>Ga0208898_1001878_pt1 | contig 13311 bp, 15 predicted proteins | sample VirMetDEL_Mar_4_FD_184513 | JGI IMG/M metagenome (GOLD analysis project Ga0208898, IMG submission 184513) | Aqueous microbial communities from the Delaware River and Bay under freshwater to marine salinity gradient to study organic matter... | ecosystem: Environmental > Aquatic > Marine >...
AAATGGATTCAACACCTAGTGAAGAAGCTCTTAGAGTTTTGAAACAATCTTTCAACAGAAAACATCAAGGAAGTAAAAAGTCCCACAATATTGGTATCTTGACTGAAAATGCTAAATGGAAACCTATAAGCATTAATCATCAACAAATGCAGTTTTTAGAAACACGAAAGTTCAACAAGGTTGAAGTCTGTGGACTATTCAGAGTTCCTCCATATCTCATTGGAGATTTGTCGGAAACAACAAAACTTGGTTCATCTATTGAAGAACAGAACAGAGTTTTTTATGAGCTAACACTTCTGCCCTACATAAACAGAATTGAACAAGCAATGACAATGATGCTTCCAAGAGGTCAGTTTGCAAGAATTGATGTATCAGGATTGCTTAGAGCTTCTATCTCACAAAGGTATCAAGCATATAACTTAGGAAGAAACGCAGGTTTCTTATCAGTTAATGAAATACGAGCAAAAGAAGATTTGCCACCACTTGATGAAAAAGTAGGAAATACTTATCTACAAAACTTGAATCAAACATCGATTGAAGACTCAGATACAGAAAGCGTTCCTACTACTGAGTGATAATAGATTTGCTGACTTTTGGCGTGCTGACTTTGCCAAAGGCTAAAAATGGTTAATAACCAAAATAGGTTCAATGTTGCTGAACCTAAAACAATAGGCAACAACGATATCCTAAATTATTTAGGACACTGGGGAAATAAAGCAGAAAGCTTTCTCCAAAATACGAACACGCTAACACCTGATGCAGGTCAAGAAGTTTTCAACTTTGAAATGCAGCAGATGAACATAAAAGAAGTTCGTGGAAACTACACAGGAAATGATTATCAAGGATTTGCTGGTGCTTATCAGCAAACTGGGTTTGACCCATTTGATAAAATGATTCCTAATGGCTTCGCTGTCATCTCTAATTCAGATTGGTATATTCCTGATAACTTCGTCAGCTATATACAAACTGATAGAAAAATTAGATTGTGCTGGGTTGAAGTCAAAGGGACTTGTTGGATAAAAAGTTCTGATATTGAACACTATCGACACTTTCAAAAAAGTGTTGATAATTGGAATAATCAGATTGCAAAAGCTGGCAAATGGCATATAAAAGCAAAAGCTCCTATAGAGTTCAAAATAGCTATATATCCATCTGCATTAGCAACTTATCTAAATCATCAACACAATAATCCATTCGATGAATGGAAACCTAATCAGCAACATCTAAATCAAGGATATTGGCTGACCTTTGATGAACTAGAAGATAGGTTTTATAACAACTACAGGGAAGAGAAACCTCTTCCTGAAAAAGTTTCTTTTTATGAAGAACAGATGAGACAGATGGGTTTCACTGATTATTCAGATAAAAAGTTCAAGAGAAAAATATAGGTCAATTATGAAAACAGTTTTAGTGTATGGCTCTGCCTGTTCAGGAAAAAATACATATGTTAGGGAAAACTCTAAGGAGGGAGACCTAATTATTGATTTTGATGCACTACATCAAGCAATTTCAGGGCTAGAAAGTCACGCCCATGACGAAAGCCTGCTTGGGTATGTTTATGATGCAAGAGATGCTCTACTCGATAGAGTGTTGGACAAAGGTCATACACAAACTGTTTGGATTATTCACTCAGCTCCTACTAAAGCTGATAGAAGAAAATTTGTTGACGAATTTGGTGCGGAGTTAATTCTTATAGATACACCAAAGGAAATATGTTTAGAAAGAGCTGCAAGCGAAAGACCTGAGGCGTGGATTGAATATATCAATAACTGGTTTGAAAGATACGAACCTGAAGATAGTCAACCTGAAACTATTCAACCTGAAACAAGGGAACATATAGAAGTTCCACAATACATTCGAGATAATGCAGTTAGAGGACTTGAATTTTATGAACAAGGTTTTGGTGGAGATGGATTAGTCAATGCCACCATAAACGATGCAAAAGATATGGCTAATGGAATAGTTAGTCACGATAAAGCCAAGAGTATGAATGCTTGGTTTTTGAGGCACATATCTGATTTAGATTCTGACGATGCAAGAGAATTTCTTAGTGGAGAAAGTGATAGACCAACTAAAGGTCAAGTAGCTTGGCTCTTATGGGGAGGCTCTATACAAGAAGCAAATCAGATGGATGCTCAGAAATGGGCTGAACGCTATATAGCGATATTAGAAGAAGAAGATACAGGAGAAAGAATGTCTGAAATAAAACAAGACAAAGTTTTCACTTCTGCTCCAAAGCAAGTGAGACCAACACCTGAACACGATATTAGATTCGTAGCTAATCAGTTTGAAATTAGAGCCTTAGAAGGTTCAAAAGCAACTATCACTGGCTATGCATCTGTGTTCAACAAAAAGTCACAAGTATTAGGTGGCGGTTTCGTTGAAGTCATCAACAAGGGAGCTTTCAAAAAGACCCTACAAGAAAGAGGAACACAAACCTCTAGAGATGACATCAAAGCTCTATTCAATCACGATACTTCTTTAGTTCTCGGCTCAAAAAGAGCAGGAACTCTAAAACTTGCTGAAGACAGACAAGGTCTTCACTATGAAGTGAGTTTAGATTTAGACATTCCTCATCACAGGTCTGCCTATATGATGATTGAGCGTGGCGATGTCACGAACTCATCATTTGGGTTTGATGTTCTTGATGAAACCTGGAGTGTTCCTGATGACTCAAAAGAGCCAGTAGTTCGAGAAGTCTTAGAAACTAGATTGTATGAAGTTTCTCCTACTGCTTTTCCTGCCTATCAGGATTCAACTGTTATGGCAGAAAGAAGCTTTAGAAACTTAGCTCAAATGAGTGGTTTAGATTTGAACGACCTCATAGAAGCTAATAACAATGGAGAATTGAAATCACTACTTCAAGAAGAAGAGGAAGTTGTTTTCAATGCAGAAGCTAGAAAAAGACGATTAGAACTACTAAAAAAATCGTAGAAAATTTATTAGATTTAGAAATCAGATTCGTTGATAAAACAATTTGATTTCGCCAACCAACAATAAGGAGAGGTCGATTATAAGTCACTTCTCCACAATCTTAGGAGATAATAATGGCAATAGTTGAAAAACTATACGAAGAGCGAAATAATCTCTGGGAGCAAATGAAAGAATTGAACGACAGAGAAATCTCTGAAAATCGTTCACTTGATTCTGCTGAAAAAGAACAATGGGACAAGATGAATGACAGAATGTCTGAAATCGATGCTCGTGTTCAAGAGTTAGCATCTGTAGAAGAAGCTAATAAAAAATCAGAAGAAGCAAGAGATTTATTTGATTCCAAACCAGTTGTAGAAGAAAAGAAAGCTGAAGTTATTACTGATGCTTCAATTCTTAGAAAATTTGCAACAGGAGAAATTCGTTCTCACAACTTTGAAAAAAGAGATTTGGACAAAGCCAACGATGGTGGCTTAGTTCCTCAAGGTTTCTTTGACCAAATAATCGCCAAGTTAGACGAAAATGCAGCTGTTAGACAGTTCGCAACAGTCGTTCCAACTGGCGGTGGAGAAGATATCAAATTCCCACAAATCACAGCCCTATCCTCAGCTTCATTAGTTGCTGAAGGTGGAGCAATCGGAGAATCCGACCCTACATCAGCATCAGTCACACTAGGCGCGTTCAAATATGCGTATCTAGTTCAAGTTAGCTCTGAGCTACTTGCAGACGAAGGTGTTGATATAGAAGCTTTCCTAGCAAATGACGCAGGTCGTGCTTTAGGAAATGGTGCAGGTGCTGACTTCGCAATTGCAAATGGTTCATCAAAACCAAATGGCGTTATGAACGCTGCTGGAACTGGTGTCACTTGTGCAAGTGCTACAGCAATCACATCTGATGAGGTTATTGACCTCTATCACAGTGTTACTGCTCCATATAGAGATAATGGTGCTTGGATAATGAATGATGCTACTTTGAAAGAAGTTAGACAACTCAAAGATTCCAACAACCAATACCTATGGCAACCTTCACTTCAATTAGGAAACCCAGCAACATTATTAGGTGCTCCAGTAGCAACTGATAGCAATATCGAGACAATCGCTACTGCTAAAAAAGTAATGGCTTGGGGAGATATGTCCAAATACTACATTCGTGAAGTAAATGGCATCCAAGTTGATAGAAGCGTTGACTATGCGTTCGCTAATGACTTAGTAACTTTCAGATTTATTTATAGAGCTGATGGCGACTTGTTAGATACAAATGCAGTCAAAAGAATGGTTATGGGCTAATCCCCTACATCATTCTATTTTCATCAGGCAACTGATGGAAGGTCTTTGTCCAGCAATGGACACTGACTGGAATACTTGAAGGGTTTCCAAAATCCTTCACTATCCGACTCTTCGAGTGTTCCAGTGAGTAATAAGAGGAGAAAAATGAAAATCAAACTACTCGTGGATATGTCAGGTCTATACAATGGCAGTCCAATTCCAAAAAAAGGCGAAACTTGGGAAACAGACAAGAATAACGCAGTTGACCTTATTGAAAAAGGTTGGGCTGAAGCTATCAAGTCTGCTCCTAAAAAAACTGCCTCAGCTAAAGCTGGAAAAGAAAAAAGTTAATGCCTTATACCAAAAAAGGCAAAAAGAGGAAATCTAAATCCAAACCTAATAGGAAGTAATAATGATTGGTTATCAAGTAGCTAATGGCACAGGTCAAGTTATCAAAGATTCAAAAGGACGAATAGCAGTCAAAGCATATGTGGATGGAAGTCTAACTGATGCCGCAGCTGCGGTCACTGTGACTGTCACTGATGAAGGTGGAACAGTTATTGTCAATGCTCAAACAGCAACAAAAGAATCAACAGGAATATATTTCTATGACTTAGGCATCGCTAATACAGCAGATGTCAATAAGTTGTATGCAGTATGGACTGGAACTTGGGAGTCAGTAACTCAGAAACTTAGAAGTAATCACGAGATTATTGGTTTTCCAATATTCACTGAAGCACAAGCAAGAAGCTTTGATGTAGCACAGTTGAACTCAGCTAGTGACTACGCAGATGAAGCAATCCTTGATGAGAGGCAAAAGATAACTGAACTATTAGAACAATGGACTGGGGTATCTTGGGTTTCAAGATATAACCGAGTGAAACTAGAAGGCGAAGGAGACAGAATAATCTCTCCACCAAGTTTCCATATCACAAAGGTTTTATCTTGCACAGTATTAGGAGAAACAGTCGCAACTTCTAATTTTGAAATAGATAACAATGCTGGATTTATTCACAGAACAGATGGATTCTTTGAGAAACCAACAAGTGAGTTTCCCCTTCCAGTTGTTATTGAATACGAATATGGATGGGACTACATCAGAAATGGTGTAGATAGAATCGGACTGAAACTTTTAGTTGATAGGATTGTTGCATCAAATATTCCTGATAGAGCGACTTCGTTCAATGATGAATTAGGAAATATAGCACTTGTCACACAAGGAGGCGGTTTCAAGAACCCAACTCGTATTCCTGAAGTTAACCAATGGATTGATGAAAACTCAGAAAAAGTATTCGGAGTCTAAATGGCAATTAACTCACAGATAAAAGTTCTAAGAGATAACCTAAAGACGCAACTAAGTGCAAGAGCTGCTCTTTCAGGTGTCTCAATATTCAAGTTCCCACCAGCAGATGAAGCTCCTAAAACTGAAATGATATTCATTGCAGATGGTTCTTCAAGTATGGACTTTGAAGCTTTTGGCAGTGTGTATGAAGAGAACCTTGATATGACTGTTTTCACATATGCACTCAAACCTGGAGCTGGAGATTCAGTCGCAGCTGCGGCAAGAGACAGAGCTTTAGAACTTGCACAAGAAATTATAGATGAACTAGCAGATGACTCCACCATCAATGGAGCTGTCCTAGTTTCAAGAGTTAGAAGTTTCACTGAAGAGAATGGTTTGTCTGACGAAGGACGATTTTGTCAGATAGAAATTCAAGTAGAAGCTGAAGCAATACTATCGGAGTAAATTATGGCTAATAAAAAAATCAAATACTTTGCAAAAGTAGATTTGAACATCAAAGACAAAGATTTCCCAGCAGGAACTGAAATCACTGTCAAGCAACCACCTCGATGGATGGTTGAACAAGAACTCATAGTTCCTGAACACAAATTGAAAGAAGAGGAAGAATAATGGCATTCATTGCAGGAAAAAACTCAGGTGTTCTATTTGGAGCATTCGACCTCACAAGTTATTTCAATAATTTTTCATTTTCAAGAGATATGAATGCGATATCGACAACAATGTTTGGCGATGATAACGAATCTTATATAGAGGGTATATCTACAGCAAACCTTGATATCTCAGGTCTATTCGATGGTTCTACTGATGCAGTTGATGAAGAACTCACTAATGCTTTTTCAACAACTACAGCTACCCCATTAACAGTCTTTCAAAATGGAACTACAGCAGGAGAACCTTGTGTTGTTTTGAACTCAAAAATTCAGAACTACACAATTGATTCAAATGTCAGTGATGCAGTTGGAGTTTCTTCAACTTTCACTGGAGATAATTTTGGAAGAGGTTTGAGCATATACGCTCTAACTGACACAAGTGCGACAGCTACTACAACAGCTGTTGACTTTGGTTCATCAACAACATTTGGTGGACAAGCCTTTCTACATTGCACAGCTGACAGCTCTGCCAACATTGCAGTAAAATTGCAATCTAGTGCAGACAACTCATCGTTTGCTGATGTGACCGCAGGAAGTTTCACAGCTATAACTGGAACAACATCAGAAAGAATTGCTCCAACTGGCACTATCAATAGATATGTCAGATTGGTCATCACTGTCACAGGTGGTTCAGCAACCTTTCAAGTTTCGTTTAGCCCAAACAAGAAGTAATCAAATATATAACTATTAGGAGAAAATAATGGCATTCATTGCAGGAAAAGATTCAGCAATAACAATCGATGGCACAGCTCTCACTAGCTATGTAGATTCAATGTCTCTCAGTCGTGATGTTAATACATTAACTGTCACATCCTTTGGAGATGATAACGAAGCCTACATCGCTTCAGTAGCTGGATTCAATATGGACATAAGTGGTTCATTTGATAGCACAGCTGATGCAGCTATCGCTGGAATGTTTGATGGTGCTTCAGTCGCTTTTGACTTTAGACCAAATGACACTTCAGGACTACCTAAATACACAGGCAATGCACTTATCACTAACTACACAATTGACAGCTCAGCTTCAGACAAAGTCTCATTCTCAGCTTCATTGTTAGTAACTGGTGCGCTCACAAGAGCAACAATTAGCTAGTGTCAAAGAGGTCAAGACTAAAAAATCAAATAGAAGGACTGGAAGCCGCAATAGAGGTTGTCGGTGTGGATATTGATTATCAAATCAAGCTTATTAGCCAATTAGGCAAGGAAGCAATTGACCTCTATAAACAATTCAATCAGAACTTCGGTCAAATTGTAGTTAGCGATATAAAAGCAAAGCTACCAAAAGACTCAGGTGCATTAGCTGGTTCTGTTCGTTCAGCAAGAATGAAACAAGGAGTTATTATCCGAGTTGGAACTCCAGCAAAGCATCCTTATGCAAGACTGGTTGAATTTGGTGGATACAATCCCTTTGGGACAACTATTAGAAAATCTGTAGGAACTAAAAGATTTGGGGCAACAGCAACTCTAAGAGTTAGAAATCCACTCAAAAAGAAGTTATGGAAACCACAGAAAAGAGAAGGGTATTTTATTTATCCTGTTGTTTCAGACAGACTTCCTGAACTTCAAAAAGAATATATAAAGCAATTAGATAGATTAGTTGAAAGTATGTATGGCAAAGCCCAAGCTACTCCGCTAGCTCATCTAAAACCAAATCCAAACAGTTAGAGGACACAATGGAAGAAAATAACGAATACCCAGTAATTGTTATTGGGGACAAACAATATCTGATGGATTATTCAGATATCACTGGACTTGAGTGGAAGGAAGTCAAAAAACTGACGAAGCTCGGTGCAATGGAGGCAATAGGACAAGCGTCAATGCTTGATATGGAAGTTCTTGGTGCAATAGTATTTGTCATCGCTAAACGAGAAGATAAAACTATCAAATTCAATGACATCTTAGGTCAGCTGAATATAAATTCAGTAAAAACTCAAGACGAACTAGATGAAGACATCCCAAAAGCCTAAGGGCAGAATGGCGAAAAAGTCTTCCTGCCCTAACTCATTTCTATGGCATCAAACCATATGAGTTAGAACTATATAGTTTTGGAGAACTCCAAGAATACTCAGAACAATTATCAAATTTCATAAGGATGAGAAACAATGGCTAAAAGACAACCAATACAACTAGGCATAGTTCTTAACACTAAAGCTCTAAAAGCAGGTATAAAGTCTGCTCAGAAGCAGATTAGTAAACTAAGCACTGTTGGCTCTGTAGCCAGTAAAGGTATGAAGGGTCTCGGCGTAGGAATGAAAGTTGCCTCAAAAGGTGCTTTGGTTCTAGGTGCTGGAGCAGCAGCAGCTGGTGTCAACCTTCTAAAATTAGGTTCTGATGCTGATGAAAGTGCAAACGCTTTTTCAGTCACATTCAAAGAAGCAGAAAAATCCTTAGGTTCATTTGTTGATGACTTTGCTAACAAAGCAGGTTTCACAACTTCTGAACTACAACAACTTTTATCGTTCACTGGTGGTGTCACAAACGCTATGGGTGCAACCGCTGATGAGTCAGCCGAGTTATCAAAGACAGTCGCAGTTCTTGCTGGAGACATAGGTTCTTTGAAAAACATTCCAGCTGAACAAGCTGTTAGAGCTATGACATCAGCGTTGACAGGCGAAAGAGAATCTCTAAAGTCTTTAGGCATCATCATCAAGGAAACTGATGTTCAGCAAAAAGCTATGGAGATGACTAACAAGTCTTCTGTCAAAGAACTCACAAACTTAGAAAAAGCTCAAGCAACAGTTGCATTAATAACAGAACAATCCTCTGATGCTATTGGCGATTTAGATAATACCTCTGATGGATTTGCTAACACAACAAGAAGACTGAAAGCAGAACTACGACAAACAGGTTTGGAAATGGGACAAGAACTCCTTCCTGCTGTTTCAGGTGTGTTGCCTTTATTGTCAAAGCTAGCACAAGACATTTTGCCTTTAGTGACAGATGCTTTTGCAAAAGGTGTCGTTGCTGTTCAAGAGTTCTTAGATAAGTTTGGCGATGATATTCTCAAAGGACTAAAAACATCATTCCAACTATTTCAGGACTTGGGAACAATCTTTTTTGATATGGTTGGAAAGTTTATCAAGTTCATACAAAGCTCTGAAATATTATCAGGTATCTTTGAAAAACTAGGTGGCGAGACAGCTGGTCTAATGGACAAGATTCACGATTATGCAGAATCTATTCGTGATGCAAATGATGCTGAAAAAGCACAAGCAAAACAAATGGCTAATCTAAATGATTCATATTCATTAATGCAAAATGTTTATTCAGGCAATATGGATGCAGTTAATGAACTCACTGGTGCTACTGAAGATTTGACTGACGAACAGGAAGATAATACAGACGCTGTTGAAGAGCAAGCTGAGACATATGAGATGTCTGCATTAGAGTTCAATAAATATACAGACGCTATGGGTTCAGCTCTTAGTGCTATCAAAACTTTGACTGGTCTTCAGGAAAAAGGAAAGCGTGAAGAAGAGCGTTTAGAACAAGCTACTGGCGAACTTGAAGAAGCAAATATCCAAGTTGCTCACTCACAAGCAAAACTTGCAGCTGCACAGGAAAAAGCTACATCGCTTCAAAAAGATGGGACTGAGGTCACAGCTGAAGAAGAATTAGCAATTATAAATCTACGAGATTCTATTGATGAGTTAACAGAGGCACAAGATGGTTCTCGCAAAATGGAACTTGAATTAGCTTTAGCTAAACAAGAACTCAATGAGCTTATTGATGAATCTACTAAGCAATCTGATACATACTTTGATGCTGTCAAAGCTGTTCAAGATGCAGAGGAAGACCTCAAAGATGCTATTGAAGAACAAAAGAAAGCTCGTGATGAGCAGATTCAAGCAAAGAAAGATTTAGCTGAAGCCTCAAAGATATCTGCTGAAAATATTCTTCAAGAAGCTTCTGCTATACAAAAACTTGAACAAGCCTTTGGAGAGTTTAGTGGTGGAACATTCCAGGAGACTTTAGAAAAGCTTTCTGAGATAACTGGAAGAAAAATTGCAGAAATACAAAATGCTTTTGCTAATGCTGGACTAACAAGTTCTAGTTTCACTCCACCAAGTAGCGACTCAGGAGGAAATCCACCTCCAGCAGTTGAACCGCCTCCAACATTAGGAGATATTGCTGGCAGCGATGCTAACAGCGGAGGTTCTAGTGGAGGTTCAGGAAATGTTCAACCAGTGAAGATATTCACAACATTGAATATCAGTGGAGAAAGATTTGAGACTGTGACGCAAGATGCAATTATTAATCTTCAGAAGCAAGGCAAGAGAATACTGATATGAGCGTAGCATTCAACTCAGATGTCAGTCTCACAGTTGAAATTGGTTTTGATTCAAACCCACTGGATGTTTCGCAAAGTTATACAGATGTCAGTGCATATGTTAGAAACATAGAGACTAATAGAGGAAGGCAACACGCATTAGATGAGTTTCAGACTGGAACTTGTTCAATCGTTCTATCAAACCTTGATGACAGGTTCAATCCACTCAACACAAGCAGTCCATATTATGATGCTGTTACTGGAGAGACAAAAGTCAAACCATTCAAGAAGGTTCGTATCTCTGCTGTGTATGATGGAACAACTTATCGCCTTTATACAGGATTTATCACTGGATATCCTGAAAGCTTTGGTGGTCAGGGTTCTGATTCAACAGTTAGAGTGCAGGCTGTAGATTTATTCAAACTACTCAACCTCAACACAATAGGTTCGAGAGGTTGGCTATTAGGAAACACATCTCGTTCCTTAGTTGGTAGTGCAAGGCTTGGTTATGCAGATGAACAGGAATTATCTTCTGCAAGAGCTTCAAGGCTACTTAGTGCATTTGGTATTCCATCAGCTGACACAACAATCTCTACTGGAGATTTGCAAGTTCAAGCTGGTGTTCCTGCAACAACGAACCTATTGACTGCGCTTCGTGAAGTAGAAACAGCTGAACAAGGTCAATTCTTTATTGGTGCTAATGGAAACGCAACCTTTAGAGATAGAAATTATAAAAGAACACAACAGTTCGCATCTAATGCAACTTTTGGAAATGGCGTTGGAGAACTCCCCTTTTCTGATGTGATAACAAACTTTGATGAAACAAGGATTGTCAATATTGTCTCAGTGACAAGAAATGGCGGAACAGAACAAATAGTGCAAAACAATAATTCGATTGATGAATATGGAGCAAGGCAAAACAGTCTAACTGATACATTGAATGTTTCAGATTCAGATGCTTTAGAGATTGCAAATCAACGACTTGCAACATTTGAAGGAACATCGCCAAGAGTTGAGGGATTAGTTGTTAATCCTGTAGGCAATACAAGTTTATGGACGCAAGCATTAGGAAGAGAAGTTGGCGATAAGATAACAGTCAAAATTCCTACCCCAGCTTCAACAACAATGGAGTTCGGTGTTCATATTGAATCTATACGACACACAATCGATGCAAATAACAAAACTTGGAGCTGGAATCTATCAACCAGCGCAGGTGCTGAAAGTGCATCTTGGGTCATAGGTTCATCAAGATTAGGTCAAGATACCAACTTAGCTTGGTAGATATTAGGAGAAATTAATGGCATATAAACCAAACTACGCAACTGGAGACTTGATTGATGTCAATGTTTGGCAGGAGTTAGTCAACAGAGCAATATACATATTTGCTAACCCAGCTGCAAGAGACAATGGCACAACAGGAATAACTTCCCCAACAGAGGGACAGTTTTGCTACTTGCTCGACATCACTGGCTCAGGTGGTGGTTCAGGATTGCAATTCTACAATGGCTCAGCTTGGACGAATACATCTTTGACAGCAGACATAACAAGTGTTGTTGCTGGAAATGGTCTTTCAGGTGGAGGCACTACTGGAGATGTGACACTTGCACTAGATGCAAATGAACTATCAACAGCTACAGCTGTATCTACAGACTATGTAGTTATTGAAGATGTCACAGACAACAGCACAAAAAAAGCACTCATCTCAGACATCATCTCTCAGGGAGATATAACAGGAATAACAACTTCTGCGACTTCAGGTCTTGCAGGTGGAGTAACCAGCGGAACAGCTGACCTTGTTATTGACCCCTCAGCATTAACCGATGGAACATCTTCACTGACTGTGGACTTAGCAAATGACTTGCTAGTTATCGAAGATGCTACAGATGGCACAGTCTATAAAATTAACCCTGCTGACTTTGGCTTTGCAACAGAAGGCGATGCAATAGCTTTGGCAATAGCACTATAACTTAGGAGACCGAATGGCAAATACATTCAAGAATGCGAATCTTGACATAACTAACTCAGCACAGGATATTTATACCTGTCCTGCTTCAACAACTGCGATAGTTCTATCACTTAGAATTTCAAATGTTGATGGCAGCGCAAATGATACTATCACAGCTGAATGGGTTGACTCTGATGGAACAACAAAGGCATATTTAGGTTTCACAGTCTCAGTTCCTGCTGATGCAGTATTAGAAATGGCTGGAGATTCAAAAATTGTTTTAGAAGCATCTGACAAGATACAACTCACTGGAGGCGCAACCTCAGGAGACTTGGAAGCTTTTATGTCAATACTAGAAATTTCATAAGGAGACTTTTATGGCTAAATATGGCTATATAGGCGCAGTTCCTACACAATCAAGTTCATCGAATACTGGTTTATTCAATATGACCGATGTGTTCAAATTAATAGAAGCTGGACAGTGGGCTTTGCAAACAATAGATGTTTCATATCTTGTCATTGCTGGTGGTGGAGGGACTCTCAACTCTCCTTATTTTTCAGGTTCATCTGGTGGAGGTGGTGCAGGAGGTTATCGAAACTCTTATGCTTCAGAAACATCGGGAAGAAACTCTTCAACTGAATCACCATTGACTTTAGCTACTGGAACAAACTACACATTGACCATTGGTAGTGGTGGAAGTGCAAATGCGACTCAAGGTTCTGATTCAGTGTTTTCAACTATAACTTCAACTGGAGGAGGAAGAGGAAGTGGAGGTTCTGGAGGTGCAGGTGGTGGAGGTGCTTTTCAAAATGGTGGTGGTTCTGGAACTGCTAATCAAGGTTTTGATGGTTCTAGTGGTGCTGGAGGTTCTCCATACTATGGAGGTGGTGGTGGAGGTGCTGGAGGTGCTGGTTCAGATAGTGGACCAGATGGAGATGGTGGCTCT
>Ga0208898_1001884_pt1 | contig 13280 bp, 18 predicted proteins | sample VirMetDEL_Mar_4_FD_184513 | JGI IMG/M metagenome (GOLD analysis project Ga0208898, IMG submission 184513) | Aqueous microbial communities from the Delaware River and Bay under freshwater to marine salinity gradient to study organic matter... | ecosystem: Environmental > Aquatic > Marine >...
CATCAAAAATAGCTCTGACGCTTTGCGTACAGTGTCTTCTGAGAAGTAAATGTAGTATTCATCCTCGCCATTACGTCTGTAGATGTTCTTATTAGGGATTAGTGCTGCACCCATAAGAATCTTCTTCTCTTTATCTACTTCGGCAAGTTTTACTTCTTTCTCTTCGGATAGGGCGATAAAATGCTCTTCTATCGCTGGTTTCTCTACTATTGAAATGGCATCTATGCCAGAGAACAATCCTTCTTCGTCTATAAAAAGTTCTATAATTCTCATACTATTAAATTAACCGAATGATGCGGTGTTTGTTATGTTTCTATCAAGTTCTTGTTGTGTAGATATATCTTTACCTACCACAAATGCTTTTACTGGCTTAGCTTGTTGACCTGCAACGGATTCAGCTAACTGTGATGTCTGGGATGCGCCAACAACATTAAAGTCTGGCGCTTGAATTTGCAATCCTCCACCACCAGCTCCTCCTGCTCCGCCACCTCCACTAACAGACCCCTTGTACTTTTGCCGAGCTATGTTTGCTACGTTAGCAAGACCAGCCGCTATCGTTACAGCTTGAGCTATCTGAGCTCTTGCAAGAGAAGTTGGGTCTCCTGGAATTGGTTGAGTACTAAATGCAAGTATTCCGTTTTGATATGTGTCCATAAGAGCACGACCAATCTTAGCCGCTTTATCAATTTTAAACTGTTTTCTTGCAATCTTATCCTTGTCTTTCTCCATCTTCTCACGAATCTGGGTTTGCAATTCAGCATTACCTTCAGCAGCTTCCATCTCTTTATTGTATCTTTCCTCTATCTCTACAGTTTGATTGTGAGCTGTAACACCAAAGGTTTCAGTAAGTGCTCCAGATATTTTATCATATTGCTCTCTTATAAAGTCAAACTTATCTTGCTCTAATGATTTTTCTTCTAAAGCAATCTTTCTTTTTAAGTCTAACAAGTCAAGTTCAGCTTGAGCTTTTATCTCAGTTCCCTTTTTAGCCGTCTCAGCATTTCTTTTGGCTATTTCTTCTTCTTCTCTGAGTCTCTCTAAATTTCTTACCCTTGTATTGAACGCTTGTTTTACGCCCATACCATTTATAGCATCTAAATTAGCAGCACGAGAATCTAATTGCTTTTTCTCTAAATCATCTATCTTCTCCTGTTCAATCTCATCATCGTTGAACCTCTTTCTTTGAAGCTGAGCTCTTTTTGTGTTAAAAGAAGCAGTGAGTTCAATCATAACCTCATCGTGCTCTACATCAGCTAACCTTATAGACTCATTGTACTCGTCGTTAGCACTTAATCGTTCTTTTATAAATTTATCTTGAATCTTTTTACGCTCACCCTCATCCGTGATGTTTTTCAGGGCTTCAGTTTCCCTTAATTCACTACCCTCTTCAAACTCCTCTAATCTAAGTTTTTGTTTAGCCTTAAATGCATCGACTCTTATTTTAAGCTCTGCTTTAGCATTTTTTTCTTCGAGATTGATTAACTCATCTCTCGTCATTAACTCTTTATCTATGGCTTTTTGTCTATAGCTTTCTTCTAATTTATCGAGATTAAGTAGGTGCTGCTTAAAGTCTCTCTCTCTATTACCATACCCTTTTTTATTCTTGTCATTAACAAGTATAATATAATCGTCTATTATATCAAGACGTTTCTTGTATTCTGTGGCTATTGTGGTAGATTCCTCTTTGTAATTCTTTATCGCATTTTCAGTTTCAGTTATTACCCTCTGAATCTGACCAACTCTTTCAGCGAAGTCAATTTTTAGGTTTTCGTTTTTATTATCATTAGCTTGTTGTTCGGCTTTTTGAAGTTGTATTCTTTGGTATGCTAAATCATCTTCCGCTTTCTGTTGTTTAAGCAAAACCTCGTACAATTCTTCATCTTGCTCACCCTGAACCTTCTGATACTCTTGAATTGCAGCTCTTGATAAAGCCTGTTCCTTTAATTTCTCTATGTACCTTTCAACTGCTGCTGTAGCTTCATCTGTATTTTGAGCTGAAGTTAATATAGAGGCGTTAAAATCTGGATATTCTTTGTTTAGTTTTTCTAATGCTATAGCTTTCTGCTGTTCAGATTGATTTGAATCTAATAGCTTACCGATATAAATATTGAAGTTACCAACAAGTTCTTCTGTAGCTTTGGAATAACCTTCAGTTAAGTTAGTCAATTCTCTTAGTCTTGGACTTAAACCGTTAAATGATTTAACGAAATCAAGAACCCTTTTACTTTGAAGAGCGCCAATCAATAATTGAACCGCTAACAACACACCACCTGTACCCATCAGAGATTTGCCTAAATCTTTCAGTGACGCAAGCATACCTCCAGATGTCTTAGCGAAGCTACCAAATAAACTCACTAATTGAGATAAGTTGTTAGCCATAGCCGTAAAGCCATAACTTGCATCAGAAGCTAACCTACCAGATTCAAGTAAGATTGCGTTGTTAAGACCAGCTTGTGTTTTAGACGCTTTTAGTTGAGCAGCAGTCTTCCCTACTGCATCTGAATAACCAAGTTCAGACTTAGCTATTTGTACGTTTAATTCCTTTTGGCGTTTCTTCTTTATATTAAGTTTCTCAAGTTCTACAGCACTTCTTGACATCATCTCACGAAGGTGCTTCTGGGAATTGGCAACTTTGTCTGTAGATTTACTTACGCCTTCAGCTCCTTTAAGCTGTATTGATATTATAATGTCTTGTTTAGCCATTTCTGTATGATTTTGAATTTCTTACTCTCTCTAACACTTCTTTAGTTTCTTTCCAATCTCTTGGTGCTTTATATAATCCTTTGGCGATATCTACGTTATGAGATACGCCATACCAATCAGAAAGCTGCAATAAATCTATAATATCTTTTATCATAATACGTTCAGTAGTTCTAATTTAGACTCACCTGTTTTTAGGTTGGTGTCTATTGAATTTATTGTAAATACTTTGTCGCCAATCTGAAATCTATCGTTTAGCTTATAATTAAGTAACACACTACTGGGTAAATGTGCTGTTAGCTTAAATATACGTTTCTTTGCATTAAAGGCATCTTCTATGTATGTTTGATAGAAATTCTTAAACAGTGAGTTTGTATCTCCGTTATAATCTGTTAAAGCCCATTCATCAACCTCGTTATCAAAGTTCAGTGTATACTCTGCCTTTCTGTATGTTTTAAATCCATCTCCTAAGTCGAATACATCATCAGCTATACCGACAGTGTTGAAATCTATTATACTGGTAACTGTTGTCAATACATTATCAGTTGTATTTAACATAAAATCACCAACTTTTGCACCAGCTCCCAAAGCTGTTGATGCTACTCTAAAAGCAGTTGAGGTAGTATTAGTTCCAGTATATCTCGGTTCATCTTCAGTATAACTTGTTTCATTAGTGTTAGATGGTTTAAAATAACTACTTAACTCTTCGTGAGTTGCTCCATAGAAATTTATACCGTTTCCAGTGGTTAATCCAGTTATTCTTATACCATAGAACAATAATGGCTTTGTTAAAACTGACTCGTAATTAGCTGTGGGTTGTGGTTGAGCATCTGCGTCTGGCTTAAAGTTGTCACTTGCTGAATAACCCCATTGTAAAGATGTTAAATTGTCAGTAGCCTCATCAATAAGTCTCTCATATTTGAAGTGCTCGAACGGAACTTTAATCTTATATGGTTTACCTCTATCTACAGTTTCTAATTTAAACTCCTCATCTCCGAATATATGATTAAACACCTGTTCGTGCTGCTTCATCAACAGAGTTTTAGGTTTTTCATACTCGAAATCAATTTCAGTAAAAGGAACAGTAGATTCAATATCGTGTTCTGATGAATCTACATATTTAGTTATGTCAAATATCTTTGGGTTATCATCATAGAAATCATCAAGAGGTATCATTCTAATTTTACCATAATCAGAATCATTCTCATTATCAATATAATAAACGGTTAGATTGAACATTTTTAGTATTCCAGACACAAAGTCAATAACTTTCATTTTAGGAATCTGGTCTGTGATTATTATTGTAGATACTACGTTTTGAACGGATGGACTTGTAACCCAAGTTTCACTGCCGCTATTTGAAAATCCACTAACAGTAAATACAATTTCTGGTGTAAATTCAAAAGAATCATTTGTTATGACCCTGAATGTATGTGGAGAGCCTGTTTTTGTGGTTGCATTAACACTTTGAAAATACACTATAGTTTCTGTAGCTGTTCCAAGATTACCAGTCTGCTCGGCAACAACAACACCACTTCTCAATATCTGAATAGTGTACGGCACATTTGTATAAGCTGCAAGGGGGGTTATAGTTACAGCAAACTTAGCTGAACAAGTTGCAGCTGTTTGTGCTCCAAAACTTATATTAGAAGGTCTGTATAATTCTTTACCGTTAGAACTTACTGTTAAAAATGGATGTGCATTTGATACAGTCCAATCCTCTAATATCTTAATCTGCTCTTGACCTGATTCTCCGCCTATAGCTCCTTTTCTTCTGCTTAGCCATAGATATAAGTTATCCATAGGTGTAGTAGATATAAAATCAGAATCAACAAAATCTATTCCATATTTTGTTTCTATAGCGGATATTATATCTTTTGCTTTTATAGCTGGTTTCAGGTCTGAAGCCTGTAAAGCTACATCTCTGTTGTGACTATTGTTTGATTGATAGTGTAAATCACCAGATATAGTGTTTTGATTATGACTTGTGTTTGAATTAAAATACAATCTTTTAGTGTGCGTTATAAGAGGGTATATTATTGATTGCGAAAACAACCCAGATATTAATCCACTTCTTACGTTAGAAGTGCTATATTCGTGGTTAAACGAACTTAAATCTAATTGACTAAGCTCATCATCGCCAAATAAATCGTTTAACGAAACTGTATTGCCAAAGAATGTTATATTGTAGGCGTATGGCTTATTATTCTTCATTTTTACGCCATTTAGAAATACCTTACCTCTTCTGAAGGGTATATAATTTATTTCCAATACAGCTTCTACTTTTTTTCGAGCATCAAACGAACCCTCAGATATATAGTAATTATAAAAGTGCTTAAATATCTTATTATTCTTTTTAGAAGCAGGTAGAGTGAAAGACTGAGAGAAATCAGTAAATACTTTAGATATATCACGAATATCCTGTATCTTAGATGTAACAGAGATTGTTTCATCCTCAAACAAGTCCACTTGCTGAAAATCACCTTCAACTTGGGCATCATTTATTATTGTGATGGGTTTTATATATAGTATAACCTTATTCATTATCGAATAGTGTTTATCTTGTCAAACGCAAAGTCGAATTCTACTGTGTAGTTTACGAGCTTATCGTTAGTTCTGGTTTTGAATTGTAACGACTGTGTTCTTGGGCGCAAAGGCAATACCTCTTCAGTGTCAGTTAGTCTTGTCATCCAAACTTGCTCTGATAGCATAAGCTGTCTGAACACCTCGTTGAATGATTCGTCTATATAACCAGTGTTCAGTGTGATACTTTCTTTGCCTACTAAATCTAATACTCTGTTCTGATGTGCGGAGGTATCATAGGTTGGTGAAGAAGAGAAATCCATTACAGATGCTTTGTAATCGTTTGACTGTACTTCTATTGAATTTACGCTCTTCTTATCGAACCATAAATCCTGTAGTGCACCATATTTATTCACAAAGGTAACTCTGATTGGGTCGTATATAGAGCAATCTAAGTTTCTTACTTTTATAATATGGGCAGCAGAACCAGCATCAGTATCGTAACCTACTACAATCTCATCCACCTTACTTATATCAAGGTAGCTTAGAAATTGCTCAAGACATCTTGATGACTCAAGTGTACCGCTATCCTCTAACACTCTTTCTTCGTATGTGGCGTTATCTGAGTTTCCTGATACAGATATGTATTGAATTTTTTGGTCAGTGTTGTCGTTGTCAGATATCGTTTGGCTTCTAACAATTACTCCATTATTGTAGTATGCCACACTATTAGTGTCTTCAGCGAAGATAGGAATGTTTATGTTGCCGTCTTCTGGTCGATACATTATTTTATTTGACTGAAGTAGTGAACGGCTTGGCTCAGGGTTTACACCTTCTTCAAAGTAACCGTACCCATCTACAGCTACAAATTGATTTGTATAATCACTTGGCGTTACTGTAGGGGATGATATGGTGCTTCCACTTGAATTTTTAGCAGTTATAACAGCATTAGCCCACACGCAGTAGCTATCATACTCTCCATCGTATTTAACGTCAACGTAATCTCTTATGAGCTCTGATATCTCAAATACAACGTAATTATTAGCTTCAAGCTCTGATTTAGTTATAGTGTATTTCAAATCCGCAGCGTCAGGCGTTGTATCTTTTGCACCCTCATATATGTAGAGCTGAAGTGTAGCAGTTGCAAGTGTAGTATCTGACACCTTTATGTAAAACGGACTCCTTGTATTGATTATTTGTGCCATTCTATTTCTTTAGTTCGTAAGTGTTTCCCTTTCTAATATAACCAGCATCAATCATTATTGTATCTAAGTCCACTAATACGTCTTCAACGAGGTGTTCAGATATGTTTGATGATATTAAGTCATTGTACTTTTGCGCTATCGCTGACAAGTATTCTGTTTTGTTTATACCTCTACGATAAATCTTTGTACTTATAGCGTAAGCTACGCTTCTCAGATTGGATTCAGTTCTCTGTAGAGTTTTTCCTTTTGCGTCTGTCAGTGTCTTTACCTTTCGGCTAACCCATCCTACCATTTTATCTAATGGCGGTCTATAACCTCCGTCTGTACCATCATCTATTGCGTGAGCATAAGAAAGACCTTCCATATTGAACTCACCGTTAGGCTTATCTATAGCCTTCTTCAAACTATTAGCTAAATTGCCTAAATCAGTAATAGCTGCGTTAAACCCACCTCTACTGCGAGACCTGTCTAATTCGCCTTTAGTGAACTCAATCATATCCTCTATGAGACCCTCTAAGTATGCTTCGGTATTTTTGAGTTCTATATCCATTATCTACAAGCGTCTCCTGTTGCGTTAATAAGCTGCATATCCGTATTGGCGGTCTCTATAACTAAATCCATACTCCAACCAGCTAATAGATTCTCAAACCTGTCTTCAAACTGAGTGGCAGATGCGTCAGACACAAGTTGGTATTTATCGGTATATAAATCGCCTCTACGCAAAGATGATTGCAATCCATTGATAACTGTAAGCTGAGTGTTAAATACATCGTGCTTGTTATCTAATCCTCTGTATGGCGTGGAGGCAGCAGCTAACTTATCATCTTTATTCTCGTTTACGATATCCATACAAATCACTTGCAAAGAGAACGTCATTATGTGCTCAGAGAAAGTCACATTCTGTACATTAACGTGCGCCAGTGGGAATATAGTTTGCTTAGACAAGTCCACTTTAAATATATCGCCAAACGTAACGGTATTGACAGATGGACTACCATCAAGATATGTATTTAGTTTATCTATTAATTCGTAATATGCTCTCATCGTTTATATGCTTTCTTAATCATCATAGCTTCTAATTCGTTTTTCTCTTTTTCAAATGTTAGGTAGGTGAGGCATTGGAAGAGTGGACTTTCGGTAACCTTATTGAATTTAAGGACATCCCCTTGAGCAAGTGCGTAAATTGATTGATACCAACCCCACTTTGAGCCAAAGTTTGCTTGAGCAGATAAGTCTGTTCCTCCGTCAGACTTTTCTGTATAAAGGTCGGAATAGCTTTCAGTAACTCCATCCCTAAAGCGTAAAAAAAAACCATAGAACTCATAGCTACATCGAGTGGCATCTCTTTCATTAGTTCAGATACCTCGTCACTTGGTTCGTATGGCGCAATCGTATATTTCTCTCTACTCTTAAAGTTGACTGGTCTGTACAGCACTGCCATAGCTTTGTGCATTGTTTGCCAATCAGTAATACCATTCTCTATGTCAATATACTCGCCAAGAGATATACGCTCTAAGTTTGGTATAAAGCCCATATCTACGTTAAGTAATTTGAAGTGGCGAATAATATCAGGCTTTTCTTCAAACGCCTTGTTAATGATTGTGAGTACCTTTTCCGCCTCATTTAAAGGAATCTTCAATACGTCTTTGAATTCAACATTACAGAATATCTCAATAGTCTTTAGATTGATAAACTCTGCTGCGTTCTCATCATCTTTGTTCTGGTCAAGTATCTTTAAGTATTTCTGATACTGTCCAAGTGTTATGTCAGAAAGTGCGTCTGGAACGGATAGTTCTATTTGTACGTTATTCGCCATATTAAATTAACTTTTATGTTTGTTACTGTTTCTCCAACTGTCTGTATGGCACAATATATAATACATTAGTATAGTAGAGTACATTGTATTATATATAGTACATTGTATAGTAGTGTACATTCTATTGTATAAAAATAAAATATATACATTGTATTCTACTATACATTGTATTATACTGACAGCTTATTTCCGTTGTAAAAGTGCCTATATAACTCCCATACTTTATCAGACCACTCATCCTTATCGTATAGTTTGGGCGAAACTATCTTTGATGCGCCATTATCAATAACTATCTTGAACTGATTGGCAGATGGGATTGGGTAGATTCGTATGTTTCTTTCCAGACACCAGCTAAATGCTTTTAAGGATTCTGGGTGATTCTGTAGATTGATTACTTTTTTCTTACGCTTTGCCATAATACAAATATACAAAATACCTATTAGATTCACAAGGGTATTGAATTCAGTTGGCAGATGGAAAGTAGGGTATGTATAGAGTTGAGGTATATTAGCTGACGGGGTGTCTTCATAGGCAGAGTAGTCAATAAAACCCTCATAGACGCATTTTAAGGGCTATTTAAGGGCTTAATAGGGATTGTGTGGTATGTTGGTATGGTTGGAGGGTAGAAACGAGCTAAGAATGGAGGAAAAACGTACCTATTTAATATCAATTTAACCCACCTAAACAAATTAATATCTTGACACAAAACAAGATAACAAAAAACCCCTATCAAAATAAGGGTATAAAAAAACCCCCTTTCGGGGGCTAAACATAATGAAAACATTATTTATTTTTTATTTTATCCACTAATAAAAACATATATTTTCCTCGTTTATTTCTTTTATTGTTTCGTCTATTTTATTTTTTATTTCTTCCATTGTATTGTATAATGGGTTGATAAAATAGTCAGTTCGCCAATCATAGGCACAAAACCTGTTGTTATGTTCGTGCCGTCTTATGATAAAACCTCTGTAGTCTTGTGGTAATTTATTTTGTTTTCTCTGTTCTTTCTTCCATTTCTGGAGGTGTTCAAATTGTATTTTATTCGCCATCTTATAAAAGTTTAGATATTTTATTTATTTGTTCTTTGCTTATATTGTGGCAACCAATAGTTAACATATCATTGAATGACTTTGTAATAAAGTTGGCTATTCTTTCGCCTCGCATATTCGCACCAGAAGACAAAACATTGTAGTATCTTCTCGCCTCGTCAATATCTATTTTTACGCCCTGAGAAGTTTCGATATATTGTCCATCTTTGGAGCGTCTTAAATAATCAACGCCTCCAATCCTAAAGAAATCAATTTCGTACTTATAAAACTTATTTAGTTTTTCTTTAAGCGTTCGTTTTTCTTTTCTTTGTTTCTTCTCCTTTTCTTTTTTCGCCCACTCTCGTAAACTTTCGAGGGTGTTACCATCTTGCAAACTGTCAACAAATTTCAATAGTTGTTTATACTCTTTTCGTTTTCTCGTTTTCGTTTCTTTGCGTTCGGTGATATATTCGTTTAAACTATTCCAGAGAGAAAATATCTCGCTGGTGTATTTTTGTGGCTTTCTCGCCTTCGCTAACTTTGGTTTTAAATAGTTAAAAACGTGGCTATAAATATAGTCAAGATTCACTCTCGTTTTATAGTATTGTTTATAGTGGCTCGTCGCCCCCATTAATATACCAATGTGTTTTGACGTGCTGACCGAATAGCCCTCGTTATTTATTAGTATTGTATTAGCGTCTAAGAACTCACCGAGCAAATAATGATATCCATATGAATATATTTTATTGCCTTCAAAAAATACGCTCCGAGATTGATTGCGCCCCTCTGGGTGTGTCCTTTGTGCGAATGTGTGAATCGCCTCGTAATTACTTGAAAATACTTTTTTCATCTGTTTAGCTATTAAAAATTAGTTGATATAAAACGTAAAGGGGAATAAATACAGCCATAATTTTTACAGCTTTAAATGTGAATTTATCCACCTTTGTAAAAAACTTTTCTATTTTATCTTCCTGTTCTTTCATTGTTTTATAGTTTAAAAAAAGAGGGTGTTTGTCACGGAGAATAGACAAACTTAAGATACTTTTTCCGTTGAGCAACCCTCCTTTATTTATTTAGAAATTAAAACCTACTAAGTCAATGTTTTTGATGATGGTAAAAATACCACCCAAAATCATAGGTACAAAAACCCCGATGATTACCCAAAATACTACTTTATCAATTGTGTTGTTATTTACTTTTTTCATTTTATTATGTTTTATGTTGTTATTAATTATGATGTAAATATACACAAAAAAGTTAATAACCCAAACAAAAACAAACTATTTTTTTAGTTTATATCCATTCTAAATAAAGCGTTCATTCTTATATACTATATGAACGGGCGCACGTTATTTACGACAATTTTACAATATATCCAAACATTAATACAATTTAGAACCAATCCAAATAGTATGCGATTAGGTCAGTTCATTATTCCCATTGAATTGCGCACCGATTGAATCTATTATATATATTAAATTCATAGGGTACACAACTCAACAGGGTATTGAATTTACTATGCATTGGCGTTATAATTCCGTTCAATTTCAAACAAATCTCTTTGCTTACAATTTTCTTGTTTGCTTGTTCGTAGAATTATATTGTTGTCTCTACAAAAAGAAGACAATGGAGATAATTCAGCACCAGATATACAATCGAATTCAGTCAGTACTTTCTTTGCTTCATATTCATATTGTGAACCATAGCCGTATTGCATAGGCATAAGATACTCTCTTTGGTTCTTCTTTCCGTAGTTCAGTGTGACAATACCAGCGAAATAAGAATTTCCATTCTGTTTGTCAAACCATTCTTTGGCATTTACATCTATTGTTTCAATCCATTTAAGTTTCATAAGAATCTGTTTTATATTATACAATGATTATCCTTGCACAATGATTATCCTTGCGCCTGTGTATGATTATCCTGTACCTCTCGTATGAATATCCTGTGTTTCTGAATATCCACATTATACTTCTGACAAATTAGTTTTAATAACTCTACTTTATCATTGGCGTTAAATACTGCGGAGGTATTTGCCAGACTTGGAATGTTTACTTTAAATTGTTTCATAATACTTCTATTTTTCGGTGAGGTTCACCATTATTAAACTCCTCTATTGTTTTGTAGTTTGTTTCCAAACATTCGTTATGGTCATCTAAAAATTCCATAAGTTCGTCAAGTGAAAAATAAAATTCCACATCGTCATCTGTCTCGTAATATCTATATCGTTTCATTTACTATATTTTTAAGTTCTTCAATTTTCTCTTTGTCTCGTTTCTCTTTCTCTTGAAAAGCCACCTCAATTATATTTGGCAACCAATCCACCAAAGTGTGAGGGTCAATCGTAATTGAGTTATACTCGTTTGATAAGCATACGCCGTCATCATCTGCGTGGAGCGTAGTTATCTCATTTATATATATCCATTTATGTTCCATATTATACAAGTTTTCCATCTTTAGTAAATTCGTACTCATTCGCCTCAATCTCCTCAATGATACATTCATCGCTCAAATAATAGTCGTAGCTACTTTGCATAGAATTGAGAATATAATTACAATGCTCCTCAAACTTCTCTTTTGCGTTATCTAAAATATCAATATCTGAATCATTAAAATTAACCCTTACATTATTCTCCTCAAAATGTATAGAAGACTCTTCTATTGTGTAGTCAATTTTATCTTGCAAATCAACAGGTATTTCCAACCAATTTAAAAAAGCAGTGCTATCTTTTATATCCATAGCTTCCGAAACATTTATATATCGCCTATACAAATCATAGTACAATTTTCTTGTATTTTGAATTATCAAATCATCTACTCCTTTCGGATTAAGTAGATAGCAATCATCAATTATCCAGTCAGAAATATCCATTTCCATTTTATATAACCTTTGTTTTTCTATTGCTTTCTCTTTAGCATCATCTGACAACTCATCAAATGTATATGCTTCTGTTTCAATTATTCTCATATTTATTTATATTTAAAATTGTTATACTGCAAACATAGACAGAAATTTTTTTCCCAATGTTATGCTAATGTTAAGAAATTGTTTTATATTTGTATTGGTTATTTAGTTAATCTTTTTCATTTATTGGTTTAGATACCCTGTCGAAAGATAGGGTATTTTTTTTATACCTATTAAATTCACAGATATGAAACAAAACAATACAGGGGGTGTTAAATTCACAGGAAACTATTTTGATGAGGCGATAGAGTATGCGAAAGAAAAAGAAAACACCCCTATTGAATTCACAGAGACCCCTATTAAATTCACAAGAAAGCAAACACCTGTTTACAGTGGAGTGCTTAATTATTTCTCTGATGCGATAAAAGAAGTTGCTCAATGTTCTTTTATGGGAAATCAGCAACACAATCCAGATAAACCTCTGCACTGGGATAGAAGTAAATCTGGAGATGAATTAGATGCATTAACTCGCCACTTACTTGAGGCTGGTACAATAGATACAGATGGAGTGCGCCACTCAGCTAAAGTAGCGTGGAGAGCTCTTGCTAACTTACAAAAAGAAATAGAAAATGAACAAAGCGATAGCTAAAGAACTTGACTCGTTTGCAAAAGAAGTAGAGTCGAGATTCTCAAGGAAAGACAGAGAAGGTAATTTTAACAAAGAGTCATTCTCAATAAAAGAAGTTATACCAACTTCAGATTTTACAGCAACAGTTATATTTGAAAAGAACACAGGTAAATTAGCCGCATTCTTCTTTTACTATATAAATAAAGGTATGAGTAAAGGATGGAAGTACTTTGTACCTACAGATTCACATATAGCTGGTATGAGGGGATTTGAATACTACAAAATGCAAGTAGAAAGAAGTAACTACAAAAAGAACTTCTAACGCAATATATACATCCCCTTCGGAACAGAGCGAGTAAGTAGGTATTGAATTGCGTACCGACTCCCATCAATGCTGTGATTCCAATTATCCTGTGGAATACTACCCTTTAGTTTCCAAGCATAATTATTGAACTCCTTAATTGTATTGATA
>Ga0208898_1001887_pt1 | contig 13275 bp, 15 predicted proteins | sample VirMetDEL_Mar_4_FD_184513 | JGI IMG/M metagenome (GOLD analysis project Ga0208898, IMG submission 184513) | Aqueous microbial communities from the Delaware River and Bay under freshwater to marine salinity gradient to study organic matter... | ecosystem: Environmental > Aquatic > Marine >...
CTTGCACTCGGGAGGCAATCGCAGCAGCTTGCGTTCCGCTGTTTCCGAGACTCGTCCCCCCTGTGGAAAGGACGACGCCATCCGTGATGTCTGAGATGCTTGACCACCAATAAGTACCCTCAATCGTCCCTCCGCTGCTAATCCGGAAGGCCCAGAGGATGTTATCGAAGGCATCGTAGAAGAAGTAACACTCCAGAGCTTGTGAATCGTAGGTGCCACTCCGATCTAAGTAATACGTTCCTCCGCTGTTAACAACAGCTCCTGTAAATCCAACTGCTCGGTATGCGTCTACCGTGTTACCGACGTAAGATTGGTAGTTCGAGACATCCCCGAACATCGTGTCGCGAGAAAGGACGAACGGATTTACCTGAATTGTGAGCGTCTGCTCTTCCGATTGACCGAAAGGCCAACCTGCGCGGAGCTTAATCGTATAAGTTCCTGGAACATCCTCCTGACCACCGATGTTTCCGGTGCTGCTAACGTCCGTGTAGGTGCCCGTTCCGGTGTAATCGTAAGCGTAGAAAGCAATTCCAGGATAGGACTCGTCGAGCGCGGTGCCCGTGGTCACCCAGGTCTCGCCCTGATTAACTGCAGCCGGATCGTTGAGCGTGGTGAAAACGGGAGCCTTGAACTCAACGAATTCGCCGCTACCCCCGCCGCCACCTCCGCCAGTCTGGTCTGTGAAATACAGCTGACCGGTGCCACTCGTGGCCAAAACCTGGCCTTCAGTGCCTGCCGCGTATGGGAGGGTCAGTGTGTAGGTCGCACCAGCCGCATGAGGCGGAGACGAAAGAGTGACGCCGTGAGTATTCTGCGAGCAATTAAGGACGATTGCGCCATCATTTGTGCCATCGCCTTTAAATGTATAGAGAGCACCAGAGGTATTTGCGAAATTGATCGTACCTGCGTATTCCAGTCCGCTTACTGCATCGGCGTTAATTACCTGATATGTGCCGCTCTGAGTAATATAGATCCCTGAGCCGGCTGCGATCGAAGCCGATCCACCGCCTCCTGGAGCACCGACGAGATTCAGCGATACAGCTGAACTCATGACTCCGCTCAGCGTCATCTGCCGCGGCTGAGCATCCGCTGCGATGTAGTTAGGATCGATTACAGCGAAAATCGCGTTTTCTGGAGCTGAGTCAAATTTCTGGAGTTCGGTTGTTTTGATAAACTCACGACCCCACTGGCGAGAGGTATCGAGATTTCGTTTTCCTGCCATGGGGTTAACTGAAGGCGATTGATTATTAGTCTAAAATAAATACAAGGGATGTTCTTCTAATCGATGGCAGAAACTACTTTTAACCGCGAATTAGGCGCGGCACCTGCCGGTATCACTCGGTTCGGTCAAATCCGCACCCAAGATGGGTTGAACGTGACTGTCAACTCGTATCGTTCTTTTGCCGGTGACGGTAAGTACCCTCTCTCCGACGTTTACGACGTTACTTACGGCAGTACTGGCACCGCCACTTTCCTTCTGGATGCAGAAGCCTTTGGAGTTAGTGGTATCACTGTTGTTGGTTCCGATGGAGTCGAGGACGGGACCGCAAAAGCACCGAAGATGACCCGTCGCCAAGGCAGCGGCGTGGCTTTTTCGGTGACTTCTGGCGACACAGCGACCTTGTATATCCACCGTACTGATCGCAGTGCTTCTGAATATCGTGTGACGATGTTAGTGGCTTAATTTATAAAAAATTTAGCTCAAATCTGCCCAGTCTCTGTCAAAGTATCTGAGGCTGGGCTTTATATATGACCCTCTCTCAACGTGGGTTAGACCTGATCAAAAAGTTTGAGGGTCTGCGTCTTACCGCATATAAGTGTGTCGCAGGTGTCGACACGATTGGCTACGGACATACAGGCCCTGATGTAAAACCCGGTCTAAGAATTACTGAGGAAGAGGCTGAAAAACTCCTGTGGCGAGACACTGAGAGCGCTCAGCAAGCCGTAAACAGCTTCGTGAATGGGAAGTTAAACCAGAACGAATATGATGCTCTGGTGTCTTTTGTTTTTAATGTTGGCCCTACTGCATTTGTTAATAGCACGTTACTCAGACTACTCAACGGTCACGCAGACCGTAAGATCGTCGCGGCTGAATTCGCTAAATGGGTGAAGGCTGGTAGCGACCAGCCCGTCCCCGGCCTAGTCCGCCGCCGCCAGCACGAAAAAGCCTTATTCTTGGAGAAGATTAAGCACCCTCTCTTGGGAAAGTCGATCCTCGCTAAGCGTGACACCTGGCTTAAGCGCAAGCCGGTCGACTCTTCCACCTTGGCTGCCGAGGAAAAATTATTCGTACCTAAGGGTGCAGCGTGGCAGTGGACTGAGATTCGGATGTATGCGGGTGAGGTGCACCAAAGAGTCATTCTTGAGCTCCAGCCCGATAAAGAGTGGTGGTTTTTCCCCGATCATTGGAAGATCATCAATGATGTAAACATCGAAAGCTCTGAACCGAGCACCAAGAATGAGATAAAGCTTTCTGTACCTTATTATTCGCAACGCGATAACTATAGGGACGCTAACCGCACCTGCTTCTCCAGCAGTTGCGCCATGCTCCTATCTGGGCTCGACCCCGATGCCATCGAGAATGACGATGATTACATTCGAGAAGTCTTCAAGATTGGCGACACTACGGATTCCTCCGTTCAAGTCAAAGCTTTAGCCCACTTTGGCGTCGAATCTAGTTTTCTGACTACAGGAGACTGGAGTTCAATCGAAGAACGACTCGAGAAGGGTATCCCCGTCCCGATCGGGATCCTTCATAAGGGTTCGGTTAGTAAACCATCGGGCGGCGGCCACTGGATCTGTGTGGTTGGTGTAACTGCAGACAGGTCTAAGCTTTGGGTGCATGACCCTTGGGGTGACTTAGACCTTGTTGCTGGTACTTACGTGAGCCAAGACGGAGAGTACAAGCTTTACTCGAAGGCGAACCTGGGACCTCGCTGGATGGTCGAGGGCAACAAATCTGGTTGGTTTATTAAAGCTCTTTAAGCTACTTGCCTGAGTGTTTTAAGCTGACTAACTCTGTCCTCTCCTCCCATGGCTGCGGTCTACTTCGACTATCAAGAGATTCTCGATAATTGGAACGTTGACTCAGAGCAGGCTAAGGCTGATTTTTTAGATGCTCTTTATGAGTTCTATGGCTGTAATGACGGCCTCTACACAGGGCTCTATCAGCGTTACAAAGACGATCTGGCAGAGTTTGGGCGTCATATGGTGACCGCTCGAGGTTATAAAGTTGTTGACTTATTTGCGACTGCTTTAGAATCATAAAAAACTCCCGTGGCTTACCAGAGAGATTACAAAAAAGAATATAAGGAACACGGTAAGACTGAAGAACAGAAGAAACGGCGCGCCGCTCGTAACAAGGCTCGCCGTTATATGGAACGAAATGGTCGCGTTCGCAAAGGAGATGGAAAAGAGGTTGATCATAAAGATTTCAACCCAGAAAATAATTCCCCTAGCAATCTCCGCGTAGTTAGTGAGGAGACTAACCGCGAAAAACAGCCAAAACGCAGTTAGAATCGAATCATGGAAGGTCAACAGTTCTTACAGCGGCCCGGCGGACTTGGTCCCATGGCTTCCCGCGTAAAACCGCTCGGTTCGATGGCGACCGAAGAACCAGCGCGCTTTACGAATACTCCTGAAGCTATCGATCTGCGCCGTGCGCAGTCTCTCGATAATATCAACCGCATCACGTCTCAGTACCAGCGTGATCGGGGCGAATACGTTCGTTCCGCCGTGGGTCCCACCAACTACCAGGAAGGCAACATCATGCCTTCGAGTGAGATTACCGGCTTAGCGGGTTACAACCACCGGGATTCTCTGGTAATGCCTGGTCGTGCAGCTGACCTTTCTAAGGCTCAGTACTTGGTTGATACAAACAACAGCCTTGATCCGAACCTGCGTGGTCAGATGCAAATTCTGACTTCGCTTCCCCAGCAAAATTTCCTTAACGCCCCTGATCCTGGTGCAGCGCTGCTGCCTAATGATTTCAGGACTCCTGGTTCTATGCCTCTTCAGCTTCCGATCAAAGGTGAGCGCAAATGATGAGTTCCCAGGCAGACACTATGCGGATGGCGGGGATGCGTCTCGGTTTAGGACCGCTAGACGTTTCGCGTATTGTCTCGAACCCTCGTGAAATTACTGCTAGGCTCCGTTATCAGCAAACGTTTCCTAAGAGCTAAGTGAAGCTGCACTCAGCAGAGCTTGACTGGATTACCCCTGATACTGAGCAAACTATTGCGAGGCACGCGAGGGTTTCTACTAAAGACCCCAACCGCGCTGAGTACGCTCGTCTACTGAGTTACTGCATTAAGCACGGACACTGGAGTGTCTTCGAGCAGGCGAGTGCTTCTTTCGAGATATCGACTACACGGGCTATCTCGCCACAGATCCTGAGGCATAGAAGTTTCGTATATCAGGAGCTTTCGCAGAGATATTGCGATCCAATCGAAACTTTAGACGTCTCTGAAACTCCCTGGAAGTTTGAGATCAGGGCTCAGGCTGAGAAGAATCGTCAGAGCAGTCAAAACGTTCTCCCGCTGTACATCTGCGAGCACTTTTGGGGTCGCCTCGAGGATATCGATAATCAACTGAAGGACTTGTACCGCGACATGCTCAGCAAGGGGGTCGCCCGCGAGTGTGCGCGTAATCTTCTCCCTCTTTACACGCCTACCCGACTCCACATGAGCGGGACCATCCGCAGCTTCATCCACTATGTCGGCCTCCGTGGTCAAGAGGAGACCCAACGCGAGCACCGCATGATCGCCCGCTCGATTGGTTACGAACTATCGCACCAAGTGCCTACAGTTATTGACGCTATCAAGGAGTCCGAGGAGAGTAGCTTGAAAGGTTGGGACTTCCTTCGTTGACTCTCCTCGCATCCCTTGTGTTTTTACTGAACCTCTACCTTCTTACTTACGCTCTTATGGGCGCAAACAGGGATCACAGCTGACCCGGCATCTGACCGGTTTGGGTCCAGGGGTCTTGCTGAGGTGCCGGGGTCGCGGCCTTAGCAGCGTTTTGGAGTTGCGCCAATTGGAGCGCTCGGCGCTGACCCTCGAGCTCTGCCGCCATCTGCTGCACCTGAGCCTGCGCCCAGTTCTGAGCGTTTGCGGTCAGCTCGTCTAACGCGTTGCTGGTGTGGGGAAACGAGAAAAGGACTCCGTTGCCATTTTTATGAGGGATTTTCTGACCTCCGATATTTTCAGCCAACCCAGTCAGAAAACCGTGAGCCTGAGTCGCAGGGATATCTGCGATTAATGCCAATTGAAGTGGGTCTACGAGCCCTCGATTGCTCTCATACAGTGCACTGAATATGCCAGTCACCCTCTGCGCGTTGTCTTTGTTTACCTGAGATTTGCGGTGTCGGTCTCTGGCGATACCCGCCCCGCCGATAAGACCTCCTCCGAAAGCAAAGGCAGTACCCAACTGCTGAGGAGCGGTGAAAGTAACTGCAGTCCCAATGCCAATGGCACCTAGGACAGCGAGTGTCAGATTAGGGTTGAGACGCAGGGTCATGTTTACTGAAAGCGGTGTCCCACTTTGTGGTGGTTGGATCTTGTGCGTACTCCACAGGGGAGGGTAAACGCTCAGGACCTGTTGAAGCTCGATCGGATTTTAGATCAAAAGCTTTGAGACGTAAGCCTTTTAGGCTCGGAATACCATCTTTCATGACAAGGGATACACCTTGCAGTTTGAGGATGTTGGTAGCGGCTTCTTTAGTCCGCTCGACAAACCTGTGCTTAGCAGCGGCTTTGTAGCCACAGGACTTACAGAAGTTGGCGTAACTGGGGTAGAGCGCACCATAGGCGTTAGCGATATACAGTCCCTTCTCTGACTCTTCGATCGAGGGCTTCCGTGCACCGTGGCCGATAGGTGTCGTGCTGTTCGGTGCATAAAGACAACAGTCGTTGAGCCAAGCAACAAACTGGTTGTTAAACATGAGGGCTTCGATGTTCGTTGCGTTTAGCGACGGTACGTGCTTTGTAGGGTTAGCAAGAACGTCTTTCATGCGGTCATAGCCCATGTCGAGCGCCCAGCTGACGATCCCCGACATCTCTTCCGCAAACGCACCTTCGATGCAGTCGTCGTAGACGGAGATCAGTTCTTTTCGACTGCTCGGAGGTACGACACGATCCATAACTACAGTAAGTCGCCTCCGCTCAAGACCACTGCTGGAATCGTTTGATGTGATGTGTTCATTACTAGCGATACACACCAAGCACTCGGGCTTAAAGCTGATGATCTCTTTGCCGTACTTTCGTTCAGCTCGAAGTGTGTCAGAGGCAGAAGTCAGCTTTTTGAGGACGTCCATCCTCTTCTGGTAGTTGCTTTCGTCTGTTAGGAGGAGCAGCCGTTTGCCGATGAGGTTGTAAGTCTCAAATTTATTGTTTTCGATCATCTCCAGGCTTGAGGTGTGAGTGCTGTGGTACCCAGCGAGCGCAACCAAGAGCTGCTGCATCGTTGATTTACCCGTCCCGCCTGGTCCGACAAGGTGTAAGAACCTTTCTCCTGATGTGTATCCGGTGAGGATTGCTCGAGCAAAAGCCCGAATCAGAAGCTCCTGCCCTGGGTGAAGGCAGTTTTTGATCCATGATAGGAACTCAGGACAGTCAGCTTTTTTATGGAAGCTGTACTGAAGCTTGAATCGCAGAAAAAGATCCTTGTGAGTTCCTTCTTGAAACTCGAGAGTTTTGCTGTCGAGTACGCCGTTGGAGAAAGGAATTAGTCCTTTGGATTTACTCCACACGCTTTTCCGACCACCATCAGCCGAGCGCAGTAGCTTGGCCTTAAGGATTTGGTAGACGCTCTGAATCGTCGACGCGGTGTACTTGGGTAGCACACCAGCTACAACAAAAGAATCCAGTGCCTTAACGATTCTCCTTTTTATGTGCTGCTCGTCCTGGTGGTACCAGAGATCTCCATCGCTGTCGTAGTGGTAGAACTGGTCGAGATAACTGTCGTAGATGAAGTCGTCTCCTTGATTGGTGACGATGATGTCTGCGACGTCGTTCTCAGAGAACTGACGGTTTTGGTTGCCCGCGTTGCTGACTAGGTTGACGAGCTGCGTGGGCGTAGACGGAGTGTTCATCTGATCTTCTTTTGTTGTTGATGTTGATGTTGATGTTGCTTTGTCAGCTATAGCGACAACAGGTTTATCTGTGTCGAGGCTGAAAGCGCTGATGTCTAGAACCGAATTTAGCTGCGCTTTCTTGGCGACAGCTAGGGCTTCCTTCTCAGAATCGGAAGCAAACTTCTGGAAGGCCTTCTGGTTGACGACCTTTACCTTTTTCCAAACGGCAAGACCTCCGAGGTCGGACGCTAGGGCAATTGCAGGCTGCAGGTCACCGGCATCCCGAATGGAATTGAGGATTCGACCGAACTTGCCATCGAGGTCGTGAGGGTACGCATAGATGTTATAGAATGCTTCCTGCGCAATTGTCAAGGGTGACACGCGCACAGGGATCTCACGCTCACTAAGCCAGTTAGCCCACCCGAGCAGTTCCTTGAAGACCGCTGCCATAGTCGAGCTGCGGTCCTCAACCTCCTCTCCATCGAGGACAGAACGGACAGTATTGGAAACCAGCCTCGCGAGGTCTATACCGTCAGCGTCCTCACAGAGAGTATTTAAGGTTTCCTCGGCATCACTTTCACCTTCGCCCTGGTCAGGAATTGTCGCAGCGACCTTTGCAGCCTCTTGAACTTTGTCGATCGGAATGAATTTGCCTAGGCAGGCAAAGACTGCCTCCTTGTCCTTGGCCCCATAAAAAAGGTTTGGGATCGTCGTAGCCCGCACATCGGATCCAGGGATCTGGCTATAGATCTGTTGAGTGAGAAACTTGTAGGTTTTCGGATCTACGATCGGAGACTCGAGACCAAAGACGAGTCTGAACCTCGGCCAAGCCTCTGTGGTTGAAGGAGAGTAGTAACCAACAGTTAAATATTTTTTACAGATATCGAGCTCTAAGGCTTCCTCTACAGTTAATTCTTGCTTCTGTACTTTATTGCCTTCCTTATCTTTATGATCTGCTTGATTATCTATATCAACAATAATTAAGCCCGCTTTAATTACTCCGGTACCTTTGGAGTTCCTCTGCCCGTTTATGAGATGCCAAGCGCAGAGACCATGACTATCTCCAACATGACCTGCAATTTCCGAAGCCTCAAGTTCGGAAGCAATCCAGTTCGAGTTAAAGGCAGAGAAGTTTCCCCCGGACGCTATCTTGCCTGTCTCAGGATGGAGATGCTTTGCGACTACCTCATTTACAGAGCAGATGAACTTCATGGTGTGTCGCGGGGTGCCTCCAGTATGCCTGAAATGTCATCAAGCAATCTGAAGAGAAGCTGAAGAAGCCCCTCTCAGACTGCGTTTTCGAGGTCTGCAGATTCTACTTTGAACCCTTGGCCTCGTAGTACTGCCTCACAACTTGGAACCAATTTTCTTCGTCTTTCTCGACTTCTTCTGGTCCAAAAGTAAAGATCTGTGTGTTGAACTCCTCTATAGCTGTAGTAACGATAATTTGCGTCTTATCAATCTTAATTCCTAAACAAGCTTCCGCCGCTGCTTTATACGCTGCTAGTTGAAGTTTTGTCTTCTTAGTTTTAAACACACCAGAGATTAAAGCCTTCCTCGTTTTTTCGTCGACTTTTGCGTCTTTGCGTGGGAACCTGGCTGAGTAAGGACCGTTGCTCGTCTTGAAGTCAGCCAAAATAATTTCAGCATTTTGATTCATATAGATCAGGTCACAGCACCCGGCGTAACCATATCCGGTCTTTTCGTCGTAGTAGTGGATTCGCCCGACGCCATCGTCTCCTACATAGGATGACCAACGCGGTTGGTTGAAGGGTTTTTCAGACCACAGAACACGCCCACCGCTCACGAGCTCATCTAGAAGCTCGGGCATACCGTTCCAATAGGGACTGTATCTTTCAGGTGGGACGACCTTTAAACCCAGCAGGTAGTTTTCAACACTCGAGTGGATCCAAGTTCCTCTTTCGGCAGCCTGATCAGCTACCCCAGGGTTCATCAGATTCCAATGCGCCAATTTTTTACGCGTTTCTTCTGTCTGCGTGGCACTAAGGATTGAAGTTACCGAAGGAAGAGGTACAGGAACTCCATTGCAAATGTAGTGCCTTAAGCCGTTAACTGTAACGCGGGTATCGGACACAAGATACGTGTCAATTCCTGCCTAGCTTAGAACAAATCTGTAATTCCAGTTCCTTCTTCGTCGTCCTCATCTTCCTCCTGATCAATAAAGAATTCCTGTTTCTGATATTGATACTCTCTGTTACGTTGATCGATCTCGCTCATTAAGCACAAGGCTGCGGAGAAACCTTCTATAGTTATTTCTGCGCACTCCTCTGGTGATCGTGCTTGTCCTTGGTAGTCCACGCACTCTGTAAGCAACTGCTGGCCTACAAGTAATGCCGTAATCTTGTCTAACTTAGAATTTTGCTCGATCTGGAGTTGCACTAACTGCTCTAAGAATGCACCGAGACGCTTGGTCACTTTCGAAGATTTTTTGGATGCGCCCAGCCTACTTCGAAATCGATAAACGTACTGCAGCGAGCTGCGCCAGGTCGTTTAAATACGAACCACGCTGATGTCACAGAATCTTTTAGTTGCTTACCATCTGCACGGAATGCAGGGCGCGGCGACAAAATCTTCATGTTTACTAACGAGGACTCATTTAAAAACGCTTCACGATTCCGCGTGGGCTCAAGGAAGGTCAGTCGGTCGAGGATGATCAGACCTTCTTTAGCTATGTCGATTCCGTACTCTGTAATCCAAGGAGTGTACTGAGGCGTTCCTTGTGTTATAGCTATTACCCAGTCGATTGTGCCTCTATATTTTTCCCACCACTCTGGGTCCTGCAGGTTGGATTCCTCCCTGTTGGTGACTATTTCGGTTATCCCTGCTTCGGCTATTTGCTTTGCAAGCTGTCCTTGAAAGTCGGACGGAAGTAGAATTGATCCATTACCCCAAGAGCTTCTGGCGATCGGGGAGAAAACAAATTTAGGAACCTGATAAAACGTCATGGAAGCGGATACCGTTCTAGATAAGTTGAAGTCTCATCTTTCAGTTGAGCAGTCCTTCGCACACCGTGTGTTTTTGGACAGTGTCAAGCAACTTAGTGAGCGAGAGATAGATGAGTACTTAGGTCTCATGTACGCAAGCTATCTTATCAGGGGAAGACTGCTCGAAAATATTGTGACTTATTGCGTCACGAACGACATAGATCTGCCTAGCTTCGGCGATCTGATTGATATGTAATAAAAAAAAGGGCTCCTCTCGGAACCCTTCGAAGCGAATTGAACGTTAGGCGTCAGATCTCGAGACCGGCAGCTTTGAGAGCTGCTTTTTGCTCTTCCGATAACTCCTTACTGGTAGTCTCCTTCTTTGCAGCAGGAGGTTCTTTGGTCGCCTTAGCTCCAGGTTCGCCTGCTGAGGGAGGGAGAGATTGAAGCGAAGCAGGTGCTTGCCCCTCTAGTCTCTTGGGATTCGCGTCAATAAAAGCCTCTTTGATTGCCGCGTGGTCCTCTCCCAGAGGTAGCTCGACCAGATTCGCACCGGAGATACTACTGCGAAGAGCACTTGATACCAACTCTCCTCCATCGCTTTCGAGCCAAGCTCCAATATCTTCGATGAGTTTTTTCTCATCGTCGTTTTGAGCTGGGCGATCCTTGAACTCGAGGACGTTGTAGTTGATCTTTGCACCATCCGCACCAGTGACCGGATCCCGTTCGTTAAAGGATTTCTGCGCAAACTTAGTCGAGGTGATGATCTCGCCTACGTTAATACGATTGTTGTAGAGCGTTTGGAAGTACGAGATAAAGTTCTTCTGACTCGACTTGCCACTAATAATGCTTGTACATACGCAGCGTGGCGGAAGAAGACGATGAGAAGGTGTAACGCCAATGTAACTAATACGAATAAACTCTTCATGCGACCGCATGCCGAGGTTACCGAAATACGGCGTAAACCCAAGAAGGATGAATTCAATGGGTATACCGTTGTCGTTTGAGTCAGTGATGGCCGCGTCAGGATCATTATCGGATTTCCAGCGACGCGCTTGAAGATCGATACGGAGCGTGTGCGGCGGGACCTGACAGAGGATTTCATCAGCCGAAAATTTGCCAGCAATAAATACCATGGTTAATCAGAGCGAAAAGTCGAGAGAACCGAGAGCAGCAGTTGAAACACGTCCTTTTTCAGGATCAGCGGCTTTCTTAGGAGCAGACCGCGTCGAACGAGGGAGATACAGGATCTTATCCACCCCGTAATTCAGGAACACACGCTCTTCTTTTTCCGAAGTGCTCACGCGCCCGACAGCGATTGTCGGTGTTCCTGGGGGAAGTTCAGCCAGTTGTCCGGATAGTTCATTCCAGCAGCTGAGCTTCATCCAGCTTGTTTCTTGTTTTTCGTCTTGCCAAGCAAGCGAACGGTTAGTGACAGTGTTGTCAGCCAGTTGAGTTTCCTCGGTCTTAGGACCTAGACCACCCGTGGCGACAAATAGGTTGACTGCTAGAAGGTCATCCCAGTTTTCCTTCCTCACAACCAGCATGGGTTGCATCTTCAGTACGCCATCCGGATCCGCCTTCGTCGGTCCAATGGCAAAGAAGGTTTCTCCTTCTTGGACTTCTTTGAGAAGTTTGCCGACGTAGTGATCTGCCTTTTGAACGAGGCATACCTTGGTGGCAACTTTCTTTTCGGTAGCTGGGAGCGACTCAGCTGTCAGTGAAACGGTTTCCTCTTCGAGGAGGGCGTCACTGGAGGCTCGCAACCCAAGAACAAAGACGTTCATTTGTTGAGGATTCGGTAGATCGTTGATCTGTGTACTTTGAGGACCTTGGCGATCTCCTTTACAGGAACGCCTTGGCTGCTGAAGGCTAGCGCCAAATTCATGTCTGCGCCACTTAATTTCGATGCTCTTGTTGCTTTGTATTTATTGTGGTATGGATTCACACACATCTTATTTCCGCACAAGGGAGACACGACTTCTTCTCTTGTTATGTCTAAGTAGTCCAACACTACTGGTCTTACATAGAAGCGGTTGTTGAGCATGTAAGTCACAGGCACTCCGTTGACGGAACCCTCTTCCCAAAGCTCGCACGTCTTGTGATCGAACTCGTTGTATGCAAGTTTTTTAAACAGTCTGCTGAGACCTGTCTCCTTGGCCTCCTCGTATAAGAGTTCGAACCTGTCTGCACGTAGAGCTCTGGCTATGTCCCTGGATTGAGCCTGCGCGTGGCCAGCATCGTTTGCGGTTATGGCTAATACTGTCTTAGTTTTATTTTTCTCTAGTGTTATGGAATACTGTGTATGCACTTCCTGTCTTAGTCCCTTGGGCTGAAGTGTACATAAAAAAAGCCCCGCATTCGCGGAGCCTTTGCTTTTATTTTTAATCCTCAGCTTTTGAGGAAGGCTTCGTAGTACTGACGGAACGGATCGCTTTCGTCTGCGGGGATCCCAGCGCGGTAGCCGCCTTTATACTCCTGGCTCTTTCCGTAGAACGGTTCACCTAATTCGGTAATACGGTTCTCGATGTTACCGATCCGTTCGAGGTTGGTTTGAGCTCCACCCGGACGATAGTAAGCTTTGCCTTCAAGGATCCGACGACCAAAGTCTGCGGGGTCATAGAACTGACCCATCTGCTCAGGCGTGGTGTACAGACCTTCGACAAAGCTCTGATAACCCTGGGTCGCAGAGAGATCCTGACTCATCGGAGCGATACCTTTATCGCCTTTCGAGTAAGGTTCGTAACCGGCTGCGCGGGCAGCGCCGTAGAAGCGGCTGACGTCTTGACCGTAGTCCCTGCCGGTTTGAAGGTCTTCATACAAACCTGAGAACAGTTTGTTGAAGTCTTCCTGGCTCTTAATATTTTCCGCGCCGATAGCACGGTGCAGCAATTGCGTTGCTTTACCAGCTGCTTCTTGCTGGGTCAGGTCGCCATAGAAGTCCGTGCTGTACTTAACGTTCGAAACGTCGTAAGGCGGTTTCGTCGGCGTGGGTTCCGGTTCCGGTTCCGGCGTGGGTTCTGGTGCAGGGGCAGCTACCTGTTGAGGAGCGGGAGTCAGAGTGAAAACGCTTTCCCGCGTGGGCATCTTGGGAGCTTTATAGCTCAGAACACCACCGCGACCTTTTTCGAGTGTCTTCGTCTGGAAGGAGGGCAGGAAACCTTCCATGGTTCCAGTTCCCTCGGCTTCGTCACCGAAGAGTTCAGCCAGATTAAAGCCAAACCTGGACCCTGCCGACCGCAGAAGCGAGGGAGGTGA
>Ga0208898_1001888_pt1 | contig 13267 bp, 15 predicted proteins | sample VirMetDEL_Mar_4_FD_184513 | JGI IMG/M metagenome (GOLD analysis project Ga0208898, IMG submission 184513) | Aqueous microbial communities from the Delaware River and Bay under freshwater to marine salinity gradient to study organic matter... | ecosystem: Environmental > Aquatic > Marine >...
TAGTTACGCCACCCTCTATGAAAATTCCCTTCATGTACAAATCTTTGCCATCATTTAATGACTCGACAACTATTTTAGCCTCGTCGTATGTAAGTGCTTCTGTTAAGTTGATCATCCCTGTTCCTTTTAGCTAAACATTGACTTTGCGCCATCGCCTTTCTTAGCAGCGCCGCCTGAAACTTTGTTAAGTTTGCTAGCACCCTTAGGGTTCTTAGTGTTTACGTTACCTGTGCTCATGTCCTTAGCGCTAGCACCAGTGCCGCCTTTTCCGCCGTCACCGCCTCTTGCGATGTTTGCAGTTGTGCCGCCGCCTATTTTGTTAGGCTTAGTAGGTACTGGTGATTTAGCAGAAGGATCACCGTCGTCGCCCATGTTAGCTGTTACTTTTTCAGTATACTCACGCATTAGTTGAGCTACAGACTTTTCGCCTTCTGCTACAGCTTCGTCGTCGTCGCCTTCGTCGTCCATGTCGTCGTCTTCGTCATCATCGCCCATATCAGCCATCATGTCGTCGTCGTCTTCGTCGTCCATGTCGTCGTCTTCGTCGTCCATGTCCATGTCGTCGTCTTCGTCGTCCATGTCGTCCATGTCGTCATCCATGTCCATGTCGTTGCCTTCGTCGCCCATATCAGCTATCATGTCTTCGAATTCAGCTTTTAGAGCGTCTAGCTCGTCTTCTAAATCAGCTACACGATTTTCAACGTCGCCTTCGTCTTCGATTCCGCCTTCTAGATCGTAAGCGTCGCCGCCATCAGCAAGATCGCCTTCTAGATCGTCAGTTGGATCAGCCATCATAGCTTCGTCAAACTCATCTTCTTCTAGATCCCAATCTTCTTCTAGATCCCAATCTTCTTCTAGATCCCAATCTTCTTCTAGATCTTCGTCTTCTTCTAAATCCCAATCTTCTTCTAGATCTTCGTCATACATGTCACTTTCTAGTAGTGACTCGTAAATTTTTCTTGATTTTTCTACCACAATTTCGTGGAACAAATCTTTTGCACCTTGAGCATCTTCGTTTACAAGGCGCTCAAGCATTTCTTCAAATTTTCTGCGCTCTGCCATTTTATAATCCTTCCAAAATCAACAATAGCTTTGTTTACACACGGAGTATTACTCCCTGTCCACTGAAAGAATTCTTTTACGAATGTTAATACGTAAAGGAATTTATATATGAAGCTAGTATAAACTGTCATATTATTTACGTATATTTGAATAAAAGTAGTATAAATGGGTAGTTTTTTGGTATATTTTTAAAAACTATGGATATAGCAAAATTGTTCTTTCTGCATTGTAGTTAAATTTTTAAAATTTTTTAATTCAGGAGGCATATATGTAAATTCGTCAACTACTCTTATGAAATGTATAGATGGATTTTGTTCTATAACCTGCTGCGTTTGCCTTAGCCAATTGCCATGAAAGGTTGCGCCGTCTGTTGATCGTTTATAATTTGATGTATCTGCATATATGTTGTTGAATTTTTTACCACCGTCTAAACCTTTGTAATCAAAGCCTAAAATATAAATTGTTTTATAACCATGTTGTGCAGCAAACCAAAGAGCAGTAGGACCACTGCTCCAGCCTTTTGATGGTTTAAAAAAGTTAAAATCTTTTAGTTTTTCATAAGCTCTGTTATAATTAGTCCAAACTTGATTTGATTTTTGATATTGACTATTACTGATTTCCATTATCATTTTTGTGTCAACAGCAACTAGATAATCAGGAGAATACTCTCTGTATTGAGCATTGCAACCATATATTTTTCCAAAAGATTTTAATCTATCTATAGGAATATTCTTTCTACTAATACCATTACCTATAACATAAGCTGTGCTACCTGTAGTTTGGATTTTATCTGTTTGTATATCAGATTGATTTTTTAATATTTTTTGATCTTTTTTTGATCTTTTTAATTTTTTTAAGTCGCGATACTCTTGTTTAGTATAAAGACTTTTATCAATCTTAGGCATGTATTATAGAGCACCTGCTTCGGCTGGTGCTTTATAGATTTGTCTAATATGTTCTAATTCTTTTTCTCTAGTTAATTCAGAATTATCACTCCAAATCCTAGCCTTATGGATATCCCACAAGCACAATCTAGTTTTTCGTGTATCGGTTGAATCTATCACACGACTGTCGTCAGCAGGAGAATAATTGTCTCCTTCAATAGGTGTATTGTCAGCAGTAAAGAATTCACGTAATAACATAACTTTATTTATACCTAAATCGTTCCCGGACCGCCTGCTGGAGTTTCACCGCCCGCAGCTGGTGTTGCTGCATCAGTAACTGATTCCGGTGGTGCTCCTTCGGGTCCAGCAATTCCTGTATCGTCCATCGGTGCTTCGGCATCCATAGCACCTAGGTCTGCACCTATGCCAGCACTACTCACACCTGCCATTCTCATTTCTCCTGCTGCATCAGAAGGAGACGCACTTGCATTTTCGTCATTTTCTTCTAACCACAGATTTTCGTTTTCTGCAATTTCTTCTTCAGTCAATCCTAAGAATCTCTTTAGTGCAAATCTATTTGAAATATACGGAAGCGCAGCCATTTGTCCAAATGTTGGTACTCTTGCGTTGTCAAGTTCAGCTTGTCTGTAGCTTGCAAAGTTTTGTGGCTTTACAAATGACAAGTCAAACATATCAATATCAATGTTTACACCTTGTTCTAACAAATAAAGTTTAAATTCTCTGTTAAACGTTTCGACTAGCAGCCCTTGTAATCTTTCGCAATATGTATTAAAACGAAGCTCTTGAATGTAAGCAGTACCTACTCTGCCGTCTTGAAAGTTGTTTGCTCCGTCATCAGCGCCAGTTGGCAAATAACTTGACGGAATACGTAATCCACGTACAAGTTTATTTGTAAAATAGCGCAAATCGTCAATTTCACCTAGGTTTGTACCGCCGGGTAATGTTTCTACTTTAGAACCACGTCCTTCTGCTGTCTGTGGAAAAAAGTAGTCTTCGTTAATACTTAATGGATTATAACTTGAATCAATAACATTTGTGCCGCCACCGGTAGCACTTGGAATACGACGCTGGTGTATTTCTGTTTTAACACGCTCAACAAATTGCATCGCAAGGTGACTTGGCATATTACCTACATCAACGTAAAATACACGTCTTTCCGGCGCACGTTGTACACGATAAATTATTATTGCATCTTCTAAAAGTTCTTTTTGCTTGTACACTTTAAACACAGTTTCTAGTAGTGAATTACCAAAAGGATAATTATTATCTAAACCTTCACTTAAACTTAAATGTAAAATGTGTTCAGCGTTAACTGCTGTTTCTTGCTGTTCTGTATGAAATCTACTTCCTGTTGATTGCGGCGCATTTCCTACCATGCCTCGAGCACCACCGGTTAGATACCCAACGCCTGCACTTTGAATATTTCCAGTAGTTTGATAAGGTGTTGTAGCAACTGCTTCGACAAAATTAAAATTAATGTCTCTAATTATATATTGTTCAGGCTTTTTGCCTTCACTTTCATTCACAATAATACGTGAAACTTTTGCAGGATCTACGTGATAAAGTTTTTTTGTTTCTGGATCTCTAATAAAAATTTCATCACCGAATTTGAATGTATTTCTAAAAATTCTAAACATTCTAGTATCAAAATCGTTAAGCTTGCACCATTGTTTTATATATTCTGATAGTACTTTTATTTCTACATTTGTTGCAGGTCTATTAAATTCAAAATCAAAATGATTACCTTGATGGTTCTTTTGGGTGCAAAATTCTGCTAAGATGTCCAGTGCAGCATTAACTTCGCTGTCCATGTCCATAGTGTTGTATTGACCATATCTTTCAACACGATTAGGTGAACCTACGTAAACATCTGGCAAGTAACTGCTGTAATTAGCACTTGCAGGACCAGAAGTTGATGAAGATCCACTTATTGGACTATTAGTTCCGTCGTACGGTGTAAAATATTTACGCCAACTCATTTTTTATTGCTCCAGCTTATTCTTCCTGGGATAAATCCTTTAGGTTCTGTTCCGGGGATAACCATTATTGATTTTGTTCCGTTGTTAAACCATTTTTGTTTACTTTTAGTTATGCCTATTTTTTCGTATCGATTATCTCTAGGTCTGCCTAAGTTTGCTTGTCTAATTTTTTCTGCGTGTTCAGCAGTCTTAGGCTTTCTATAATTTTCTTTATGTTTTTCTGTTCTAACTTTTCTAGAATTTGCTTTGGAAATTTTCTGCTTTGTTTCGTCTGAATGATTCCATCCTGCATAACCACCGCGAGAAATCTTTTTATTTTCTAAAATTCCGCCATCTACTTTTCTTCCGTATTTCTTAATTAAAGAAACTTCAAGTTCAAATGCTTCATCTTCTGTTAAGTCACCTTTAATAACTTTTCTAAATTCAGGTCTTGGGATGGTTACATAAGGAGCATGACTTTCATGTATTCTATTTTTTGATCCTTTGCCAATATAAAACGGAGAACCGTCTTCTCTTACATATTGATAAACATAAAATTTTTTCCAAGACATTGTGTTTCGCTCGTTTCTATGTTATATTTATACTATAAAACTATTGTATAACAAAAAGGTCATAAGTATTAATATGGCAAATAAAAAACTTAAAAAACAAAAACCAATTTTTGTAGATCGCGAAAACAGTGGTCCGATGCTGACTAACAAGCAATATGAAAAAATCAAAACACTAGAAAGCAAACAAAAAAATGCAAGTAAAAACATTTAAATTAATAACTGGTGAAGAAGTAATTGCAGAAATGTATCATCACGACGATGATTATGTAGAAATACTACGACCAGTTGCCCTAGTTGAAACCGAAGCTGGTAATGTAAGTTTAGTACCGTGGTTGTTTTCTGTTGACTTAGAAACCCCTATAAAATTAGACGCAGAACGTATTTTTCTAATTGCAGATGCGCATTCAGCGTTTGTACAAGCTTATCATCAGTATGATCGCAGCTTAAAAATGTATCAAGAAAATCTAGAAAACAATGAATTGGAAGAAATAGACGATTACGACGAGGATTGTAAGCTAGTAACTGTTCATTAATTATCATCGGGGGCTTCGATGAATAGGTCCTACTGTTGCGTTAACTCTAGCACCTACAGTTGCAGTCGCTGCTTGCTCTGCAGTATGAATAGCTGACCATTTTGTTGCATTTGCCATGGTTTCTGCTGCTTTTTGTATATTCATCATTATTGTCTGTAAATCACCGCGCAGACCTTGTTGTACTTCCATTTGTTTTTGTAAAACCTCTAGTTGTGCAGTATCATTCATTATGGCTAACATTTCTTCTAACTGAGAATCAGGAACGCCGAGGGCTGCCTTTGCTGAATCCATTGCCGCTTTCAGTTGAATGTAGTTAGTAAACATATCAGAGTTAGTAATACTATCAGTAGGTTGCACGTCTATAGTGCTTGCTTCGGCTGTTGGAAACATAGTATTCAGCAATGCTTGTCCAGCATTACTTAAAATAGTACCTAATCCACCTAATAATATTTGAGCTCCAGATTCTCCTTGAATATCATCTTTATCTGGATCATTAGGATCAAGAGGAACAGGATCAAATAAACCTCTAAATTTCTGAAATGCTTCGTCATTAATTGCTACTAAAGCAACATCTAAAATTTTATCAACTGTTGACCTATCATCTTCTGGTAATGTTATATCAAGATCTGTTAATAAATCCTCTAATTGTTCTTTAGATCTTGTGCCTTCTTGCACCTCCTTAGCTGCTGTTAAAGCCTCTAACTGTTTCTGTAGCGCATTTCTTTCTTTTTGAAGTTTTTCCGCCTCTTCTTCAAATCCTTCCTCTTTTAATCTAGCTATTGTAGTATCTAGCTCATTTACAGCTTGTTTTGTTTTATCTTCAAGCTCTTTAACTCTTGCACTACTAACCGAAATAGCGCCATCTGCTACACCTTTTATAAGATTTCCAACTTCTTCGGATATTGTAACCATCTGCTCTTGTATTCCGTCTATAGCATTAGATACAAATACTCCAGTAAGTTCTGTTGCTTGAGATAACTCAGCCATCACTCCTAATATTGAATCTGTAGCAGTTGAAATTTGGCCCGCTGCGTACTGAGCTTGAAGCTCTTGGTTTTGGCTTATAGCAGTATCTACAGGAGCACCAGTTGATAAAGGACCTTGACCCAGAATCAAACCTCCTAAATCATTCAATCCAGCTGCTGCTGCTACTCCTCCGTACGTGCTTGCAACTGCTTGTCCTTCTTTTTGTAGTTGAGAAATAAAAGATTTAACCATTTCAGGAGAAACATCTTGCCCTGCTTTCATCATTCTGTGTATTTCCAATGCCATTGCATATGTTTTAGGATACATAGATGCAAAATATTTAGATGTTGGGTCGTTAGGGTTTAGCATACCTGTTAGTATTACGTGAGCTGCTGGTGTAGATCCGAGTTGTGTAGCAGTATCTGCTAATGCTATCGCCATTGGAGCTGATTGACCATAATTCAATTTTGCAGCAATCGAAGCTGCACTTTCGGTTTCTTTTGTTAATTCATCAACAAGCAAGCCAGTTGCATCACTTACTCCTTGAAGTACAGTTCTAAAATCAATTGCTTCTTGTAGTTTTTTTCTTCTATCCTCGTCTTCCATTAAACCAAGAGCACGATTTTTACTTAAATAATCAGTTAGGTATTCATTTATTTCTTTAAACGTCATGCCCATACTCATTAAATAACCTATCATACCCTCAAATTCAGAATCCTCCCTTAACAATCTCTGGAATTGTTTTAATTCAGATACGCCGCCTTCTACTGACCCACCAAATTGAATTAGTGATTGGCTATTTTGCATAATAAATCGTTCGAAGTCAGACAATGTCATGTTTAAACTAGAAGCTAATCTAAAGGTATCCATTAAATCTGCTTGTCTTGCAAGACCAAACTTTCGTAAATTTTGTGATACCATAACACTACTAGTTGCTAAATCTACCAGCGCATCAGTAGTCACTTTCAAGGTATCATTTACACTTAAAAAACTTGGCATTACACTTTGTAATGCGCTAGTAACAGCTTCAGTATAAACTCTTAAGTCACCACTAGTGTTATTTAAAATTTTGCCAAATGTTGAACTAACTCCGCCGACATCCCAATTGTAAGTTCGCCCCGATGATGGCGGTGTATCAGGTCTATCTCGGTCACCAGGATTCTTTATACTAGAAGACAAATTATCTATTTGATTGTTTAGACTATTAAGTGCAGTGAGTAATTGTTCTTCAAATGCCATAATTTTTCTTTCTAAATTTTTCTGCCATAAATATAAAGTATTTATAGGATAAAATATGGATTCATTCTTATCGGAGCATTCAAGACAGCCTAAACTGTATATAGATTTACCTAGCGGTGGTAAATTTTACAACGATACAATAATTGCACAATCTCAATTTGTGCAAATTCCTGTTTATGGCATGACTGCTATGGATGAAATAAATTTAAAAACTCCTGATGCACTCTTTTCGGGTATTGCTACTGAAAATGTTATTAAAAGTTGTGTACCGGCTATATTAAATCCAAAAAAATTAGTAAGATATGATATAGAATATATTCTGCTAGCAATTAAGATTGCTACTCACGGAGACAGACATAATTTAGATACGCAATGTTCAAAATGTGGCCATGATAATGGATTTGAAGTTAATTTAAATTCTATTTTATCTGCATATGAAAATATGCCAGTTGATCATTATTTTGAATTAAAGGATTTAAAATATCATCTTATTCCTATTACATATGATATAGTGACTCGTTTTGGATTAGAAACTTATAAAATTCAAAGACAAATTTTTCAAATTAGATCTAATCAAAAATGGTCAGATGACGAAAAAGAGTCAAAGATCGCAGATCTATCACAGCAAATATCTATTTTAAATAATAGTATTGTTATAAAATATATTAACTCTATATCTTTAAATGATAACTCAGAAAATAACGAAGATATAATAAAAGACTTTATTTTAAATAATGAAACAGAAGTTGCTAACAGGATCATAAAAGAAGTTCAACAATTTGTAAGTAAATGGAAGTTTCCTGATTTACCAGTTAGTTGCCAAAATCCAGAATGTGATCACGAATATCAAACTACCATTACGATCGATTATTCAAATTTTTTCGACAAATTATCGTCAACCTCTCGGAATCTGAATTAGTAAAATTAGTAGAAGATTTAGACAACCAAATTAAAGAAATAAAATATTCTCATTATAAAATAGGTTGGTACATGAGAGGCCATTTAAGTTATTATGAAGTAATGAATGTTTTGTCAAAAGACGACATATCAATTTTACAAGATATAATCAAAGAAAATATTAAAAACACTACAGAAACTAAAATTTCTATGGTATAATCTCATTATTAGCTTTTTTTCGTTCAGCTTCTTTTATATACTCTTGCATTTTTGGATCTTGTAAAACTTCATTCCAAATATCAATAAGTCCTACTTCTTGTGCTATCTGTAAAGCTTCAGGATCATTATCAAATTCAAAATTAAAATCTTGACCTTCGTTTAAATTTATACCTGGAATTGTATCTATTATATTTGCTGGATCAAATACTTTGTCTTGACACACACGTTCTATGTATTTTTTGTCCAGTAAGTAAGGTCCTGTGAAACGTCTATGTATAAAATTGCGGATAGCAGGAAAAGTTTTGTCGTTTTCTAAAAATCTTTCTAAGGCCCACAATATACCTCCTGCGCCTATCCATGCACCGAGTGTTACTAATTGCTGAGGTCCTGGAATAAATTTTAACAGTTTAAGTGCAGTTAACATAGCTGCTGTTCCGACACTTGCTAGGAGTAGAACAGTCCAAATACCATCAGTTATTTCATTAGATATTTCTGTTGCATGTTTTTGAGCTCTTTCTCTGTCAATCAAAGTAATATCATATTTTAATGATTTATTTGAGCAAACTTCGGTGCTTTTAATCCAATTCTCATATTTTTGAATTGCATTATTTAATTGTAAACCCTCCTCTCCTACTGCAACAACAGTAACTAATGCTCTAAATGTTAACCATTTTGCTACACGACCAAATATTTTTAAAGGCCAATTTATAAATCTTTGTAATGCACTCTCAGTAGCTGCTCGTGCTGCTTGTGCAGCTGCCTTTTTTGCTGAGTTTATTAATCTACTTTGAGCTTGTTTAGCTGCTCTTTTATTATCAAACATTTCACCGTGTGGATCGTCCACGCCGTGGTACAAAGTCCATATTATTTTTTTGGTTTCTAGATCTTTAGATTTTACAATTCTAAAAATCTCTTCATAATTTTGTTCTAATAGTAAAGATTCTACTATAAGTCGATCAGCTACGAATTCATATGATCTCATCTAATTGCTCCGCGTTATTTTTTGCTCTTGCTTCTGCCTGTGATATTATTTGTTCTAGCTCTCTTGATTTTGTAGGATCTTTAGCTACAGCATTTCTCATATCTTCTAACACATCAGCACATACTTGACTAAACATTTCAGCGTAGTCAGCATCGATTATTTCGGCTAATTGCATAACCTCACTGTTTGCGGAATTTGTTGATTTACCTTTCTCCTGTGCTTCATTAACAGTTGGATCAAGGTCGAACAACGTATTTGATGGATCATCATCTGGTACTTCTATACTAGGGCCAGGAGCAGTGCCTAAAGACATTAAGGTTTCTCTTGTGCTGCAAGCAAAATTAACTGCACTCTCAGTTGCTATTTGTCTCAGCAACCAACTTCCTATAGCATTTGTTAATGGTCTTAGCCATTGTTCTTTTCTTTTCATAAATCGATCTATTGCAAGACTTATCATCCAGCTTGCACCACCGCCTATAATAAGAGTTATAATCGCAGCAGGCATTCCTAATCCAGTGCCTGCTAGAAATACAGCAGCTATTCTAGACAATTTCATTATGAGTTTAGAAGCAACTACTACGCCTGTTAGTGTGTTTACAAATAGATTAAAAAACCAACTGCCCAAACGTCTACTAAAAGTATTTCTTGTTGTAGGTTCAAGCGGATATCTACCAGCTCTAGTTACCCATCCTGCTTTTATCACATACCAAAGAGGGTTAAGTATCAAATATGATTCCCATCTTTCTTCGTCGGAAAAAAGTTGATTACCGCCAAACGATGTCACTGTTCCGTCTTTTGGACTTACAATACCAGCTTGTGCAATACTAAATTCACGATCGGGATTATTGTAGTCAATATCTAAATATGGATCATCAAAAGGATCCCAAGAATCGTCATCACACGGAGCTAATTTTTTTCCAAATTCTTCTACTTTTTCGTATCCCACAAGATACATGTCGTACTGCCAAAGAATTTTCACAATAGTTGCACTACTTATAGCGGTTCCTATCCAATTAAATATAGGATGTCCTGCTATTTTAGTAAGAAATGGACTTCTAATATTTTTCATTGTTGCTAGATATTTTTTACGAGCTTCCCATCTTCTTTTTGCTTTTTCTTTGTCTGACAAATTATCCCAGTCTTGCATTTGCTGAGCAGTATCATCTATAGCATCATTAGCGCCACCGCCGGGAGGCTTTAGGTACGGTTGCTGTTGTCTTTGTGGTGCTGGATATTCGCCAGGGGCTGCTACAGATGGTTGTTTTCTTGCCGGTGGATCAAATTCTCCAGGATCTGCTACAGTTGGTGTATGTCGTAGAGCGCTTCCGCCTCTTCTTGGCGGATTGTCCTCTATGGGTTCTTCAACAACAAATTGTCGTGCTCTCATGATGGATCCTTAATAATACTGTTTTTACTATTTATGTCTCAACTACGTTGATCCATGTCTTCGTTTGTTTGCTCAGCTATCGCTATCGCAAATCAAACTCAACAACTTACTTCGTACTAATACGCTTTTCGATTTTATCAAACAGTCTTTTTTAGATTTTTTTTGGTACTCGGGAAGAAAGATTCCTGTAGATTAATCTGCTCAGACGGAACCTGTTTTGGTCCCGTCATAAAAAAAGCCTTTCGGTTTTCCTGTGAGTATCACCACCCGTGACATGGAAATAGGTATTTGTTTATACACACGTTCAATGGGCTCTGACCTTTCCCTACCTACGTCGACATCACGCAACAGCGTTACGTTATCTGCACTCTCGTTCCTACTTGTACAGTTTTTATGAACATAGTGTGTTTTGTGACTGACAGCAGCAATCAATACCAACAGATACCCCAAGTTTTTTAGATAGGTCTATCAGTATGTACGTGTTCGGGTCTACTCCCCGACTTTTCCACAGCGGTATGTATCCGGCCCGCTAACCTTATGTGCTGTTTAGTTGCCTTGATGTCGAGCCTGTAATTCTTTTATAGCATACTGTCTAGCTAAACTAGTAGAGTCAAAGTTATCTTTAATCCAAGACAAATATGAAGTTGATAAAGACTCAATCCTTTTGCCTTGATGCTTACCTTTAATCGGCCACACACCCTTTTTTAATAAAAGTGAAAAATCACTTTTTGTATTTTCTGCTATTTGAGAAGAAATACTTTTATTAAGAATGTGCTGCGCTCTATTTTTAGTCCAGTCTAGTTTTGCCATTTTCGTTGCCTAAATATTCTTTTAATATTTTAGAACTGCCTATACGAACGTTTATTATTCCGTTATAGTAATTGTCAGATTCTAAAACTCGCCTTTCGAATTGTTCTCGTGCTTCTAAATAACTTGCAATGCCTCTACTGGGACAAATATAAAGTATTTCTCTTGTGAATTTTTCTTTGCCTAAATTTTCTATATCTTTTGTTAAATGATCTGAAGAACCCCAGTAGTCTCTCCAATCACTTTCTACTTTTGTACGCCTTTTGTTTTTCTTTCCTTTAAGAGGTGGTCGAGTTTTTGTAGATTTTGCGTATTTCTTGCCTATATATTGCTTACCATTGGTTGTATTTGTAATAACATATACAAAACCTTCACAGTTATCAGGTAAACTATCGATTACATTGCCTTTATAGGTCCATTCCATATAATGTTTATATTCATGCCTTAGTCAGTGCCTTTCTTTCTGGTTTTTTTATTTTTTGCGTATTCTTCGTGTATTTCTTTTTGCCTGTCTCTAGCCAATTTGATAATATTTCTTAAGTGTCTTCTGCTTGATCTATGTGTTCTAAAACTGTGCCTGCTTTGAAATTTTATATTAGCGTCGTAGTACCTTAGATACTCTTTTACTAACTTTTCATGAGTTGTTTCTTCTTTGTTATTTGATTCTTCGGTCATTCTACAACGTCCAAGTCTGTTGAATAAGAAGTAAATCCTGATTCTTTTATCACTTTGAGAACATGATTTACTCTTCCTACTAATTCATCTTTGTGTGAGATAAGAAAAACATTTTTTCTTCCTTCTCTGCCCATGTGTTTGATTACACCTAGTGCATTTTCGACACCAGCTGAGTCCATACCGCTGTCTATCAGCTCATCGATAAACAATAAGTTGATATTTTGATATAGATTTTCCCATACGTCTCTAAATGCAAAACTTAATCCAAGTATAAGTCTATTACGTTCGCCTCGACTCAAGTTATCGAAGTCTAAATCCTGCCCTAACTGCGTAATTTCTACATTTAGGTCATTTTGAAACTCAACTTGATGCGGAAGACCGAGTTTTGAAAGATATGAAGTAAGTCTGTTGTTCAAATAGCTCAAGTTTTGATCAATAATCTTCTTTCGAATGAAACTATCTTTATTTGTAAGCAACTTTAGCAAAAATTCTTGATGATCTTGATAATCAGTAAGACGATTTACAGTTGACCAATCAATCTCTTGAAGTGCAGTATTGGTAAGTTCTTGAATTTGTGCTTCGTATGGGTCAGTTTCGATCTGTTTTGCTTCAAGACTTTGTGAAAGACTGTCTATGTTTTGTCTATGATCGTATGCTTCTTTCATAGATTCATAAAAAACTATAGGCTTACTTGCTAAATCACCAATATCAGCAATACTTTTCTGTGTTTTATCAAGTGTTTCAGCAATTTCTTGCAAATATTTTGCAGATTCGTCTAATTCTTTGGTCTTTTTTGCAAGAATTTCTTGTTTTTTGTCGTCGTGCAGTGGTTGATCACATGCATAACACACTGCATCTTCAAGATCTTGAATGTCTTTTTCTATTTTGTCTACAGTTTTTTGTGCTCTCTGGTGTGCAGACTCTAAAGCTATCTGTTCTTTTTGCAAATTTTCAAGTTCGGCATTGGTTGTTTGCCAATTTTGTAGCTTTTCATGGTTATCAATCTCAGAATCAATATCTAGTTTACCTAATTCGTTAATAGCAGCTTCTAATTTTTCGATATCT
>Ga0208898_1001891_pt1 | contig 13249 bp, 16 predicted proteins | sample VirMetDEL_Mar_4_FD_184513 | JGI IMG/M metagenome (GOLD analysis project Ga0208898, IMG submission 184513) | Aqueous microbial communities from the Delaware River and Bay under freshwater to marine salinity gradient to study organic matter... | ecosystem: Environmental > Aquatic > Marine >...
CGTCGAAAAGAAAGACTTAGAAATTAGGACGTACAAGCAACGTCTCGAAAGCCAGTTAGTCGATGGAGCTTTGCTCACGGCGGCGAGTAGGAACAACGCAGTATCGGCAGAGCAAGTCGGTCAGTTGCTACGTGGTTCGGTTCGGCTGTCTGAAGACGGCACAGCAGAAGTTGTAGATGCGAACGGGACACCACGATACAACGACAGCGGCGACCCGTTAAGCGTTGATGAGCTTGTCGGTGATTTCTTGTCAACAAACCCGCACTTCGTTAAGGCGTCATCTGGTGGCGCTGGCTCGCAGACAGCGGTAGGTGGTTCCACGTCGAAACCTATGTCGGCGGTAGAAATGGAAGCTAACTGGGATAACGGTGGCAAAGAGGCATACCGTGCTATGCGGTTAGCAAGGAAATAAACCGCTAACTTAGGAGATTTTAATCATGGCGGCGACTACTAGTTCAACTTTAGACGACCTGTTTGCAAACATCATTATGGCCGCGCGTTTTGAGGCCGTTGAGCAAAGCCTTTTATTGGGCCTTGTTACTCGTTATGACATCGGCAATGTTGCTGGTACTACTATCCAAGTACCAAAGTATCCAGCGATTGCGGCGGCTGACCTGACTGAAGGCACTGATATGTCTTCTACTACTGTCAGCACGTCTGGCGTTACTGTATCTGTTGGAGAAGTTGGTGCGCAGGTATTGCTTACTGACATGGCGGCAATGGGCGCAGGCAACCCTGCACAGGAGCTTGGCACTGTACTGGGTAACGCAATTGCTACTAAGATTGACACAGACATCATCGCTTTGTTCGATGGATTCTCTGCCTCTCTTGGCGCGGCGGCTCAGGAAATTACTGTTGCAGACCTGTTCAAGGCGGCGGCAACTCTTCGCAATGCTAAGGTACGTGGCTCACTTGCGGCTGTTGTTCACCCTTATCACGCGTATCAGTTGTCAGCTAACCTGACTAACACCTTTGCGAACCCCAACGGTGGCGACCTACAAAACGAAGCAATGCGTAACGGCTTCGTAGGTTCTATCGCGGGAATCGACGTTTACCAGTCAGCAAACATCACTGTTGACGGCAACGGCGACGCGAAGGGCGCAGTATTTGCACCTGAGTCAATGTGCATTGCTATGAAGCGTGACTTCAACCTTGAGACAGAGCGTGACGCATCTAACCGTGCATTCGAGCTTAACGCTACTGCCGTTTACGGTGTTGGCGAGCTTGATGACAGCTACGGTGTTGAGATGTTCTTTGACGCTACTCTCTAAGATGTACGCGGCCCTTCGGGGCCGCTTTACTCTGAGGTTTATATGGCAGTCACTTATCGAGGCGAAAGGTTTGAGGACTACAACGTGGCAAAGCGAACGCCACGACATCCCAATAAGTCGCATGCGGTATTGGCTCGCTACAAAGGCGTTATCAAGCTAGTTAGGTTCGGCGCTAAAGGCGCGAAGACTTACCCACCTAAAGACGGGGAGTCGGCCCGCGACAAAGCAATGCGAGCGGCTTGGTACGCAAGACACGAAAGGAATCTACGCAACGCAACACCGTTAGACGCGGTCTATTGGTCTGCTAGGGTAAAATGGTGACGACATGGCATTTAGCACTGACGACGATTTAGAAGCGATTGTCCCTGACATTTTTGACCTCGGCATTCCAGCATTTACGGCTGAACATGCAAAGGCACAGGCAGACATTGAGCGTGAGATTCGCAATCGCTGGTGGCACCGCAAGGGCATACAGGGAGAGATGGTCGTAAGCTATCTGACGGAGTCGCAGTGGACACGAAGCGCGGCTTATCTTGTATTGTGGAAGTACGCATTGCCACAGCTTACCAACTGGGTCGATGACGACCGCTTCTTGCAGATGATCGACTTCTACAAGGCGCGCTATGGCGAGGAGCTAGACGCAGTATTCCAAGATGGTGTTGAGTACGACGCTGACAACGATGGCACTGTTACCGACAAAGAAAAAGAGCCTGTTGCGCTTAACCGCCTCGACCGATGATAAAAGTACGCATAAATGAAGGCGAACTGAAAAGTATCGCTAAATCATTCAAAAAGCTGATAACTCGCAATCACAAAAAAGCGATGCTCAAGGCGGCGGCTACTGGTTTGAATAGAATACAGAAGCGCACAAGCATGAGCTTAGACATAAACGAGCAACCTTTTCGCCCGCTAAGCGAAGGCTATCAAGCCTATAGATTCAAACGCAGAAACCAAATGGGTAAAAAATCTACGCTTATTTTTTCGGGACGTATGCGCAAGTCAATGCAGTTTAGTACTAGAGGCCAAGACGGAATAATATACTTTGACAGTAGGCGTGAAGCAGAAAAAGCCGCAATGAACAGTAAGATTCGTCCGTTTTTTGGCTTGAATCGTGGTGATGAGCGCGCTGTTAGGCAGGCGTATTTTGAGGGGCTTAGGTTATGAGCGTAAGAGAAAATGTGGCGGCTAACTTAGTCACGGCGCTAAAAGCTATATCGACACCTAACGTGAAAAAGGTTACGCGTGAGCCGTTTGACTTTGACAAGCTATCTAACGCACAGTTTCCAGCCATATTAGTACGCACAGCAAACGAGACACGAGAAGATGCGAGTATCGGCGGCAGTATGTCTAGTAGACAAGCCACGATCGACTATGAGCTTGTTTGCTTTGTAAAACACAAGAACATCGATACAGCTCGAAATCAATTGATCGAGGCTATCGACGAAAAACTTGACGATGATAGAACGCGAGGCGGTTACGCCATAGATACGCAGGTTATTAGCGTTGAGGTGGATGATGGTACAATAGACCCCATTGGCGGCGTTATCGTTACCGTTCAGATTCTTTATTCATACACACGCGGCGACGCGTAAAGGAGAAAATTCATGGCTACACATAAAGGCTCAAGCGGTTCAGTAAAGGTTGCCGCTAGTGGTGGTTCAGAAACAGTAGTTGGCGAGGTTCGCTCGTACTCTATTGATGAGACGGCTGACACTATTGAGGACACTGTAATGGGTGACTCAGTTAAGTCATACCTGTCCAGCCTTAAGGACGCGACTCTTACTATTGACGCATTGTGGGATGACGCAGACGCACAGCAACTTGTACTCGACTCGGGTGCCGCTATCGACTGGGAAATTCACCCAACTGGCACAGGCGCTGGCGAGAAGTATTACGCAGGCGCTGGCATTGTGACTGCAAAGACTATCTCTGCATCGTATGACGGGCTGGTAGAAGCGTCATTCTCTGTGCAGGTATCAGGTGCAATCACAGAAGCGTCTAACTAATGGGACTCGCTAAAGAGTTACGTGCGCGACGTAAGCAGTCTCGCCGTAAAATTAGCGTAGCAGAGTGGGCTGATGATAGCGGCCCATTTAGCCTGTATTGCCGCCCACTGACTTGCTACGACCTCAACGAATTGCAAAAGCGTCATCCACAGGTAATGCAGAACCCTAGCATTGCCGCAATGGTTGACCTGATTGTCATGAAGGCAGAGAGTAAAGATGGCGATAAGCTGTTTACTTCTGCTGAGGACAAACTGGATTTGATGGGGGAAGAGACGACAGTTGTGTCACACATTGCTAATGAAATGTTTGGCACTATCGACCCGTTTGAGGATGTCGAAAAAAACTAACAGCCGATCAGTCTAGGATGAACTTAATTGCCTTGGCTGATCGGTTACACAAGACTATAGAAGAAGTCGAGCAGATTTCGGTTACTGAGTTTCATGAGTGGCTCGCTTACTTCAAAATCATGAGCGAGTCCAAAGATGGCTAACCGAAAAGAATTGCCGATTTACATAACCGCTTACGATAAGTTCAGCAAGGTATTGCGGAGCTTTAGCGGGATACTAAAAGGGATTGCTCGTTCTTTCTTTAATCTCAAAACGGCAATACTCGGTGCTGTCGGTGTCGGCGGTCTGGGCTTGCTTGTCAAAAATAGTCTTGCCGCGACAGATTCTTTAGCCAAAACAGCAGGCAAAATAGGGACAACGACGGAAGCCTTAAGCGCCCTGCAATATGCGGGGCAACTAACGGGCGTTGAAGTCAACACGATGAATATGGCGCTTCAGCGCTTCACCCGTCGAACGGCTGAGGCCGCAGTTGGCACAGGCGAGGCCAAGGGTGCATTGCGTGAACTTGGTGTTGACGCCAGAAAGCTATCGCAACTTCCGTTAGATGAGCAGATGCTTACTCTCGCTGATGCGTTTGAAGAAGCTAAAAACAAAGGCGTAAACCCACTTAAAATAGCATTTAAGCTATTCGATTCGGAGGGTGCGGCCTTAGTAAACACATTGGCGCTCGGTCGTACTGGTTTAACTGAATTACTGGGGGAAGCTCGCGCTCTTGGCGTCGTTATGTCATCGAGTGCGGCTAAAGGCGTAGAAGACGCAAACGACGCACTGTTTAGGATGCAGTCTTTATTCGGTGGAATCGTCAAGCAAACAGTAGCCGCCCTTGCACCTGCGCTTTCAGCTTTTGCTGACTTGGTTACTAACGAAGTGAAAAACGGCATTAAAAGTGCAAACGATTCTGTTGAAAACTTTGCAATAGTTTTGGCAGGTCAATTTTTAGATGGTGCAGAGACAGCACTGCGAGCGCTTCAAGACTTGCTCAATGGTTTTGTCAGCGTTGCTAATTTTGTCAATAATTTTAAACAGGGCATCGACGATCTGTTTGGAAGTGAAAGCCAGCAGAGCGTACAGTTTTTTAACGAGCAATTAGCGATACAACAAAAACAACTTAAAGACTTGCAGAAACTCAACGAAGATTTGGGTGGTGGTGCCTACGATGTACAGATTGCCAGAATACAAGAAATCATTGCTGACTTAGAGGCGCAAAAATCAGCGGCAGAAGCGGCAGGTCGCGTAATGGATCGTTTCGGTCGCTTTACGTTTGCAGAAGATGCCATACCGATTTTTGAAATTCTAAGGGAAGCGGCAAGAGGTTATACACAAGACCTCTCAGATATGGGCGATGAAATGTCTAATCAATTGCCTTCTTCATTTCAAGCCTTTATGCAAAACCTAGAGCAAGCACGCAAGCAAGGCGACGATTTACAAACTGGATTGGTCAAGCTGGCTAGTCAGGGTATTGACGGGCTAGGTAAGTCATTTACTGCCGCAATTACAGGCGCACACAAGTTCAGCGATGCTATTAAGTCTATGGCCAAGTCAGTCATCGACAGCCTCATTCAAATGCTTATTCAGAAGTACATCGTCGATGCGGCATTCGGCGCAATTGTCAAAATGATTGACCCAAGCCAAGATGCATCACGTATGGGCGGCGACGGTTTTGGCCCGCCAGCACCAAGGGCGTTAGGAGGCCCAGTCACAGGAAATAGACCTTATCTAGTAGGTGAGCGCGGCCCTGAGCTTATGGTGCCAGCAGGTAACGGCTCCATAATTCCAAACAACGCACTCGGCGGCGGCGGTGTAACCGTAGTACAGCACATAAACATCACCACAGGCGTACAGCAAACCGTACGTGCTGAGATTGCTAACTTACTGCCACAGATTAGCAATGCGGCCAAGTCAGCAGTCGCTGATGCTAGAATGCGAGGCGGTGGCTTCAGCAAGGCAATGGTGGGTGCATAATGGCGGCGTTTCCAAATGTAGGCATACAATCAATGACTATGCGGTTGCGCTCTGCAACGGCAATCAGTCAATCGCCTTTTACCTATGACCAGCAGGTTTATCAGCATCAAGGTGTGAGATGGGAAGCAGAAGTGACATTGCCACCTATGAAGCGCGCAGATGCCAAGCAGTTAGAGGCGTTCTTTGCGGGTCTAAGGGGCCAAGCTAACACCTTTACCCTTGGCAACCCCTTGCACAATACAACCGCCACAGGGACAGGCACGGGCGCTATCAACGCGACTACGCTCACAGGCTCGTTTACTGGCGCTGTTGCTGGTGATTACTTTGAAATAGGCAGTGCGCTTTACATTATCACCGAAGTAAATAGTTCATCGTCTATTGATATCATGCCACCGCTTCGGGTTGCGGCATCAAGTAGCCCGCTCGACTTTACCCTACCCAAAGGAACGTGGCGGCTTGCCTCTAATGAAATCGGATGGAGCATCAATCAGGCTAGTTTGTACGGTTTCACTTTTGCTTGCGTTGAGGCTATATGAGCAGGTCATTGACATCGGGGATGCAAACGGCAGTTACCGCCGACTTGGTTCGCCCAATAGTCCTCGTCCAGTGTGCATTCGATTCCGGCAATCTGAACCTTTGGAATGGCATCGGTACGCTGACCGTTAGCAGTGTTGACTACGTCGGTGCTGGCACATTGTTGTCCATCGGCGAGATTGCAGAGTCATCTGAGCTACAGGCTAACGGCCTTACTGTCAGTCTGTCAGGCATCACTGATCCACTTTTAGCAAAAGCGCGTGACGAAGATTATCAAGGCCGCGAGCTAAAGGTATTGCTAGGCGCAATGGACGCAAGCAACGGCGTTATCACTAGCCCTGTCGTCATCTTCAGCGGCTTCATGGACACAATGGTTATCAATGACTCGTCCGAGACTGCCACAATACAGATAGCAGTTGAGAATCGATTGATTGAGTTTGAGCGCACCCGCGTAAGACGTTACACAGCCGAAGACCAGAAAATTGATTACCCGAATGACAAAGGCCTTGAGTTTGTTGCTGAGATGGCTGAGAAGGAAATCGTGTGGGGTCGCAACTACGTGGGCGCGAGCGGTGGTCAGAATGGCGACGATCCTGACGCACCAGCAAACCCACGACAAGAACACTAGAGTCGGAGATAGGCGATGGATTTTGCAATCGAAAACTTGGCAAAGGTACGGCGTGAGATAGAGCCATTGCTTGAGGAACATTGGAAAGAGATAGCTCTTAACAAAGAAATTATCAAACTAAATCCCGACTGGGACGGTTACGCGCGACTTGATAACGTAAACGCTCTACGAATCTACACGGCCCGCAAAGACGATAAGCTAATGGGTTACTTTGTTGTCATTGTGAGTAAGTCACTGCACTACCGCGATCACCTTTTTGCTAACAATGACATCATCTTTTTGACGAAGGCCGCTCGCAAAGGCTTAACAGGCGTGAAGCTAATAAAGTTCGCTATCGACTCGCTCGCGGCAGAAAGTATTACTAAGCTACATATCAACACAAAAGCGCACCAACCCTTCGACGCAATTCTTGAGCGATTGAACTTTGAAGAAATCGAGCGCGTTTATTCTTTAGTTCTGAGGTAAGAACATGGCTATTGCGGCAGTTGCAGGATTAGCAAGTGCGATAGGCGCATCGGCGGCAGGCTTTGCATTTTTTAGTTTTGCCGCAGGTGGCTTTGCGGCGTTTGCAGGTTATTTTGCATTAGGCGCTGGCCTTTCGATGGTGTCACGTGCGCTCGCACCTAGGCCTAATATGGGCGCACAGATGCGAGGTATCACGCAGACAACTCGCGAACCTGCTGGCTCACGCAAAATCATTTACGGAAAAATGCGAGTTGGCGGCAATGTAGTTTTCATCGCGCACTCTGGTGATGACAATAAATATCTGCACTTGGCTGTCGTATTTGCTACGCACCATATCAATAGCTATGAAGAAGTGTGGTTCAACGACAACAAAATTTGGACTGCTTCTGGTGGCTTCCAAAGTGACTGGGGTACATATGTCACAATGGACACCACCAAGCTAGGCACGTCAGGGCAATCAGCCTCTAGCCTACTGACTCCGATTGCTGAGTGGACAGCAGACCACAAGCTAAGTGGCATTGCCTACATAGCATTTAAGCTAGAGTGGAATCAGGACAAGTTTCCGCAGGGCGTACCCAACATAACAGCGGTCGTTAAGGGCAAGCGCGTATTTGACCCGCGCACTAGTGTCACCGCCTACAGCACAAACCCTGCGCTTTGCTTGCGCGACTACATGCTAGATCAAAGCTATGGACTGGGTGAAAGCAACTTAAACATCGACTCGACTGCGTTAAACGCGGCGGCTGACCTTTGCGATGAGCAGGTATCGTTAGACGCTGGTGGCACACAAGACCGCTACCAATGTAACGGTGTTATAGACACAGCAAATCAAATCAAAGCCAACATCGAGCAACTGCTGGCGTCTATGGGCGGCAAGCTGACTTACTCGGGCGGCAAATATTTCGTAGACGGCGCAGAGTACAAAACGCCGACGCATACCTTTACAGAAGCAGATGTTATCAGCGAGATACAGACGCAGACCAAGCAGTCGCGCAGGGGCATCTACAACGGCGTCAAAGGCATCTTTGTATCTGAGGAGAAAAACTACAAGGTACTAGATTACCCTGCTCAGATTAGCTCTAGCTACGCTACAGAGGACGGCGACCCTCTTTACCTAGACATGCCTCTGCCTTTTGTGACCAATAACCTACAGGCACAACGACTCGCTAAAATTGCACTACTTAAGTCGCGTCAGCAAGTAGTCATTACAATGACGGTAAACCTGAAGGGCTTGCAGGTAAAAGTCGGCGACACAATACAGATCACTAACGACCGACTTAACTATAGCTCTAAGGTATTTGAGGTCATCGACTATTCATTAGCGATTGGCGATGGTCAGGCGCTGGCAGTCAATCTTGTTTGTATTGAGACAGCTTCTGCTATCTACGACTGGACAACTTCAGACGAAGAGGACTTTTTATCTGGCGGTGAACTAGACTTATACGACGGCAGAACGGTCGATAATGTCACCAGCCTTACGCTTACAGAGATTGGTTTACGCGGGCCTGACGGCGGCGTTAGCTCGTCTGTGCAGTTGGCATGGACAGCGCCAACAGACGCGTTCATTGAGTTCTACAAAATACGCTATAACAAGAATGGCACTACTGATTACTTTGAGGTTCAGAGCCGCGAGCCTAACGTGCTTATCTCTGGACTCGACGTCACCTCTAATTACGATTTCCGTGTACAGGCAGAAAACCTGCTCGGCGTAACTAGCACAGGCACGACCTTAAGCAATCAAGCACTAAATGGGGACACGACCGCACCAAGCGCACCAACAGGGGGCGCGGCTACAGGCGGCATACAGACAATCACAGCAGAGTGGGACAATCCTAGCGACATAGACTTCAAGCATGTTGAGGTTTACGTCAACACTAGTGATTCAATACCTGCGTCACCCACCGCCTTAGTTGATGGCGAAGAGTATGTAGTCACTGGCTTATCAGGCGCTGTGACGCGTTACTTTTGGCTTAAGTCTGTCGATTTTTCTGGCAACAAGTCAGCGGCCACTGCCAGCTTTAACGCTACGTCAGTCGTAGCAACGACGACCGATATTGGTGCAGGCGCTGTGACAACGACAGAGATTGGCGACGACGCCGTCACTGTTACTAAGTTAGCCAACGTACTGCAAAGCACTAACTACGTCGCAGGCACTACAGGCTGGGAAATCACAACAGCAGGCAATGTCGAGTTTAGCAATGGCACGTTTAGAGGGACGGTGACTGTTGGGTCTACCAACCTGACAGAATCAAATACTATTAACTCTAACACTACTGCAAGCGACGTCGGACTTGGCAATGTAGAAAACCGCGATGCACAAGACCAAGCAGAAACAGGCTTAGAGGCTGGCACAACTATCACTAGCGGTGGCATCACTCTTAGCTCTGGCGGTGTAATCAAGGGCGGGCAGACTGCATTCAACACAGGCACAGGCTTTTTCCTTGGCTACGAATCAGCCGCATACAAATTTAGCATCGGCTCTTCTGGCAATTATCTAACTTGGGATGGCTCAACACTTACGGTTAAAGGCTCGCTAGTAGTTGGCAATACAACACTTAGCGAATCAAACACGCTCAACAGCAATCAGAGCGCATCGGACATTACGACGGGTACGCTGGACGCCTCGACAATCACAGTAACGAACTTGTCTGCTGACAGCATTACGGCAGGCACACTAAATGCTAACCGCATCAACATTGACGGCGTCACCCTTGATGTTGACGGGTCAGGTCAGCTAATCATTGCAAACGACGGCGTAGGCTCTGCGCAGATTGCCAATGGCGCTGTTGGCTTGACAGAGTTTGCGTCAGGTATACAGCCAGTGCAGGTGGTTAGCACACTGCCTGCGTCTGCCTCCGAAGGTGACATGGCTTATCTGACAACAGATAACAAGCTGTATCGCTACGATGGTAGTGCGTGGATAAAGGCGGTTGATGGGGCCGACGTTTCAACCGGAACATTACCAGCCGCATCTATAGTAGCTAACTCGATAACGGCAGGCCAGATAGCGGCGGGCGCAATAAACACTGATGAGCTTGCCGCTAATTCTGTCAACGCCGATAAGATACAGGTCAACAGTATTACGGCCAATAAGATATCGGGCGATATCTCTGAGGTGTTTAACCTTGGCGTCTTTATCTACCCACAGCACACGGTCACAAGCTCAAAGACGACGGCCTGCGAGTTCACAGTGCCAGCACCTGATAGTGCGATCAAAAAGTACGCGAGTTTGGTTGGCCGATTTAAGTATGCTCCAAGCGCAGATTTGAACGACTGCGTGTTGCGGTTGCAATTTGAGAGAAAAAGCACAGGTACTAGCTCTGGCACTAGCATTGGTACAGTTCAGGGGTCAGGCTCTATTGCACCATACTTCCACTACGTAGAGGTCAGCGGTAACAAAAGCACAGTTATTGACACGTTTGGCGGACTTGCTAACGCGCAAACATCGCCAAGCACTATAGTGACACCTGCCGCCGTAGAGTACCAAAGCACGACAGACCGCACTCGTATAATTTATGGCAATGCCTCTTCTGGAACGCCATCATTTACGTCAGGCACGATTTACTACAATGAAGACAGATGGCTGTCCACTGGCACTTGGTTAGTAGATGCGAGCGGTCAGCAATTTTACCCGATACCTGCTATTGGCCTTGCTACTAGTTACACAATGCCAATCAATCAGGCGCTAGCTAATAGCTCTACAGAGGAAAATTACAGGCTTAGGGTTGATCACCTCAATGTGTCTACTGGCACGCTCAAACTTACAGCACTACAAACTCAAGTCATATTGAACACGTGAGGAAGCATGGCAATTCTTGCAGGGTACACAAGTCAAACTGACGGCTCGCATGTGGTCATTGGAACCTACGAAACCGCGCAAGGCGCAGAAGATGCTATAGCCGCAGACGAATCTACATCAGTCGAAGAGTATTGGGTGGCTTCGTGCATAAATCCAGAAACTAACGAGCCTGATGTCTTAGGCACAATTGATGTATGAGATAATAGGCTTTTAGGAGGACATCATGGCAATCAATCTGGTGCAGGGTGACACTGGCCCGCAGGTCAAGGTAACGCTCACGCGTAGCGACACAGGCGCTGTTCAAGACTTAACGGGCGCGACAGTCGTTATGCGCTTTAGAAAGAAGCGTTCGACCACAGTGCTATTCACACTAACAAACCAAAGCGGTGACGACGATAAGACCAACGGTATCGCGCTGTTTGCATTCTCAGCAGGTCAGCTAGATTTAGATGAGGGCTACTACGAGGGCGAGGTCGAGGTTGTCGCTAGTAGCGGAACGCGTGAGACGGTTTACGAAATCGTAGACTTTTACCTGAGAGAAGACTTTGGGTGAGTGTACGGCGTTTTTTATCAGGGTCGTTTAGCGCCGCGCGTCTACTAGCTAACACGGTAGGCAAGTCGCTTAGTGCGTCTGTGTCTGCCTCTAGCCTGAAAGCCGCAGAGTCAGTCAGCTACCTACAAGCCACAGCATCTGCGATTGCGCTACGAGCCAAGATAGAGGCGGCATTCTTTGTCCGTCTCTTCTCGCTGTCTGACAGTGCTGGTGTCAGCGATGACCCTACGCTTGATATTACAAAGCCACAGACTGACGCGGCAGGCGCAACAGATAGCCACGTATTCACCTACACGAAGGTGGCGGGCGCTACTGAAGGCCAAAACTATTGCGACATTACCTACTTTGAAGAGGACTATGTCCAAGGGCCGCAGATAGACCTTATCGAGATAACGGATGTATTTAGCCTACTGATTACCTATGGCCGCAACCTCACCGAAGACTCTGCGCTATCTGACGCCTACGCTTACACGCTGACAAAGCCCTTCACCGAGGCACTAGGCGGCATAGACTTAAGCACCCTGCTAGTTACAAAGCCCTTTAGCGATGCGTTTGGCGTGACCGACACGGACACCTTGGCGCTTACTAAGGGACTATTCGAGTCGCCTGCACTGACTGACAGTCAGACGTTTGATATCAGCATGAGCTTCACCGAACAAGCGTTTGTGACTGATGACTTAGATGGCGAGGCAAGCGCAGAGGACGACCAAGAAATACAGTTCGTTAAGGTTCGTTCTGATGGCGGCACACTGACAGATAGCTTTGCCAAGACAGTTACCTTTGTCCGCTCGTTTACAGAGACGCCTGCGGCCAACGATGACCCATCATTTGACGTCACTAAACCATTGACCGAAGGGCCAAGTGCCAGTGACTCATTTAGTAGGGTCGTAGCATTTAGCCGTTCGTTTGCAGAGAGTCCGTCAGTAACGGATAGCGACACTCTGAACACGGGCAAGAACTTGAGCGATAATGGCGGTATAATTGACTCTCAAGTTGTACAGTTTACTAAAGCCAGCAGTGACTCAGGGGTTGCGGCTGACTCTGGTAGTTTACGCAGTCAAGGTTACTGCGATTTCACTTACTTTGCCGAGGACTACGTCGGCGCATCGAGGACATTTACATGATGAACGATGGATTAAAACTTAGAGGCGACGTGGCTCTGGTTCTACGGGACAAAGATGGCAACGTCAAGGATACGCGCAATGTTAAGAACCTTATCGTCGATTCGGGCCTTAACTTTATTTGCGACCGCATGAAGAACGACGAAACTGCTATGACGCACATGGCACTTGGCTCTGGCTCTACAGCGGCGGCGGCTGGTGATACCACTCTCGGCTCACAGCTTGGCTCACGCGAAGCACTAGACTCTGACACGGTATCTGCCAATACAATCACCTATACGTCTAGCTTCGAGGCCGGTGATGCAACTGGTGCGGTGACAGAGGCAGGTATCTTTAACGCGGCATCTGGCGGCACGATGTTGTGTCGTGTGACCTTTTCGGTTGTAAATAAATCTGCAGACGACAGTCTTTCCGTTAGCTGGACAATTTCGCTTACAGCATCCTAATTTAGTAAGAGGTTAACCATGACTACGATTACAACACGCGCAGGTAAGGGTTCGCCTCTCACTAACAATGAGATGGACGCTAACCTGACGGGTCTGAACGATGACAAGGTAGAAGCG
>Ga0208898_1001896_pt1 | contig 13235 bp, 3 predicted proteins | sample VirMetDEL_Mar_4_FD_184513 | JGI IMG/M metagenome (GOLD analysis project Ga0208898, IMG submission 184513) | Aqueous microbial communities from the Delaware River and Bay under freshwater to marine salinity gradient to study organic matter... | ecosystem: Environmental > Aquatic > Marine > Coastal...
GCATGGACATTTAATCGTATTGAAAAGAATCCAGGATTTGAGATTGATACCACACTCTATAGTGTAGAGAACAAAAGGAAGATTGAAACCTCTGATCATTACATGTATGAGGTGAAAGATATATAAGTAAAATACTTATATGGACAACAAGAACTTTTTGAGAGAGATCAATCACGATCAGAAGACACCAAAGAATCAGAAGAAAGTCCGTCAAGATGGTTTCTATGAAGCATCTGAGGCGGACTGGAAAGACTTCTGGGAGAATGAAGATAATAGTCAAATTTTAACTGAGTGATTTGTCGGATACCCCTATAAATAACTGAGAATTGTTGTATATTAATTAAGTGCCTGTCCAAAGGATAAGTAAAGCTTTTAAAGACGTAAGTGCTACATTTCAGGTCAATCCTATCAATTCTGATTTGATTGTCCTGAGAAATGAGAATGCCATTGCTCGTTCAATTCGTAATTTAGTCTTTACCATTCCTGGTGAGAAACCATTTGAACCAACGATTGGATCAAATGTCACCAACTTATTATTTGAAAACTTAGACTTCTTGACAGCGAGTTCTATTCGATCTGAGATTGAGAACACAATTAATAACTTTGAACCAAGAGTTCGACTGAGAGAAGTTAAAGTTACACCTAACTTTGACAATAATGCCTTTGATGTAGCCATTCGATATGACATCATTGGTATTGATGTATCACCACAACAATTATCATTTGCATTACAGCCCACTAGGTAAATGCCTCTAGTTAATTTTAGCAACTTAGATTTTGATCAGATCAAGGAGTCTATTAAAGACTATCTTCGTGCAAACTCAAATTTCACTGATTATGATTTTGAGGGTTCCAATCTAAGCACAATTATCGATACGTTAGCATATAACACGTACATTACCTCATATAATGCCAATATGGTATCTAATGAGGTATTCATCGATAGTGCCACCCTCAGAGAGAACGTGGTGTCTCTCGCAAGGAATATTGGATATGTACCAAGATCAAGAAAGGCATCAACTGCTCAAGTATCTTTTGATGTAGACGTTAGTAATACAACCGCAGTATCAGTCACACTCAAGGCTGGTGCAGTCATGACATCCAGATCAACTGGTGTTAATAAGAGTCTAAATTTTATATTCTCAATTCCAAATGACATCACCGTTCCAGTAGATTCAACTGGTACTGCATCATTTAGAAATATTTTTATTTACGAAGGAACATATATTAATCAAACATTTACTGTAGACGGTAGTAATAAACTTCAGAAGTTTATTCTTCCTAACTCAGGTATTGACACCGATCTCTTGAATGTCGTTGTAAGAGACACTCAAAGTTCAACTGTAACAAGACAGTTTGAATTGTTTACGAGTCTGTTTGATGTAACTAAGTCAACGAGAGCATATTTCCTACAAGAGATTTCTCAAGAAAGATATGAATTACTATTTGGTGATGGTGTCTTTGGTGTCAAACTTGAAGATCAGAATTATATTGAAGCAAGTTATATCACAAGTAATGGAGCTAGTGGAAACAACATTACAAACTTCCAATTTATTGGTAACTTAGCTGACAATAATGGTGCAGGAATTAGTTCTGGTGTATCGATTATTGAAACAATAGTACAATCAACAGGTGGTAAATCAATTGAATCTGTTGAATCGATTAAGAAGTATGCACCACAGATTTACGCATCACAGAACAGAGCAGTTACTGCAGCAGATTACGAAGCACTAATTCCACAAATCTATCCAGAAGCTGAATCAGTATCAGCATTTGGTGGTGAGGATCTGAATCCACCACAGTTTGGTAAGGTATTCATCAGTGTCAAACCATATAATGGTGTCTTCTTATCAAGTGGAATCAAACAAAACCTACAACAGAGAATCAAGAATTACTCAGTTGCTGGTATTCGAGCAGAGATCATTGACCTGAAGTATCTGTATGTTGAAGCAGATTGTGAGATATACTACAATACAAATCTTGCACCTAATGCTTCGTTCGTTCAGAATGTTGTATTACAGAACTTGACTTCTTATGCCGATTCATCAGAACTAAATCAGTTCGGTGCTCGTTTCAAATATTCCAAGTTTCAGAAAGTTATTGATAGTAGCCATCAGTCTGTAACTTCCAACATTACGAATGTGAATATGCGAAGGGACATGGTTGCTTCTCTTAATCAGTTTGCTGAGTACGAAATATGTTATGGTAATCGTTTCTACGTTAAGAATCATGGTCACAGTGCAGTCTTTGACGGAAATCTAGTTGGTTATAATATTAAATCATCTGGTTTCACTGTCAGTGGTATAAGTGGTACCGTTTATCTTGGTGATAAACCAACAGGCAATCTTGAGAAAGGAACATTATTCCTCTTCAAACTTAATTCACCCACTGAACCAATTATTGTTAAACAGAACGTAGGTACTATTGATTATGTGAAGGGAGAACTTAAACTCAACCCAATTAACATCATTTCTACTATCGTAAATAGAAATACACCATTGGTAGAGATATCTGCAACTCCATACTCTAATGATGTGATTGGTCTCCAAGATCTCTATCTACAATTGGATGTAAATAATACAACAGTCGATGTTATTGCTGACAACATTTCCTCTGGAAATGATGTATCAGGAACAAACTACATTGTTTCGTCAAGTTATGGGTCAAACGCATTAGTAAGAGGTACGCCGATTGCTACTGTTGAAACACCTGAAGAAGAACAGGCACTTCTGACCACAACTCCCCCAGAACCACTCGGTCGTACAATCGTTAGCAGAGCATCCTACTAATAGAAAAACAAATGGCAGTAGATAGAGTCAAATTCCAGGAAATTGTAGCTAGTCAACTTCCCAGATACGTTAGAGAAGACTTTCCTCTCCTATCGGATTTTTTAGAGCAGTATTACGTATCACAAGAATACCAAGGTGGTCCAGTTGATATTATCAACAATATTGACCAGTATGTAAAGGTAGAAGAATTATATGATATTGTTGAATCAACGACTCTTGCTGAAGAATTAGATTATAACGATAGATTTGTTACCGTAGTATCTACAGATGGTTTCTCTGAGACTAACGGTATCATTCAGATTGATAATGAAATTATATTCTATGAAACAAAGACTGACACTGAGTTTCAGAACTGTAGAAGAGGATTCAGTGGTATCACCACCTATATCACCACTGGTGCACCAGATGAATTAACATTCTCTCAGACTGAAGCAGATGCTCATTCATCTGGAACAGAGGTTGTTAACCTCAACATTTTATTCCTCAAACAGTTCTTTAAGAAAATCAAGGGCCAATTTACTCCTGGTTTTGCTGATCGTAATTTTTATAGTGGATTAGACGCAAAAAACTTCATCTACAATTCAGATAGTTTTTATTCTTCAAAGGGTACTGATCAGTCCTTTGAAATCTTGTTTAGAGCATTGTATGGTGAAGATGTAGAGATTCTCAAACCATCACAGTTTCTTTTGACACCATCTAATGCAAACTACAGAGTAACTCAAGACTTTGTAGTCGAGAGACTGCAAGGTGATCCATTAGATCTTCAGAACCTTACAATCTTCCAAAAGAGAACGAATGCAAGAGGATCTGTAACTAATGTACAACAGATCCCATATGATGATTATCGATTCTATCAGATCAGTATTGATTCTGGATTCCAGAGAGATACTGACGTAACAGGTTCTATTTTTGGTGAGTTTGAACCAAACCCCCTTACAAAACTCCTTACCTCTGTAAGTCTTGGTTCAACAGTTCTCGATGTTGATTCAACCGTTGACTTTCCTGAATATGGTAAGTTGGTCGTTGACGATGTTGATGGCAATGAGATTGGTATTGCATATAGTGGTAAGACCACAAACCAGTTCTTTAACGTATCTGGTCTGACCAATTCATTGAACAAGAAGTCTGACGTTAAGTTAGATTCTTTCTCATATGCCTATGTTGGTATTGATACCTCACAAGAAATCAAGGTTAGATTTACATCTACTCTGAAAGATTTTGTACAAAACGATCCAACATATTATTTCAAAAAGAATGACACTATTGAGATCAAATCATTTGGATATGAGGCGCCTGGTAAGAAAGCAAATAATTATGTTCTCAATGTCCAAACAAAATTTAAAATTGCTGAAAGTTCTGTAATTGATGCTAATGCATTCGTATATAACTTTAAAGTTTATGATGATCATTTCTTCCAAGAAGGATATAAATTAAGATATGAAAACGAAGATGGTACTGCATCAGTTCTCGGAACAGTCACTAGAATTGTATCAGAGAAGGAGATCAACGTAACTTTCGGACAACAGATCAATCTTTTAGGCACATTCTATCTTGAGAATCAACTACTCAAGGGTTCGTCTACAAGTCATTCATATATCAAGAACTTTGTTGCCAACGTACAGAATACGTATGCAAAGTTTAATGGTGATGTTCTCTTATCATCTAACTCAATACCAAAATATTATGATATTGAGACAAATGTTTATGATAAGAGTGTAACTTTCTCAGCATCATTGACGAGTACTGATATTTTACCATTACCAACTAACCCAACATCATTACCTGATCATGGTTTCTACACAGGTAACTCAGTATATTTCCAATCTGGTGGTAATGGTTTCGAGGGTGTTACCGATGGTTCCTACTTTGTATACAGAGTTAATGAGAGTGAAATCAAACTTGCAAGAAGTAAGGCAGACCTTACAAGAGAATCATATATTACATTTAACGGGTCAGTAGTAAATGCTTCTTTAACTTACCTTGATTTTTATGGCAAAACGATTCAACCACAGGGTATCTACAGAAAGATTCTGAGTCCTACTAATAGAAAGAAAAAAGAGAAAACAACTTCAGGATACACGGGCATTTTTGTTAATGGTCTTGAGTTGTTAAACTATAAGTCATCTAATAGTGTTTACTATGGTGATATCCTTGACTTCACTATGACAAGTGGTGGAGCTGGATATGATATTATCAACCCACCAGTAGTAAAGATTGTCGATGAGGTGGGAACTGGAGCAACAGGTGTTTCTAATGTTATAGGTCAACTTGTAAGACTAGATGTTACTGACCCTGGTATGGGTTATTATGCACCACCAACAATTACAATCAAGGGTGGTAATGGTTCTGGTGCAGAGGCAGAACCTAGAATGATTTCAATTAAACATGAAAATTCTTTCATTGCTAATTTCCCAAGTAACGTAAATCTAACAACTAATGAGATTATATTTGAAGAGGATCACAAATTCTTAGATGGTGAAAGTGTAATTTATGAACCAAGAAATACGTCTAGTGTTGTTGGACTGAATACTGATGGTGAGTATTTTGTATTTGTGACTGGTCAGAAGTCTATTAAACTTCACACGACAAGAGGTGACGTATTCGCTGGTATTAACACTGTTGAATTTACAGGTTATGGTGATGGTGTTCAATTCCTTGTGGCAACAGAACTTAAACAGGTTGTATCTAGTGTTGTAATTACTAATCCTGGCACAGGTTACGAAAACAAAAAGAGGACTATTCCAACAGCTGGTATCAATACCGTATCAGACAGAGTTGAAATTTTAAATCATGGTTATAAATCAAAAGAAGTTGTAAGATATACAAGAGGGACGCCAAGCGTTGAGGGTCTGAGTGAAGATAAAGATTATTTTGTTAAGAAGATTAATGACGATGCATTTGCATTGACAGAAGTTGGTACTGGATCTGTTGAAAGAGATTATTATTATGATAGGGGAATTATCATAAACTTCACAAAACAGGGTAGTGGTTCATTCAACTATCCACCAATCACTGTTGAAGTAGAGGGTGCTGCAGCGTCATTTGATAAAACCTTTGTTGAAGATTTCCAAGAACTCTATGTTATTGAATCTCCTATTGAAGAGAATATTATCACTCCTGTATCAGTACTTGCATGGACTGATACTGAAGCAGAGATCACAAATCCATACTATGTGTTGGTAAGTGCCGATGCAAACTGGTTGATTAGTGATGATCCATTCATTGGTAATATCCTTCTTTATGAAGCAAAACTACAACCTGTCTTTAGAGGAGAGATCTTAAGTATTGACTTAACCAATGGCGGGGTTGGTTATGGTGCATCAACTATCGTTGATTTTAGAAGACAACCTGAAATCACTTTTGAGTCTGGCTCAAATGCAAAACTTACTCCAATCATCAACAATGGGCAGATTGTTGAGGTCATTGTAAATTCGGGTGGTGAAGGTTACAATGCACCACCTGATCTCAACATCGTAAGTGAGACTGGTAATTTTGCAATCTTAGTACCAATCATCAATAATGGTGAGATAGAAAGTGTCTATGTTCAAAAAGGTGGTACGGGTTATATTTCAGGTAAAACTACAATTGATGTAATATCTGCTGGATCTGGAGCAAGAACACAGGCAAATATTAGAGGATGGAATATCAATCTATTTGAAAGAAACTTCTCCAACTTTAAAGATGATGACTGCATTATTGAGGAGAACATTTCAAACAAGTCACTTCAGTATGCAGCAGTTTATGCACCTAGACCATTAAGAGAGTCACTAAACTCATTAAATGGTTTCGGGGAAGATAACATTCAATATGGTATTTTTGACTTAACATTAAGTACTGGTGGTGAAGAGATTGATAGTTTGTACCACTCACCAATCGTAGGTTGGGCCTACGATGGCAATCCAATCTATGGTCCATACGGTTTCGATAATATTGATGGAACTGGTAACATTCGTAGAATGGTTACAAGTTACAAACTCAAGAATACTCCTGTTAATAGACCTTCATACAATGCATTCCCTAACGGATTCTTTGTAGATGACTATATCTATGCTGGTGACGGCGATCTTGATGAACACAATGGTCGCTTCTGTGTAACACCAGATTATCCAAACGGTGTATATGCATACTTCTGTACTATCTCCGATACTGTCGATTCCTCTGGTCCATTTAATAACTACAGAAGACCATTGTTCCCATATGTAATTGGAGACGATTATAATTCATTACCAATTCCATTCAATTTCAGGTCATCATCCAATCAAACTGATTACGATATTGTAGAGGATAATTGGTTTAGAAATACTAAGAACTATTTCACAAATGGCGGAAATAGTCAATATGATTACATTTACAATTCAGACAAACTTAGAAATCAGTCTTTAGACATTACTAACACATCATCAGGTAGTGTTGACGGTATGACTATTTTGGATCCAGGTGATGGATACAAGATTGGTGATAAGGTTGAACTCAATTCAACTAATACTGGTGGTAGAAATGCAAACTTTAGAGTATCTCAACTTAAGGGTAAGAATGTAAACAGTGTAAGTCTTGCCACTACATCTTATGAAAATGTGGAGTTTACAAGTACAGGAAGTGCTAATGGGTTTGTTGGTATTACTTCGGCCCCACACAACTTCTTACCATTAGATACAATTTTCATTGATGGTTTATCTTCATACTACAAAGGATTCACTGGGTCATATTCGGTCGGTGTATCAAGTGAAAGATGGTATGTATCACTAGGAATAGGAACTGATACTGTCACTGGTATTGTGACCTACGTTTATATGAATGGTCCTTTAGGTGAGAATTCAATTAGACCAAATGATATTCTCAGAATTGAAAGAGAAAAATTAAAAGTTCTCAATATTGATGAAAAATCTAGTAGAGTCAGAGTTCTTAGAGGTATCGATGGAACACTTGCAGTTGCCCACTCTGCAGGTACTGTTGTTAGAGATGATCCAAGAAAACTCAGATTCCTTTCAACAGGTATCAATACTCAGAGAAATCTTACAATTAATAAACAGTTATACTTTACTCCAAACGAGGCAGTTGGTGTAGGTACATCAACTGTAGGTACTGCAACTACAATTACATTCTCAAATCCAGGTGTTGGTTTAACACAGGTCAGAGTTGATCAACAACAGATCTATCTCCCAGATCATAAGTTGTCATTGAACACTCCGATGATCTATTACACCAATGGTGGAACATCTATTGCATGTTGGAGTGGTATAACAAGTACGCCTATATTTAATCTTGATGAAACTAGAAATATCTTTGCGGTTCCATTATCCAAAGATATTATTGGTATTGCAACTCAAAGAGTTGGTGTAAATTCTGTTGGCACATATGTTGGTATTAACTCTGAGAAGGGTGGATTATTATACTTCGAATCCACTGTAGGTCTTGGAAGTTATCATAGTTTCAATACAAATATTGCATCTGTAATCAAAGGTAGAGTCTCAAAAAACGTTGTCACTGTATCTACCGCACAAACTCATGATATGAGGAGAGGTGACATCGTTACTGTTGATGTCAATCCAACAACCACAACCAATATTAAAGTCAAGTATGATGATTTTAATAGAAGAATTGTTTTTGATCCTGACACTATTGAACCAGCTGGTATTAATACAAGCAATAATACATTTATTGTTCCTCAAAATAAGTATTTTACTGGTGATAAAGTCATCTATACTTCTGGTGATCCATCAGAAAATTTGACTGCCTCTGGAATGTATTATGTTTATTCTTATAAGAATAATGTGATTAAATTGGTTGAATATCTGTCAGAACTTTCGAGTGAGAATCCTAATTTTGTAAATGTTGGTTCTGCCACTACTGGAACACTTTCCAAAATCAATCCAGAAGTAAAAGGACAAAAGAATCAATACATCAAGTTTGATTTATCTGATTCATCACTTTCATTTGTTGATAAGGGTATTACTTATTCTGCATTTGACATGTTCATCTATAGTGACTCCCAAGAAGTTAATGAGTTCTGGACAACACGAACTGATAGAAACTTTGAGGTCACAAAGTCTGGTGTGGTTGGTGTAGATACTACTGCAAATCTCACTCTGTTTATGAGTGATAACATTCCAAATAATCTCTACTACGGATTCAGTCCTGATAATTTGGATATTATTCCTCCAGTCAAGTTGAGATTGTTTAAAGATGATACTGTTATCAATAACAATAGTATCAATCTTACTAAAAACAAATTTGATGGAATTTATAATGTAGTTGGTGTTACATCAGATACTTTTGAATATAATATTCCTTTTGACTACGACACTGTAGTCTCATATGGTACCACCAATGCAACTATGAAGTATGATACTTCATCATTGACTGCAAATGGACCAATCAACAAGATCAATGCACTCAATAAAGGTGTAGGGTATAAGTCTCTCCCAGGATTCTCTTCAGTTACGAGTAAGAATGGTACAGGTGCACTAATTCAACCATATTCGACCACTATCGGTACAATTCTGGGAACTAAAATCAACTACATTGGTTTTGGTTATCCATCTGATAAAACTCTAAACGTAGTAGGTAATCTTCCACAGGTATTAAGAATAGACCCACTTGGTTCTTTTGAATCCATTGGTATTTCCTCTGGTGGTGTCAATTACAGTCAGGCACCTGATCTTATTGTTATTGATGGATTCACAAATCAAGTTATCACTGATGTCAAACTTGATTACGAACTCGATGACAATGAAGTCAATATTATTGAAAATACTAAATCACTGAATAATGTTCCACCATCATTTATTCCCACTCAAAACACAAATGGTTTCAGTATTAGTTCCGTATCTTATAACTCGACTAACAAAATTGTCAGACTTACCTTCTCTAAACAGTTTAGTGAAGAAAAAGAATGGCCATTTAAGGTTGGTGAAAAGGTAATTGTTGAAAACGTTGCAATCGGTTTCAATACCACTGGTAGAGGTTACAATTCTGAAGATTACAACTATTCATTGTTTGAGGTAACCGCACTTGATAGTCAACTTGGTGGTGCAAATGCTTACATTGAATACGATCTAACCGATCATCTTGCACAAGGTGAGTTCCCTGGTCAAGTAACAAGTTCTATCTCTGGTTCTGTAACCCCTGAGACGTTCTTCCCAATATTTGATCCAAAACTTACCACAACAAACTTCTTCGAGGGGGAAAAAGTTACTAATGGTGACTATGTTGGTACGGTTGAGAGATTTGATGCCACAAGTGGTTATCTGTTTGTTTCTTCTGAGGATGATTTTGAAGTTGGTACAATTATAGAGTCCCAATCATCTGGTAACAAGGCAAACATCGTCAGTAATATTGATTTTGATTCAACCATAAGACTTGGTGTCGGTGCAACATTCATAGACGGATGGCAGACCAATTCTGGATTCTTGAATGATAATCTTCAAGTCATTCCAAACAACGAATATTATCAGAACTTCTCATATTCACTCAAGTCAAGGGTTGCATATGAGACATGGGATGATGCAGTCAGTTCACTGAACCACACAGCTGGTTTTGAGAAGTTTGCAGATCTTGTAATTGACAATAATGCTGCTGGTATTGCTTCAGCAGTTGACTTCCAGATTGAAACCGTTGTTGATCTGATTGGGGAGGGAATGCTTAATTGTTTCCCTGACTTTGATGGTGCTACTGAGGTAACTCTTGATATTAATGGTGGTAGAATTATTTCTAATGAGATTGTATTTGAGAATAAGATTCTTGTAGATTACTTTGAGTCAAGAGGTAACAGAGTTCTTAAGATTGATGACTTTAGTGGTGAGTTTAATAGTAACCCAAGAGAAACAAAGTATTCTATCGTTGATTTCTTTGATAACAAATATGCATGGAACAAGTTCTTTACTTTAATTCAAGATAGTGAACTGAGAAGTAGAAAGCAGTTCGGTGTAGTTACTGTTCTTCAGGATGGTACTACAGGTTATGTGAACCAATACGGCACTATCGACACGGGTAAACCACTGGGTTCGTTTGATTACATCGGTGCTGGTACCAGTGAGTGGGGTCTTACATTCTTCCCCAACCTGTTTGAATATAATAACTACGATATCTCATATTTCACATTTAGTGGTGTTGAAAGTTTGACTAGTGTTGGGTCAACTCAAGTCGGTGATGTTGTTTCAATTGCATCGTCATCAGTATCCGTACCAGTTTCGACAACCACCACTTTGGTGCAGATTCCAACCGCAAGTAGGTCGGCAAAACTTCATGTTCAAATGGAAGATGCTGAAGACAACTACTTCTACACAGAACTGAATGTATTGCATGATGGTACAAATGTACAACTTCTCCAATATGGAGATATTGATTCAACTGAGGGTATCTCAAGTGGGTTTGGTACATATACAGCAAATATTAGTGGATCCAATATTGACGTTAATATTGTACCAACAGTAGGAACTGCTGTTACTGCCAATATTATCTCTGTAGAGACTAATGCAACAGCAACAGGAGTTAATACAACTCCGATGAGTGTTACAAACCTTTCTTCATACTACAAGTCAATCTCTGCATCTGGTTCTCCAGTTGCAAATGAGATTGCAGCATATGAAGATCCATTTGCTGGTGAATACTTCATGGTAACTGTCCATGACACTACCAACAATGAATATGAGATGTTTGAGTGTCATGTTCTTGACTCAAATAACCAAAACATTGTTAAGTATGGACGTATTGGTACTAACTCTGGTTTAGGAACAGTTGGTGCTGTTACATCAGGCACCTCTGTAAGTCTGGTATTTACACCTAATGCAAGTATTGATGTAGATGTCAGAACCTTTGGTATTGGTCTGAAGAACTATAATAATATTGTTGGTATTGCATCAATCAGTGCCCTACAAAATAACATTTTGTTCTCTGATTACGGTACATATACTGGCACTGAGTTTGACAAGAAGAGAGCATTCAATCTCAAACACAATACTCTCCCAATCTTCCAGAGAGCATTCCTTGGAAACGATTCTTCAATTGTAAATCTGTCAACAAATCAGGTAACAATTCCAGATCACTTCTTTGTCACTGGTGAGAAGGTAAGCTATAGTTATGAGAACTCGGATTTATCTACAGCAAATGCAATTGGTATTGCAACAACAACTGTTTCGGGTGTGTCAACAGATAAGTTACCTTCTGAACTCTACATTGTCAAATACAGTAATAAGTCTGTTGGATTTGCTAAGAGTGCAACTGATGCACTTGCTGGATCACCAATTGTATTTGATCTGACTTCTGTTGGTGTTGGTACATTCCATAAGTTGACTGCAACTAACCAGAATGCAAGAGCTCTTGTTGCTATTGACAACATGATTCAGGCTCCTGTAACTGAAGTCAACGTATCTACAAGACTGGATCAAAATGTAATATTTGATGTTGACTTTGATGTTGTTGGTATTCAATCATTCAAGGCAAATGATATCATTAAGATTGATAATGAAATTATGTTACTCCAGGATATTGGTATTGGAGCAACCAACAATTTCAGAGTTCTGAGAGGTCAAATGGGTACTGGTGTTGCCACACACAACATCGGAACATCTGTGGAACTTCTCGGTGGTAATTACAACATTGTTGATAACACACTTCACTTTGTTGAAGCTCCATTTGGTGCAACACCACTCAGTACTACTACACAAGGTCCTGATAATATTGACTGGTCTGGTATCACAACTTATTCTACTTTCCAAGGTAGAACATTTATGAGAAGTGGTATCACTGATGATTCTGCTGATACTTACAGTACCAATTACACCTTTGATAACATTCAAAGTCAGTTCAATGGTCAAAGTAAGTTCTTCTCACTTGTACAAAATGGTAACAATGTAACTGGTTTTGCAACTAACCAGGCAATTGTTCTTAACTCTAACATTTTACAAGAACCACAAGGTGCACAGAACACCACTGGTGACTTTACACTCCTAGAAACTGCGGGTATTACAAGTATCACCTATCTTGGTGATAGTGTATCTTCAGAATCTGATCCTAACATGGCAACGATTCCAAGAGGTGGAACAATTATCTCTGTGGCATCTACTCCAGGTCTTGGATATCAGCCATTGGTATCTGCTGGTGCATCATGTTTCGTATCTGGCGGTGGTACAATTACATCTGTTGAAATTGGCAATCCTGGATCTGGATATAGAGTTGGTATTCAGACCGTTAATGTTGGTTATGCCGTTTCTTCAACGGGTATTACAACAGTTGTGAACATCGGTACAGCAACCGTTCAGAATGGACAAGTTGTTGCTATTACAACCAGTTACTTTGGAGCAAATCTTGATCAGAATAATCCTCCTCTCATCATAATTGATGCACCTCTTCCTTATTCAAACATCCCTCTGGTCTATGCAGACGGTCAAAGTGGAGTTGGTACAGGTGCTCGTGTAGATATCACAGTTGGTCAGGGTTCGAGTGTTA
>Ga0208898_1001897_pt1 | contig 13233 bp, 4 predicted proteins | sample VirMetDEL_Mar_4_FD_184513 | JGI IMG/M metagenome (GOLD analysis project Ga0208898, IMG submission 184513) | Aqueous microbial communities from the Delaware River and Bay under freshwater to marine salinity gradient to study organic matter... | ecosystem: Environmental > Aquatic > Marine > Coastal...
AAAATTACGACCATTACCACTGCTATCAGTCCATTGACTAACTTTGTTTGAACCTGACAAAGTCATTGAACTAGGGTCATTATTAAGCCATAAAGCGCAGTTTAATATTTGTAGTGGTATTGGTGGCGGTACAAATCCAATAACATTGCTCCCTATCTTCCCCATTGAGGAAGTGCCAAACTTTAAAAACTTAATATTAGACATAATGAACTTTTTTAACTGTTACACTAATTGTTAAATTCGCACTATTCCACGACCCTGAACTAATGTATAAATCCTGATTAACGGTTGAACTAAAATACCTTGTACCTAAGCTACATAACACCGTAGCATTTGCACCAACTACAACCGCATTTACAACATCAGTACCTAAAGCGGTGCTACCAACATTAACCGTAACACTATTTGCAGTCGTATTGATTAACAATATTTCATCTATTGCAAAAGTAGCCTTTACATTACTTACATTGGTATCAATGCCAATTAAAGCAAGTGTTTTATCGGCTGTAATTCCTGTTTCTTTTAAAATATTAAACGCTTCAAAGGCTGTAAACTCTTGCACCTCATTACTAGCACCGAAGCCGATTAAACTGCCCTCTGTACCTGTTAACGTAGTTGCAAATCCGTTGCTATCTCCTGTTAATATAGTGTTTTCGGTTATTTTTAAATCCACTTCACTACTTCCGTTTAAACCAAATCTTAATACATTACTTTCTTTTAAAGCTGTACTACTTAAATCAACTACACTTTCACTATTAACAGCGTCATCTGTTGCTTCTAAGTATCCTTTAAATCTTAAAGCAGGTTGTTGAGCTAATGGCGTAACATCTGTTCCACTATATATTTCGTGACCACCACCACTTGCAAATACTTCTAATACATTGCCACTACCATCTTTATAGTGTGGCAATCCATCGGTTTTATCATAAAAATAAGTACTATTAGCTACACTAGCCCAATCAGCAGAACTATCTGTGATTACAGTGTAATTAACACCTTTTTCTTGTGATAAACCGTTATTTATTGTTGTTACTGCCATAATTATTAAACTAATTTAAACCTTTCTTTTACTCCTGAATCAATTAATTCATATACTGAAAATATCTTATTATCTATATAATATATTATATTTTCATAAGCATTATCTCTTTTTGCAGGTACTTGAATAGTTTTAAACGTATCTTTACCTTCAACATAACCTTCTTCTCCTTCTAAGATTAAAATATCCATATCTTCATATATGATATTACCATCCAAATCTTTTTTAGGTAAAGGTTCTCCATTTACATCAGTTGATACTTTACCTTTAACAACTTGATAATCAGCAGGTTTTGAACTAACTATTGCACCTGTTGGTGATAATAATTCTTCTCTTAAAAAGATAGTCATTAATTCATCTTCTATGAAAGTAAATCCAGTTAATACTAATTTTCTATCTAATCCATTATATGTGTTATAATTCCAAGTTTTCATATTTATATTATTTTATATTTTATTATTATCCAATTTTAACATTTCCAAAAGCATCTGGTGTATTAGTATTTAAAAGTGTTGTTGATAAACTTAATCCTGTACCAATTAAACCCATTTTTAAACCATAAATATATGCACCTGAAGTTGAACCAGTAGTTAGGAAATTAGCGACTGAATTATTATTAACAATTGCTTTACAATCTGTAACTGTTAAAACTGCACTACTATAACCCATATTAATACTATAAGCTGGTTGTGTATTTGCTGCATTTAAACATATTGCTCTACAATTATGTAAACTACGAGGTGTAACATTTAAACTACTATAAGCAGCGTGACCTGTTGAGTTTGTTATCATTGTTACATTATTTAATGTATACTCATTATATGTAGTTGTAAATCCTTGTTGAGTATAAATAGCATTATTACCTTCAGCATATACATAAGTATTATGTATTTCTGATATATATACCGCATTAATACCTCTACCAGTTCCATTATGATATATTTCACAATTATTAATAGTAGGGTATTTAGCTACTGACCCTGAATTAATATTAATTGCATTATTAGCACCAGTAGTAACTGTAAGTATATTATTCCAAAATTTATAATTTGGTTTTAATGTTATTGGTACTGATGTACTTGCATCTGCTGTAATTATACAATTTATAATGTAACTACTTGATATAGCACCACCACTTGGTATCGTTAAAGTACAATTTTGTATTGTACCATTATGATATTTTGTTGTAACATTTGCGTTTTCTACTAAACAAGCAATCCCTAAAGAACTACCTCCGCAATTTAAAGTACCACCTTTAATAGTTCCAAACTCTTTAATACTATTATTAGTTGTGGTTATTATACTATCTTCTGATAATTGAACTAATCTTGAGCCATTAGTAACACTACCAAAAACTGATGCAACATAAGTACCAGCAGCAGTTCCATTACTAATTATTTTTACATTATTAAGATATACTTCTGATGTACCATTGGTACTATCAATTAAGTGGAAATTATCAGGAGAATTACAAGTATGTGTTATTGTATATCCATTACCATTTATTGTTAATTTATCATTAGTACCAATAGTTACCATTTCAGATGCAGTAGTTACACTTATATCTGAATGAAGAGTTACCACTCCATTTCCACCAATAGCATTAACTGCATCTTTTAAACTTGAATAATATGTTGGATAACCTGCTGCATTTTTAACCTCAATAATTCCATATCCTGCACTTAAAGCTACCCATTGAAGTAATGTTGCATCGTATCTGTATATGGCTTTTAAATCGGTATTAAACACTAACTCATCTGACAAAGGAGATACTAAACTATTCATTTCTAATGTAGTAACTTTCCTTAACTTACCAAATCCATCAAATGATGTACCATTAAATACTTGTAACTCATTATCAGTAGTATTTTCAAGAACATAATTTTTTTCAACTCCTGTTAACGCATCTCTTTCGGTTGTTGTCATTTTAGCAAAATGCGACCTTAAACCATGCCCGACATTACCTAAATAATCAATCGACTTTAACAACCTATCAGGAGAAGTTGCAAATACGTTGTTATTAACTGGCGCATTTGAGCCGATAAAGGTTAATTTAACTAATTTGTGCGGTTGATTAGGTAAGCAGTAATTGGCGCTATTTGTTGTTTCGAGTGTACAATTAGATAAATCCCACGTACCCGAAAATATAACATTTAAACTTGTTTTAATATGGCTATTTGTTATTTTTTTATTCAGATTAGAACTATTTGAAATTAAACCATTTCCACCCTTTGTCTCTAAAAAACAGCCACTAATTATAATCTCATCGGAGTGAAATCTCCCGATTGACGAATTTTGGTTGTATAAATTAGTATTAACTATTTCATGAACACCAGCGCCAGTACTATTGCACCCGAAAATTAAATTTGTAGTAGTTGATATAATTTCACAACCAAACATTTTTAATTTTGCCGTTCCACTAGCATAATCAAAAATATAATCATTTCCGACAAAAGTCCCTTTAATATTAAAATTGCAATTATAAAATGTAGGACTTCCATTTGTATTACAAACTTGAGCGTTATTATAGTCAAAAAAACATTTAAAAAGAATTGAATTACCTGTAATTAAACCATCGTTTTTAAAAATACATTCTATATAATTACCACCTGATGCACTTATAAGAGCCCCATCAGTCTCACACTTGTAATAAAAACCATCCCCAGCAAAAATATTGGCACTAGCATTATTATTAACAGAATTAACTCCAAAAACGCCACCTTGATTTAAACATATAAAGGTATTATCTGAAAGATTACTAATATTAACATTGGTAAAAAAAACTGAAGAATTAATCACAGCCCTAATTACATGTCTATTAACACCGCCAGTACCTGAAAAAAATATATTTAGATTAAATAAAATAACATTTAACCCGCTAAAAGTAATAAAATCATTTCCGTTGGATAATGTACCGACTAAAAATAAGTTAAAGCCATTACCGTTCCAATTTATGTTGGGAATTGAAAACATTGTATTTCTTCCCGAAACTGTAACGAAAGACGAATAAGTAATTGTTTCATCTGCGAATTGATGCAAAGTATCGCCATCAACCCAATTACTTCTAACATCCGTTAAAGTGTCGTAATATTCTTGAGTTCCATTAGATTTAATTAATGTATATCTTGCACCTCCATATACATTAGATTTATCAACTTTAGCGAATAAATCACTAACAACACCTAAATTATTTTTGTATTTCCAATATAAATCTGCGGTTGTGTTGTCTAATAAAGGCGCAATACTATTGTTAACCATTTCGGTATCATCAACCGAAGTAGTAAAATTCTGCGCAAATTGTGTTAACGATTGGTTACCAGTTGCTTTTAATCGTAAGGAGTTTAAAAAAGTTAATTCACGGCTATTAAGGTTATATTCCCTATCTTCTCCTGTTGTTTGGGTTAAATCTGTATTGGCAAAATTAGTATCTAATGCAGGTTGTGCATTTTGCCATCTTTGATTTGTGTTATCCCAAGTTAATACATCTCCATTAGTTAATCCAGAAACTTGTACTCTTTGGTCTGAATGCAAATCATTTCCTTGCTCCGCTCTAACCATAAGTGTACCATTATTAGCAGCGTGTATTACAAATGCTGTGGCTATCTTTAAATTAGGAGCAGTAGGTTCTGTTGCTGTTAAACCACCTGAAACAGTTGGACTTAACCATAAAACATCACCATCATTATAAGCAGTAGTATCTATTTGTCTAATTTTACCAAATGTAATTACTTGTCCATCTACACCTATTGCAATATCTTCTGCAGCTAAACCAATAAATAATCTTCCTGGAATAGTTCCATCTGCAATCATTGGAGCTACTGTAATTCTACCACTCGCACCCAATGTACCAGTAGCATAAACAGCAGTTCCTTTAGTTATAATAGAAGCTGTATTATTTCTTACATGAACAAATGTATCTTGCCCCATGTAAAGAGTAGTACCATCCATTATTAATTTAACAGTTTCTTCGTCAGTACTCCAACTCATTTCTCCTTGTGTACCTGTACCTCCTTTAAACTGAACATTATCAACAGTTACATCACTTGTAAAATCTACAATACCAGTACCAAATAATTTCATTAAAGCACCAAAATCTAATGTGCTATCAGCAGGTAAAGTAAATGTTCTGTTTGTTGCAGCAGGTAAATTTAAATTATTAGTAGCTAAATTTTCTGAAATAATTTCTATATTTCCACTACCTAATAAACTATCTCCATTTAAGGTTTTAATGTTAGTACCTGAAACTAAAGTATCTTGTTTACCATCTAACCCTATCTTTAATAAATTAACTGTTGGGTATTTAGTTGTACTTGTATCAATTAAACTATTCTCCTTATTAGCAATTAACTCTCTATTACTTAAATCAGTTACTAAACCTGTTATCTTACTTTGTGGTAATTCAGGAATATCATCAACACTAATTGTGTAGCTAACTGCATTTGTTATCCTACCCTTTGCATCAATAGTTAAACTAGCTAAATTATATGTTCCTGCTGTTACACCGCTTGAAGCTAAAGTTAAGTTACCGTTTGATTGTAATGTAGCATCACCACTTAACGCTTTTGCTTCCGCCTCACCTAAGTTATTACCAACAAATATAAATCCATTAGGCAAAGTAAATGAACCATCCTTAGCTAATTGTATAATATCGTTAACCGTTCTCCCCTGTAAAAAGTTTGCATCTAATCCACTACCATCACCATCTACTTTTTTTAAACTGTTTAGTAATTCTAATGGTAATTGTGTAACCATACGCCATTGGGTAGTGTTACTATCATACGATTTGATACGCTCAAAAAAGGGCAAAGACATATTAGATATATCCTCCCATAATACTTCCTTATTTTCAGGGGCAACTGCACCCCTAGAAATAGCTATTGCAGGTACAAATATTTCTTGCATTATGAATAAGTATAAGTTGCTCTATCATCCCAAATTTTATCAAAATTACCGTTACCTTCGGCATAAGTAATAGTTGTAACACCTCCTGATACTACAACTTGCTTAATCTTCCATTTAGATTCAGCGTTTAATGTTCCTGGTAAAGCATAACCAATTGTAGTAGTATCACCCGATACAACACTTCTTAATGCTTCTACATTACTTAAATCCAAAGTAACGATTGCAGGGTAAGGGTTTATTCTTGAAACTACTTGGTAATCTACTTCAATATCTCCTGTTGCTGTAATAGTTACACTCTCTACTGTCATCTCTACTGAATCAAATCCAGTTATCATTACTCTACTTGTGTAATCTTTACCGCAGAAAGTTTTTGCTCCCGATATAAATTGTGCATCATCCACAAAATCTAAAGCCTCCAATTGTGCAATTAATAAAGTAATTGTGTTTGAAAAGCTAGTATCAAATGCTTGGGTAATCATTGTACCATTTATAACGATTGCTAAACTATCAGTAGCTACCATATCCTTAGTAAACAATACGTTAACTATATCAATACCGTTAACTAAACCTGTACCTTTAATCACATCCTCTAAGTTTTTGTAAGAGCGTGTAGCAGTATTTATCGGTTTAAAAATATCTTTATCTATCATATTTTATTTTTTATAAATTTCGGTTATAAAGTTAGTTATTAATTTTAAGATTTACAAAACTATTTAAGTGGTTTTGTAATCAATATTTCTAAAGCATCTGGTATTGTTACTTGCTCTTTATTTAATTCATCTTCTTGTTTTTTAGCAATTTTACTAGCTCTTCTAAGGAATGAAGCAGGTTCACCATAACCTCTCAACATAGCTGTAACGTATAAAATATCTAATATATTTTTCTTGTCACCAAACGCTTTTGCTTCTGATGTAGCTAGTAATAATAAATCTTGATTACTCATTATAGTTTCTTTATTATCCTTGCTTATGGTTGGAAATAAAGCTTCCTCTGTTTCGTTAAAAGCACTTATCAAAATACTAACAACACCTGATAACTCTTTAGCATCATTAGAAAAAGGTAAGTGTCCTTCATATTCCTCTCCAGTTTTTCTTTTGTAATTATTTTCAACTAATTTATTAGCAAAACTTACAGAAAAATCCCTAACATTTGCAGGTAACTTACCGCCTAACATATCACCTACAAGATTAATCAAAATTCTATTCTGAAATTCCTTTTCAAAAACAGAATCGTATTTAACCTTCTTTTCCTTTTCTTTCTCATCTGCTGGCATACCCATACCTAAAGCTCCTTGCGTTCCTTTATCGTATAACATTTTAAACAACTCACCAGAATATTCGCCCATTAATCTAAAGAAATATAAAGCAGATAAATAACCTACTACATTCTTTAATCCATTAACCCTATCGTTAAGTGTAGAATTGCTACTGAATAACTTATATACAGAGTTAGATGCTGTATATGAAGCATTAGCACCATGAGATTGAAACATATAAAATAACTGAACAAAAGCTTTTAATGTTTTATTTGAAATACTTTTACCTGCATTATCATTCTTTAAACTAAACAATTCCCCTTGTTTTGCAGGTGTTGATTCGTTATTAATACTAGCGTGTAACCTATCAGCTATAAAAGTATTTTTAACATTCTTATGAAGTATCATATCTTTAATGCTATTTATTTTATGACCTTCTTTTTTCATTACATGAAGCATAGCTGTAATATAAGTTAATTGTGATGCAAATACATCAGAATTAACCATAGCTATATCACCAATATTTAAAGTGTACTTAGTACCTCCTTTAACAATTTTATTTAAAAACATCATTACCTCATTCTCACCTAATCTATTTCCCAAACCTCTAATAGCTTTTTCTATTTGCTCATCACCTAATGGAGTTCTATTAGAAACATCAGACCCTTCTAATAAAGACTGAATATCTCTCCTACCCTGCTCTGTCATCATATTTTTCGCAAGTATAAAACTAGCATCTGTAAAATTAAAAATACCTAACCTAGCAATAGTATGAGCTAAAACAGTAGGTTGTTTAACAACTTGACCAACTGTGTTTAATGTTGTTTTCTTTAATTTAGGGATAATACTTTTTGCAAAATCTTTATATACACTAGGAATATCAATGCCTCTTCTTTGCATATTAATTTCATTATTCACGTAAGATTTTATCCTATCCCTCAACTTATTCATTAAATCAGTTCTATTTAATTCCTTAAATGCTGATTTAAAATCTTCTGAATTTAATAACGAAATCAACTGTATCTTATCACCATAAGTAAACATATCTATGTAGTTCTCTAAAACCCTAGATTTAGTTACGTTATAAAAATCAAAATCTAAAATTCTACCCTCACCAACTGTTGCAGGATTTACTCTTTTTATTAATGTTCCTGTTTGTTTATCGTTAATGTGTTTAGATAAAGTAATGTGATCTTCAAATTCAAATTCGTCAGTTTGACTATCTGATAAAGGATTTTTTAGATAAGATATAGAAGTATAATTATTTTCTTCAATAAAATCACCATTACCATATATTGTACTTGAAGCTTTTAAATTATCTAATTGGCTTTCATATTCACCCCTAACTAAACTATAAACCTCGGATTGTTTTTTATCCAAAAGCTTACCATCATTATACGCTTCTACTAATTCTTCGTAAGTATTATATTGTGAAATTTCATTTAACGATTGTTCGTATTGAGTAATCCTTTCTTCTGCCCCTCTTTTTTTAGCTTTAGGAAGTGTGCTGTCATTCATTGCTTTTTTTAAAGATTCAATATCCTGCTGTATTTTTAATATTTTCTGTCTAAATAAAAATTCAGCTTCTTCTATTGATAAATCTTTAGGTGATGATAACAAATAAGCCTTCATACCTAAATCATAATTTTTTGATGCTGGTAATCTATCTTTTACAGCTTTATCTAATTTTTTATTAAAATCTTTAAAACTTTGTTTAGCTCTGTTAATATTATAATTAATATTACCATACAATATAGCTCCTATTTCTTTACCAGTTTCACCCTTAAATACTTTATCAAAAAATGTACTTAAACTCATTATAGAGTTAGTTATAGTGTTCACCTTAAAAAAAGCATTTAACTTTTCAAATGATGATGAGATTAAAGGTTTAATCTTTTTAGCTTTTTGAATACCTAATAACGATTGAGTAATAGTACCTATCTGTGAGTACGACCCAAACATAGTTATTTCAGCGTGTAATCTGTTTATCAATTTCAATTGTGTATCCGTAAGCTCTTCTAATGAAACCTCTTGCAACATCTTAACTAATGAGTTAAACTGTTCTAAAACATAACTCAAAGTGTTTGATGCAGGGATATGATTTAATATACCATCAACGCTAACTTTTGTAATAGCCTCTAATGCTTTACGCTTTGCATCTTTATTATTCTCTCTATTTTGTGCAGCTTCTTCCTTTTTAGCTTCATCCTCTAACGGTTTAACAGATTCTAAGTATTCATCTTCAGTTATCGTTGTACCTGGATTAGCTTTTTTAAATTGTTCCCATGCAGCATTATCAAGTGCCTCCTTTTTTTCAGCTTCAAATTTTTCTTGTTGCTTCTCTAATGTGTTAGCTAAATCTTGTAAATTTTTTACATTAGGTATAGGATTACCATTTTTCAAATATTCATTAATACCTATCAACGCATCTCTTAATCTATTAACACTTTCTATTGTATTAGGGTTAATAGCAATTAACCTACTAAACAATTCCTTTTGCTTTAAAGGAGTATCTTTTTTAATTAACTTCTTTACCTTACCTTGTAAATCTTTAATTATACTTACAGTAACAGTTTTTTCACCCTTACTAATTATATTGTCAATAGCTATACTTAAATCGTATATACCTGATAAGTTAGTTAGGTTTGCTTTTTGAAATGCGTTTACTAATTGTGTAATCTGCTGTGCATTTAACTTAGGCGTATTGTTACCTAAAGCTTTACCTAATTTCAACCTTTCCTGTATCATATTGTTAAACAATACAGCATTAGCTTTATCACCACTAATTAAATCAGTTAAAGTATAAAATACAGATTTAATTGATTTAGGATTAGCAGTTAATAAACCATCCACCATTTTATCTAACTTTTTAGCTTTAGCTTCTCTAGTGCTTTGTAATCCAGTTAATTTTACATAAAGATTTTGTGCAAATTTTTTATATTCAATTACACCATTAGCCTTAGCTAATTTCTCAATAGCCTCAACAGTAGGTACATCATTTAATTTATTCTTAAATAAATACTCTATTTTTTTTGATACACTATTTTTAATTAATCTTTGTTGCTCTCTAGTTTTTGGATTTTTTAATTTATTTTTTTCTTCAAGATATTGTGATTGAGAACTTAATCTATTAATAACATCAGCCTGTTCACTTGGACTTAAATTTTTAAATTTATCATACTTCTTTAAACTTTCAATAGCTTTATTTATAGCATCTGTAAAATTAGCAGTAGTTCTTAACGCCTTGCTTAATGCTCTTAAAAAATACTTAGCTATTATTGGTTCTACACCAAATAATGTAGCAAAAGTTTTATCCTCTAAACTATCAGCTAAACCATCTGTTTTATCAGCCATATCTCTTAAAACATCAGAGGTAGTTTTTTTATCAGAAGATAAAGCCTCACTTACTTTAGCTGCTTCCTTTAAAATCTTACTTGCACCAATTTCCTTTTCAATGGTAGATAAGTTTTCCTTGATTTCAGCATTCATTCTATTTGAAGCTTCACTTACTTTCATTATACCCTCATCAACCAATTTAGCATACTTCTCCTCAATAGCATTTACAGTAGGTGATAATTGTTTTACCCTACTATATAATTCTACCTCTTTAGCTCTCTCCTCTGTATATCCTTCTGGTACTTCTTCTATTGCTATTTCTCCTAAGAGTTCTTTTCCAAATTGTGTAGCCTTCATGGTATTTAATACCGAAGCATTATTCTTAGTATTAAACGCTTTTACTTTTACCTTACTAGCTACACCTTTTTGGGTTAAGTCTATATCTTTTTCCGATACTAATTGTGCAACCTCATCCTTATTTAATTTATTCGTTTCAGCAAATTCTAAATAAGCATCTTGTTTACTTGGCTCAACCTTACCGATTTCAGCCATTACATTTTGATTGCTATTATCTAACTTGGATAATAAGTTATCATTCAAATTTGATAAACCTAATAACTTAGATTTTGATTCTTTACTAATATCTAAATTATCTACAATAGTTGGATCTTGTTTTACTAACTCAACAGCAGTCTTAATATCCTTACTTCCTTGTACAGCATTAATCAAATCTCCTTTTGCTTTAGCTTCTTCTAAACTATTAGCCTGGATAAAATTAGCATCAATACTGTTTACATCCGAACCAACAGCCATTGCTACACGCTTATTACCATTGATTACAGTTATCTCATTTGTTTCAGGATTTTGCCATACATCAATAACTCCCGATTTACCCCTATCAAAATCTCCTTTTACTTCTTGTACTTCATCGTAAGTTAATTGTGTAACAGGTACTCTTAATTGTGTACCACTTGGCACAATTTCTTGCACTTCTGTTACAATACCTTCTTCTGTTTTTGTATTCTCACCATACACACCAACTGGTGCATCATTTATTTCCTCACCTTTTAAAATGCGTAAATCACTATCCATATCTTCCTCACTTTGGTAAGGAGCATCTTTTGTTGCAGGAGTAGTTAAGTTAGATTTTAAATCCCTTTCTATATTTAATTCCTCCTCTGTTAATTCTTTTAGATTTAACTTCTTTCTTAATTCCTTTTCTTGTTCAGTAGTTATATTTACAGCACGCAAAATACCACCCTTACCATCAGGATATACTCTCTCATTCTTAACTAAATCTTTGCGTATAGTTGTAATGTATTCGTTAATCTTTTCATCTGTATAACCCATTGCTCTCAATCCTTCCTCCATTTCCTTTACAGTCTGTGCGTTAGGATTTTTAGCTTTAGCTTCTTTAAATGAAGCTATCATTATATTTAAACCTTCCTTAGTACCAGACATCATACCCATTGCATAGGTTAACGCTAATTTCTCTAATTTCTCTTCTTTTGATTTACCAAAAGTATTATCTAAAGTTTCTTGCGTAAATCCAGTTTTAGTTAAGTTATCAAAGAAGTCACCTGTGTATTCTTCAAAAACAACACCAGTACCACCAACTAAAGATTTTAAAGCTATTTGTAGTAATTTATTAACAGGCTTAAACTTGTTTGTAGCTGCATCAAATAATTGTTGTGCTGCATACTCACCAGTACCCATTGCAAAGCTAGTTTTATCCGAAGCAATCTCAAAAGCTAAACCGTTAGATACACCGTTAACAACATTTTTAAATATCTTACTTTTGTTGTAAAAATCATATAATCTTTTAAATCCAACTACTCCTTCTCCTAATGCACCAACTCCATTTAATGATTGTGTAGCAACATATATTTTAGCACCTAATACAGTTGACATACCCATAGTTTCACCAAATTGTGTACTAAACGTAGGTTTTGCTCTACCTTTAAACTCATCGGTAATATCTATACCTGCTTCACTTAACTTGTTTACTAATATTTGTGCTTGTTTACTTTCAGTAATAGGCGATAAACCTAACTCATCTTGCGCTCCTGCAACAAAACCTTTAAATGTATCAGATAATGAATTTACAAAAGCATCAGAACCACTTTCAACTGGTCTGTTTCTATAAGTAATATCCTCATTTAAAAATACAGCATTACTTAACGCTAACACTTCTGCTTCTGCCATTCTTTTTTGCTTTAAAAAAGCTTGTGCCTTTTCAGCAGTTAAAAATACTTCACCTTTTTGGTCTTGCTCAAATGCTTTCTTTCTCTCATTCTCTATATAATCTAACTTGTAAGTAGCTTTCTCTAACGCATCTTTCAATCTCATATAATCATTCTTATATGGTTTAGTAAAATATTCTTGCGTTACTTTTTCGTTATGTTCCTTTTCTATTACAGCACCCAACTCATCAAATAAAGCATTGTTATTACCCCTTACTTTATTTAAGTCTTGTTCAGCATTAACTAATGAAGCTAAATCCTCATTGTACTTATCCAAATCTTTTTGGGTAATACTACTTTCAGTTTTTCTTCCTGTTTCTAAATCAGCTTTATCTAATGCTACCTTTTGATTGAAGGCGTTTATTTTTTCTCTTAATTGTGTATGGTTCTTGATAACCTTTAAATCATCTTCCTCAAACCCTGCAACTTTAAATGCTAAAGGTTGTACTTTATTTCTA
>Ga0208898_1001898_pt1 | contig 13233 bp, 12 predicted proteins | sample VirMetDEL_Mar_4_FD_184513 | JGI IMG/M metagenome (GOLD analysis project Ga0208898, IMG submission 184513) | Aqueous microbial communities from the Delaware River and Bay under freshwater to marine salinity gradient to study organic matter... | ecosystem: Environmental > Aquatic > Marine >...
AATGATGGCGTAGGTGAAACCTGGCGTTATGGAACTTTGAGAGTAGATGCAAGACCAGATGGAAGAAGATAATGGCTAGAATAACTTCATACATACCAGAACCAAAAGAAGAATATGATGTTGAAAATCAAAGACAGATTTTAAGATCTATAGATACGATTAAAAATGAATTAAATTTTTCTTATCAAGATGATCTTAGAAAAGAATTAGAAAGATTTACTTGGTTTAATATGAGGTTTGGTTGCTAATGTCTTGTAATAATGTCAATCCAATAACAGGTGGAAGTACAGTTGGTGACATTCCATTTTATTTAGCAGTTCAACAAGGTAAAGTTCCGGGTTATTCTATGGTTAATAAATTTGGATACAATTCTAGTATTGGTTCAGGTTCTTTTGAAACTATTTGGGAAACAGGAGACGACTATCCTTGGCAATCTTCGGCAGTTACTGTTGATGTAGTAAGTGATGATACTAATGACGATGTAGCAGGAACTGGTGCTAGAACTTTAAGAATACAAGGTTTAGATGGTTCTTATAATTTAGCTGAAGAAACTGTTGATATGGATGGAACAACTACAGTTACAACTACACAAACTTTTTTAAGAGTATTTAGAATGTCTGTTGAAACAGCAGGAACATCTGGAAATAATGAAGGTACAATTACAGTTACTTATACAGGTGGCGTTGATGTTGCTGCAACTATATCTCCAGGCAATGGTCAAACTTTAATGTGCTTATATACTATACCTGCAGGTTATACTGGTTATTTATTATCAATAGATGTATCATCTGGTAAAGATCAAGAAATGGATTTTAAATTTATACAAAGAGATAATAGTATTACTAATGCAGCGTTTCAAACAAAACAATTTTTAAATGTTAGAGGTGGACAAACAACTGTTATCTTTAATGCAATCAATATAATACCTCAAAAGTCAGATATTTATGTTTCAGCAATAGCAAGTTCTACCTCTTCTGCTTCTGCTTCATTTGATTTATTATTAGTACAGGATGGATATTAATGGCTAACTTTTATAAAAACGCATTCTATGATCCAACAGTTACTACAGCAGTAACGACTTATACTTGTCCAAGTAATGCGAATGCAATTATTCAAAATATACAAGTGACAAATTCTAGTGGATCAAAAACATTTAAAGTTCATATCACAGATAGTTCTGCAACAACAAGTTTTGTTGTTGTTTATGCAGCAATATCGGGTCCAACAATATGTAATGTAGCAAAAGGACCATTAGTATTAGAAGAAAATGATTCAATTGCTCTTGAAACTTCTGATACATCTGGTATAAGTGGAACACTATCAATACTGGAAATTAGCAGAGAGGATCAAAACGGATAATGTCACACGACGATTTATTAAAAATTGATTGTACAACTACAATTATATTAAGAAATGTTAGAACTAATAAAATTTATAAAGACGAAGCAGAGAAAGAAGCGGATATTGCTGACCCTAATACTGAAACAACTGCAGAGCATATTGCACAAGATATTAGGGTTGAAGTATCACCGAAAGGACTGAACGTTTTACAGAAAGTAATGAATCAAAATAATGACAAACCAAAATCCTAGAGGTGGCACAGAACTTCAATTTGAATATCTAAGAAAGTATGTTGATAGCAAACTTCTAGATCAAGTACAAATTACAACTTCTGTTCCAGAAAAAATACCATTAGCTCAAGATAAAATAAATATTCTTTGGCAAAAAAATTCATACGATCAACCAAATCTAGCGCCATGGTTTAAGGACAAAGATAACCATAAAAAATATGACTGGTATGTATTTAATAGCCATTGGAATTATGAAAAATTCAGATACTTTTTTGATATACCAACTGAGAAATGTTTGGTTATAAAAAATGGTGTAGACAATATTAAACCTAGAGACTTAAATAAAAAGAAAGATAGAATTAAATTAATATTTCACCCGACCCCTTGGAGAGGTTTAAATGTTATGTTAGCTGCAATGCAGTATATTAAAAATCCTAACATCGAATTAGATGTTTATTCTTCTACAGAAGTCTATGGTAAAAGTTTTTATGATCAATCTAATAGTCTTTATCAAGGATTATTTGATCAAGCTAAACAATTACCTAATGTCAACTATATTGGCTATAAACCAAATGAATATATAAAAGAACATTTACATGAATATGATATATTTGCTTATCCTAATATATGGGAAGAAACTTTTTGTATATCAGCAGTAGAAGCAATGGCTGCAGGTCTTTATATAATTACTACAGATTATGGAGCTTTGTATGAAACCTGTGCTGAGTTCTCTACTTATATACCTTATCAAAAATCATACACTAATTTAGCTAAAAACTTTGCTTATGCAATAGAAGCTTCCGCTGAAAGATTATATGATTTTGGTGTACAAGAACATTTAAAAATGCAAATTGAATATACTAATCAATATTATAGTTGGAGAAAACAAGCCAACGCTTGGACTATATTTTTAAAAGGAGCTATTGATGCAAGATCCAAGTAAACCTATATGGGTTGAGAATGAAGAAGAAAATAAAGTAATTACAATAAACTTAGAAGAAGCAACTAGATTAAAAAAGAATCCAATATGTATTTTTGTAGCAACTCCTGTACATAGTGAATGTTCTATTCATTATACTCAGTCTTTATTAACTTTTCAATTAGCCTGTGCTCAAAAAGGTATCAAGGTTAGTTTTGCTTTATTAAAATCTTCTTTAGTAACACAAGGAAGAAATTTATGTGTTTCTAATTTTTTAGAAGCAGAAGATGAATATAGTCATTTTTTATTTATTGACTCTGATATTGAATTTAAACCTGAAACTATTTTTAAAATGATCGAAGCAGATAAAGAAGTCATTGCTGCACCCTATCCATTAAAAGCAATCGATTGGGACAAAATACATAGAAGAATTAAAAAGAAAGATATGGATGCAGATACTATATCTAAGATGGGTTATACTTGGCCAATTAAAATAGAAAACCAAACAGAGATCTCTATTGATAAAGGTGTTATGGAAGTGTCTCATGCTCCGACTGGATGTATGTTGATTAAAAAACAAGTATTTAAAAAAATGATAAATGCTTACCCTGAGCTAGAGATAAAACAACCAACTATTATAAATGGTATAGAATCTACTAAACCTTATTATTATAATTTTTTTGATACTTACCATGAACCAGAAACTAAAAGGTATTTTGGTGAAGACTTTGGCTTCTGTAAAAGATGGACAGAAATAGGTGGTAAATGCTATCTATATGTAAGTGATGATTTGACCCATGTAGGTGAATATCGATATACTGGAAACCTATTAGTAGACATGAGGAACAATCTTAAAAAGATTGACTAAGTCAATAAAATCAATTAAATTAGCATAATTACAGGTTTCATTCCCTGCTCTTTTATATTATAAAACTATTAAATTATGGCTATATCAAGAATGCAAATGAACAGACAATTATATGCAGGGGGTGGTATTATGGATGTCACACCTAGAGAAAATTTTGGCTTAGGAAGTAAACTTAAAAAGTTTGTAAGAAAAGTTATACCTAATGAAATAGCAGATGTGGCAGTTAAGGCAGCTCCATTTGTTGCTCCATTTAATCCATTGATTGCAGCAGGTATGGCTGGTTTAGGTGGATTTGATCAATCAGGTAGTTTAAGTAAATCATTAAGATCAGGTGCCTTGACTTATGGTTTAGGTAACTTGGCTAGAGTTGTAGGTGGCGCTGGATTTCAAGGAGGCTTAAAAGCCCCTGGAACAGGGACCGGGTTTGGTAGTTACTTTACTTCACCTATGTCAGGTCAACAATTATTTGGTGCTCAAGCACCTGTTGTAGATTCAGGAGCTACAGTTCAATCTTTAGACGATATAGTTGGATCAGGGGGAGGTATTGAAGAATATTTATATAAAACAGATCCAAGTAAATTAACTTTAGGTCAACAGGCAGATATAATTGCACAACAAGTTGGTGGCGGTACACCTAAGACAGGTTATTCAGATATTCTTGGAAAAATAGTTGGTAAAGATTCAACACTTGGTGAAAAAGCACAAGCGATAAAAGAATTAGGTGGTAAGGCATTAAAAGATATTTACACAACTGATAAAGGCAAATTAGATAAGACTGCATTATTCGCTACTGCTGCTGGTGTGGGTTCTTACATAGAAGCTAAACAATTACTCGACGATGCAGGAGAGGATACAGAAGGATATACTGAAGAAATGTATGAAGCAGATAAAGCTAAATATATGGAGAAGTATGGAGAATTATTAAACCCAGAACAATTTTATGCAACAGGTGGTAGAGTTAAACTAGAAACTGGTGGAATACCTAGCATCATGTTAGCAAAAAAAGAATATAACTTTATGGACTTAATTGATAAAGAGGGTGAAGATGAATATTACGAAAAGAAGGCAGAAGAATTAGATCGTAAATACAATCCTGAAAGATACAAACAAATTTTACCAAAAGAAAAACCTATGGATAAGTATATGTTAGATGAAGTAATGAGTGAGAGAGGTATGAATACTTTATCAGAAGGAACTAGAGATGATGCTATGAAAATGTATGCTGAAAGAGCATATAAAAAAGGACAAATATCTGAAGATGAATATAGAGAGATTATGGGTTTTAAAGTAGGTGGTAGAGTTGGTTATAAAATAGGATCAAAACCAAAAGAAGATGAAGAAGGTATTGTATCTTTAGATATAGATATGGGTGGTGATGAAGATAATATGATGATGGCTGATGCACCTGGTATTACTTTTACTACATCAGAAAAAAGTTACTTATTTAAAACTTTAGCTGGACAAGGTGGATCTGATAGATCTTTTACAATGCCACAATTATATGGAATATTAAACAATCCAAATTCAGATAAAAACATAGAAGATGCAAAAGCTCTAAAAGCTTTCTTAAAAATGAAAGGTTTTAAAACAGGTGGTAGAGTAAAATTAAAAGATGGATATAGTCCAGAAATAGTAAAAAAAGCTAGAGAAAAATGGAATAGTGTTTATGGAAAAGATAAGTGGGGAGAAGAAATTCTTGTAAAAGATTTATATAGTGGCGGTTTTGATGAATTTTTAGACATCTTTACTGGAGAAGCTTATGAAAAAAAAGCTTATGGTGGTAGAGTAGGTTATATGATGGGTTCTGAAGTACCAGTGAGAGAAAACCAAGCAGGAGTAAGTGAAATGGACTTTAGAGAAACTGGTGGATTTGTTCCTCCAATTGGTGTAAAAGAGAAGGCAGATGACATTCCTGCAATGTTATCCAATAATGAATTTGTATTTACCGCTGATGCAGTAAGAGCTGCAGGTGGTGGGAGTGTTAATAAAGGTGCACAAAAAATGTATACATTAATGAAACAATTAGAAGGTAAGGTAATATAATGGCAGATCCCGCAGTAACCATATCAAAACCAGCACCCTATTTAGAAGCCGCTGGCGAACAATTTATAAGTGCGGTAACCGGACTTACGGGTAAACCTATTGATACAACTGCATTTGCACCACAAGTAGCGGGCCAAAATGTTTTAACACAAGCCGCACAACAACAAGCAGCAACACAAGCAGGATTAGGCACTTTACAATTTGATCCAACAACTGGAGCTGTGACTGGTGTTGGTGCTGGAACAGGTGTTGCAGGTTATCAACCATTCTTACAACAAGCTGCTGCATATTCAGGACCACAGGCTTATCAACAATTTATGTCCCCTTATCAACAAGAGGTAATTGATACTTCATTAGCTGAATTTGATAAACAAAGAGCAATTGCACAACAACAACTTCCAGCGCAAGCTATAGCAGCTGGAGCTTTTGGTGGTGGACGAGAAGGTGTTCAAAGAGCAGAGTTTGGTGCACAGTCATTACAAGACAGAGCACTATTACAAGCACAATTATTACAACAAGGATTTGGTCAAGCACAACAAGCCGCTGCTCAAGCGCAACAACAACAAATGGGATTAGCTTCTTTACAACCTAGTTTAGCACAAGCAAACATACAATCATTAGGTCAAGCCGGAACAGGAAACTTAGCTTACCAACAAGCTGTTCTTGATGCTGCTGCTCAAGGTGCACAAATGTCTGCTTATGAACCTTACAACAGATTACAATTCTTAGGTTCAGCAATCGGTGGTATGTTGTCAGGACAACCTCAAGCTTATATGACTTCAACAACTCCAAGTAGCGCAGGAACTGCTAGCCCACTAAGTTCTGCTTTATCAAGCGCTTTTGGTGTTTACGGCTTAGGTAGTTTATTTGGGAGATAATAATGGCGTATAACGTATTTAAAAGACCTATGTTTAAACGAGGTGGCTCGACTACTGGAACGGGGATCATGTCTCATGTTGAACCTAGAACAATAGGTGGTGGAGCTATTAGTGGAAATAATATGCCTAATAATAGAACAGGATTTCAATTACCTATTCTAACTATTGGTGAAGGTATGGCTAGTGAATTGGCTAGAGGTAAACCTGGATTTACTTCCACACCTTTTGCTCAATATTCAAGTCCAATAGGACCACAAAATGTATCGGGTCCTGAAAGATTTTTAAGTTACTTAAAAAGATTTGGAACTAGATTTCCTAAAACTGCTGCAGTAGGACCATATGCAGCAGGTGCAGGAGTAGGTATTGGTTTAGGCGCTTTAACTGATTTTTATGCTCGATCTACCAAAACACCAGAAGAATACAAGAGATTAAAAGAAATGAGTGAATTTGGAATAATGGATGAAACAAATTTAGATGTAGGAGATGCTTTAGCTTACATAAAAGCAGGTGGTGAAATAGGTGAAGCACCAGGATTCTTTCCAAGAGGTGGTAAGAAAAAATTTTTTGAAGAGAAAGGTTTAGATCCTGAAACAGGATTACCATTAGAAGGTGAAAGAACATTTGGTGGAGCTCTTTCATTAGATGAAATAGCTAAAATATCTCAAAAACAATCAGAGAAACAAAAATTATTAGAGACAAAAGAAACAATAAAAGATGAACCAGCTTATGAAGGAACTGATATTAAATCAGAAGTAAAAAGAGAATCTGAGATGTTAAGAGAACTATTAAAAGATGATAAGTATTCAAGAGGTGAAGCAGCATTAATAATTGCTGGTGCTCTTGCAGAACCAGGTAGTTTTTCAGATAAAGTTAAAAAAGCTACAGAACTTGCAGCTCCTGTTGCAAGAAAACGTAGAGAAGAAGATAAAGCAATTACTCTTGCTGCTTACAAACTTGCTAAAGAAAAAGAACAACAACAAATTAAAGCAGGAACTTTACCAAAAGAATTACAAATAGTACAAGAACAAGCTAAATTGTTAGCTAAAGAAAAAGGAACTACTCAAGCGGAAGAATATAAAAAATTATTACTTCAGGATGCTACTTTAGATATGGCTACGAAAAGAGCAGTAGACACTTTATTAACTCCTCAAGGTATTGGTGAAACCAATAAACTAATAAACACTATTAAGGATGCAAGAAGAAGAAGAGCAGAGGCAGTATCTAAAGGTAAGGACACAGCTAAAATAGATAAAGAATTAGAAGAGTATATGTCTGAATTTGAAACACTTAAAAATACAAAAGGTTTTGCAATTGCTTTTCCACAATATATGAATTTTAAAGAAGGTGGCAGAGTTAAAAGAGCTCTGGGAAGTAGTGAAGATGGAGAAACATCAGATATCATATCTTCACAAGTTTCATTTACACCAGAAACAACTACAAAAGATGCTATAACAGATGAAACCGTTGTAGAGAAACCAGTTGAAAATTTAACTTTTGCAGAACTTAGAGATAGATTACCACCAGAAATAACTGATGACGTAGTACAAATGCTTGCATCAAGTGAAGAAGCATTACAAGATTTTGCATATATCAGAACACAACAAGACATTAATCAATTCAATGTAAAATATGGAGTTAATTTAGTTATACCTCCAACACAGGCATAGGAGCTTTATGGCTTTCGAAGGCTTTGACAAATTCCAAGGATTCTTAAATGAAGATCCATTAGTAGAAGCTCGTGGTAGTGATGTAGGGCTAGGTGATTATATTCTTGATTTACCAAAAGGTGTTTTAAAAGGTGGTAGTCAAGCTATTCAAGGATTACTACAATTAGGAGCTCTTCCTATAGATTATCTTGCAAATACTAATTTACTTACCAATATAGAAAATCTTTTTGAAAAAATAACTCCAGAAACAAAAACTGCTGTTGGAGATATTACCTCTGTATTAACTCAATTTGGTGTACCAGGCGGAGCTGCATTAAAAATAGCTAGTGGTATGTCTAAGTTAAAAAACGTCAGTCAAATGACTAAATTATCTTCTTTACCTACAGCTGGCGCTAAAGGTATGGAACTTGTAAAAAGAGGAGGATACTTTGGAACAATTGGTGGTATTACTGATTTTGCAGTATCAACCCCAGGAACTATATCAACTCTATCAGAAGACTTAGGTATATTACCTGAAACAGATTTAGAAGGTTTAAGTGGTAGAGAAAGAGCTGCAGAGATAGCTAAATCAAAAGTTAAGTTTGGTGCTGAAGGAACATTGTTGGGAGCTGGTGTAACATTATTACCGGTTGCTGGAACGTTGGGATTTAAATATGGAATTGTACCAGGAGCAAAAGCTATAGGTTATGTTGGTGGTAAAGCATTAAGAGCAGTTGACTATCCAGTTCAAAAAGGAATTGAATTATTAGTAGGTAGTAAAGACACTGGTTTAGTTCAAAAAGGATTTCAAAAACTTGTAGGTAAAGGTGGTTTATCAGAAAAAATTAGTACTAAAACAGGTTTAGCGTCTGATGAATTAGATAGATATATTCCTGTTGAGGGTGGTTTTCAATCTGAAATGAAAAGATGGTTTGTTAGATTTAAAGATCAATTTACTTCTTCGGGTCCATTAAGAGGAGAGATAAAACAAATACAAACTGATTTTAATACAAAAATAGCTGCTGAAGAAAGAAAGTTTACAGACTTAACCAATAGATTAAAAAATAATTATAAAAATCTTATAGAAAATTATAAAGTTAAATTATTTGATCAAGGTGAATCTAAAGTAATGATTCAATATGAATCTAATAAAGTTCATGATTATATTAGAGCTTCCGCTAAAGGAGATAAAGAAGCTAAAAAAAGAATAATAGAATCTATTGATAGTAGAATTAGAAGTGATGTGATTCGTTTGGGTAGAAGAGTTGCAGATACTGATAGATACTATAAAAAATTTATAAAAGATATAGATTTTGGTGGAGCAATTGCTCAGGATTATAATGCGTATACTTATAAAAATTTAGCAGCCTTTAATAATAAAAACTTTAAATATGATCCTCTTCTTAAAAAAAATGCTGTAAGTTTTTTTAAAGACAGAATTAAAGAAAATCAATTTTTATCTGAACAAGTATTGAAAAAAACTAAAGATCAATTGGGTCCTAATATTGATACAAATAGTAGTCAATTTAAAGAAGCGTTTGAAAATAATTTAACTAAAGAAGCTGAAGCTGAAATGATACAGATGAAAGATTCTGTAATTAAATCCAACAGTAGACCTTCTGCAATATTTAATCGTTTAAATGATACTTTAATTAGAAAATCTTTAATTAAAGAGGGGGAACAGTTTCCAGATGTAATAAGAAAATTTTTTAATGTTGAAGAAGGTAATGTTGGTAGAAAAATAAAAGATCCTGTAACAGGTAAAATAGTTACTAAGGATATTCAATCCACTGATTATACTAATGCAGCATTAGATGTTGTTATAGAACAAAATAAACAAGTCTATGCTAGAAGAGCCTTTGATAGGTTTTTAGAACTAGGTTTAGATAGACCCAATAAACTTGGATTTATTTTTACAGAAGATCAAATAAAAGCAAGAGGTCTTTCTCAAAGAAATCTTACAAGTTTAAAAAATATTGTTATGAGAGATAAGAATAGATTAGATCTCTCCGATGTTGCTACAAATAGTAAGTTATTTGAAGGAGAATACTATACTACTCCTGAAATAGCTAACGCACTTATTGGACAAAAAGAAATAACAGATAATCTATATTCTTTGCCTTTTTACAAAGGTTTGATGACTTTAAAAGCAGGAGCTCAAATTGCAAAAACAATTTTATCACCAGTAACTCAAGTTAGAAACTTTACTACTGCGAGTGTATTTCCATTAGCTAATGGTTTGATTGGTCAAGGTGTAGGTTTTAAAGATGCATGGAGATTGACTGCAGGTGATATATTTGCAGGTGCTAAAACAGAAATAGAAAAGATTTCTAGAATAGAAAGATTAATTGAAAGAAATGTTATTGATCAAAACATTAACGTTCAAGAAATTAGAAAAGTATTAGATAAAGCTAAAGATGGTAAAATTTCATTTAACCAAATGATGAAAACTCCATTAATGAAAACATTAACTGATATATATCAAGGTGCTGATAACTATTGGAAGATATATACAGATGGTGCTTACCAAGGTGCATTAAGAACAGCATTTGGTAATCCTGATGATATTGTTAAAATGGCCGAAGGAACTAAAAAAGCAGAACTAGAAACAAAATTTTTTAACAATGTAAAAGAATGGTACAAGACTGTAGCTAAAGAAGAGTATATTCCTTACAATACATTGACAGGAAAAAATAAAACGGTAGTAGAAGCATTAGAAGACATCTCTGCTTACTTAACAGTTAATACAGTTCCAACATATAGTAAGGTTCCTAACATAATTCAAAACATTAGAAACTTACCTTTAGGTAATTTCATTGCATTCCCGGCAGAAATTTTAAGAACAACTTCAAATATTATATCTATAGGTGCAAGAGAACTTACAAGTACAAATCCATTTATAAGACAAATGGGTGCAAGAAGATTACTAGGTGTTTCAACTGTATTAGGTGGTATTGGAACAGTCACACAGAAAACTGCTCAATATGTAACTGGTGTAAGTGAGGAAGATATGAGATCTTTCCAAAGATCGTTTGCACCTTCTTATCAAAAAAATTCTACGTTAGTTCCATTAACAGCTCCAGATGCAAATGGTAACTTTAAATATTATAATTTTTCTTATTCAAATCCATATGACTCATTAGTAACTCCAGTTAATGCAATCTTTAATGCAGTTGCAGATGGAAGATTAAAACAAGATTCTGTAGATGACATTGTTATGACTGCTTTGTTCGGTGGTATTGTTGGTGGTGAAGGTAAAAGAGGAGCAATCACAGAATTTGTATCTCCATTTGTTACAGAATCTATTGGTACAGAAAGAGCTGCGGATGTTACATTAAGAAGAGGCAGAGCTGCAGATGGTAAAATTGTATATTATCCAAACGATACAGGTAGTGTTAAAATTGCAAAAAGTATTGACCATGTATTAGGTGGATTAACTCCAGGCGCCTTTACTTCAGCTCAAAGAATATGGGATGGTGCTACGGGAAGATTTACAGATTTTGGAACAGCAAGAGATACTAAAGCAGAGATAGCTGCATTGATGTCTGGTGTTAGAATAGAGGAAGCAAAACCATTAGCGAGTATGCCTTTTATTATGACTTCATATAATAGAGATAAACAAAATATTAGATCTAAATTTTCTAGAGATGCATATAGTGCAAGAACAACTCCTGAAAATAAATTAGCTGCATTTAAAACATATGCATTGGAAACGTTTAAATCACAAAATTCTTTATATCAAACAATTGAAGATGCTAAGACTCTAGGTGTTAGTAGAAGAAAATTACAAGATATTTTAGAAGATCGTGTAACAAAAACTGAAGCGGATAGTATATTAAGAGGACGATTTAAGGTTCCTACTTATTCTGAAGCAGCATTTAATTCTTTATTTGAAAGATTAAAAGTAGAGGATCCTGATAGAGCTATTGATATAAGAAGACAAAATGATGCTGTACAACGTATATTTGATGATGTTAAAAGAAGATTGGGTAGAGTTAGATTGGACCAACCAATTGATGAAGTAGATTCGTTTATTGAAGAGATATTAAGCCCTGATGTTATTGAATTTAGAAGAAGTGATTTAATTGCACCACAAACAGGTATCCCGGCTCAAGGACCTCAAGTGTCTTTACCTACACAAATTACTGGAACTCCAGTCGCTTCTAATGTATTATCTAATCAACAAAATTTAGGACAAAGATTTAATTTAACAGCACAATTGAGTCCTGAAGAAAAAACACAGTTTTTATTTGGTAATAGGATCGTATAATGGCAGGCATACAAGATTTATTATTTTTACAAAATGAACCTTATGATGTAGAAGATTATTTAGGGACAAGTATACCACAAGATTTAGGATTTATAGGTAGTGCACCAAAAATTTTTACACCTACTCCTGTTACTCCTATAGAATATACATCTTATAGTCCTAGCGTTGAAATGGAACAAGAACCATCAGGTATTGCAAAATTACTTTCCTTTTTACCTTTTGGAGAAAATTCAATTACGGGAAGATTAATAAGAGCATTACCTCAAGAAAGCCCTGAAATAAGATCAATGAAAAATTTTTATAGAAATCAATATGGTTTAACTGATACGGGACAAGTTGCTTCAGGGATCATGGCTGGATATAATCCAGTATACGGAGGATTATTAAATATGCTTACCGGTGGTAGATTTGGAGAACCTACTCAATTTGGTTTAGCAAATGCTGCACGACAAAGAATTGAAAATATAGCAAAAAGAAGAGCTCCTCAAACTGATGCTAGCAGAGCAAAAATTGCAGAACTACAAAGATTTGCAGAAGCAGACACAATTAGTCGAGCAAGACAAGCGGCTCCGGATGTGTATAGAGATGCTGGAGACAAAGGAACACTTGGATCTGGTGGTGGTTTTAGTACATCAGGAAGAGAAGGTGCTTTTGAATCTAAATCGGGTAGAGGGAGACAAGACTTTTAATGCCTAGACCAACTAAAGATATTGCTCTACAAAAAATAGAATCTCACGAAAAACTTTGTCGTATCATGCAGAAACAAACACACGAATCAATCAACAATCTTCAAAATCAAATTAATAGAATTGAAAGAATTTTATTAATATCAGCAGGTGCTTTAATGACAGGTATGGCTGGTATCATACTGACCCTCTTGCAAAAATTATAATAATCTCTATATTACAATCAGGTCGCTTTGGAAAGGACCTGTAAATTAACGTCTAACAAAGGAGTTATTATGACAAATCTTATAAATACTTTCCTAAATAGATCAATTGGTTTCGATCCATTCTTTGATGGATTTGATAACTGGAT
>Ga0208898_1001900_pt1 | contig 13229 bp, 25 predicted proteins | sample VirMetDEL_Mar_4_FD_184513 | JGI IMG/M metagenome (GOLD analysis project Ga0208898, IMG submission 184513) | Aqueous microbial communities from the Delaware River and Bay under freshwater to marine salinity gradient to study organic matter... | ecosystem: Environmental > Aquatic > Marine >...
AATCAGATACACCGGCTAATACACCTTCACGCTTTAATTTTAATGCCACTTTATAATGCCTTAAACCGCCATTTGGTATAGCAAATAAGCAGTTTGATATATCTTTATACTTAATCCTAAACCACTTGATTAATGCGACCTGTGCATCATGTTCGGTTACTTTTCCCATAATTGAGCATATAATATACTAAATAAAATATTAATGCAATTGCATAAAAAATGCTTTACATTTGTATAAAACAGAGCAATAATAAAGATGTGGTTAACTTAAAAGGAGGCAATCATGGCAAGAACTTACGACAGCTGGCTTCAAGATTATGATGGATGGTTAGAATCTAGACCCAGAGCTGAATATAAAATTGAACACGACCAAGATAAAGATGTTTATATGGTCTTTGAAAACAATATGTATTTAGAATCATTTAAAAATGAATCTGATGCAGAATCATATATTGATTATTTATTAGGAGTATAATCATGGAAGAATGGAATCACTGGTCACAAATAGAAAAAGCTAACAAACGTAAAGAGAGGTTTGATAGACTTATATTCTTTTTATTAATATTATTAGGGGGTATAGCATTATGGATAATCTAATTAATACAATTCAAGACATGACAGAGGATTTGCGTGCAGACAATGACGCAGCTCTAGCTAAATTACAACAAGAGGAAGAGCAACAGATGAAAGAAAATAAAGTTAAAACTGTTACACCTAAGTTAAAAACTGTAAATATTAAAGGTAAAGAATACGTTGAAGTGAATGAGCGTATTAAAGCATTTAGAGAAATGTATCCTAGCGGCTCTATTGTTACTGAATTATTATCCAATAATGACGGTGTTTGTGTAATGAAAGCCATGGCAATCATTGATGGTCAAATACGTGCTACCGGTCATGCTTATGAAAAGGAAGGTAGTTCTTACATCAATCGGACAAGTTACCTTGAAAACTGTGAAACCTCGGCAATTGGAAGATGCTTGGGGTGTATGAATATTGGTCTTGATACGTCAGTAGCGAGTGCTGATGAAGTTGCCAATGCAATTAAACAACAAGGTCAAGACCCTTTCTAATGGAACAACGCACAGACGAATGGTTTGCAGCTCGGCTTGGGAAGGTGACAGCCAGCCGAGTAGCAGACGTTATAGCAACTAGAAAAGGACAAGAATCTACTGCTAGGGCTAAATACAAATTACAACTCGCAACTGAACGCCTTACCAATAAAAAAGTAGATACCTTTTTTAATCAAGCTATGCAAGATGGTATAGATAGAGAACCTATGGCTCGTGAAATATATGAGCATTTAATAGAAAAAAAAGTAGAGGAAGTTGGCTTTATAGACCATCCTACAATTAACATGGCAGGTGCAAGCCCTGACGGTTTAGTTGGTGATAATGGTATTATTGAAATTAAATGCCCAATAGAAACTACGCATACAACTAATTTATTAGAAAGAAGATTGCCATTAAAGTACAAGCCACAAGTACAATTTCAGTTAGCATCTACGAAACGTCAATGGTGTGACTTCATTTCTTATAACCCAAATTTTGAACCTAGATTACAATTAATTGTTGTTCGAGTTGAAAGGGATGACGAATATATTGAAATGTTAGAAGTAAAAATAAAAGAGTTCCTCAGTGAAGTTGAGGATATGATTAAACAATTGAAGGAAATATAATATGGCACAAGATAAAGAATTTGTGAATGGTTTAAGTATTAAAGCACCAAGAGAAAAAGCACCTGAGTTTGTAAAAGCATCAGGTAGCATTAATAAACAAAATATGATTCAATGGTTGCAATCAAAACCTGATGAATGGATTAATTTTAATGTATTAGTTGGTCGTTCAGGTAATTGGTATGCAGAAGTTGATAATTGGAAGCCTGATAACAGTAAAGCAGCAAGAGTTGCTCCGGCTGTTGAGGGTGATGATATAGACTCGGATATTCCTTGGTAGGATTATCCGAATCTTTATGAGAAATTACTTGTTGTTAACGTACATTGTTACTTCAAAACCAAATCTCATTTCAGTAGCAGCTGGTGTTGTCCACATAGTGAATCTCCTTTCTTTTAGATTTAATGTAATTATACGCTTTCTGTTACAATTTATTAACAAGGAGGGATTATAAAATGCTACGTAAAATCTTGATTTATATGGTAGGATTTATTATGCTATTTTTAGTTGTTGGAATATGTATGCAATATTATATATCTCAGCCGCTAGAACATAGTCAATTAGTTTGCCATAAAGGCAGATTATTGGCACAGGTTGCAGGTGAAGGAACTGTATATACAAGAGTTAAAAAGTTCTCCTGTGATTATGAAAAAGGTATGTTAATTATTGAGGAAAAATCATGAGTGAAGAAATTACAAAATATCCTAGTTATTATGTAATTAGAGATGGGTATGAGCTACAAGACTTGCTTGATGATTGCATTGGTCATATCTGTGGCACTGAAGCTGTTAATCATGGAAGTATAATTAAATATGCAGTTCGTTATGGTAGAAAAGACCCAAGCATTGATGGCAAAATTGAAACTTTAAAAAAGATAATAACCTTTGCAACTGAAAACATTAAAAAGTTGGAAAAAGAAAAGAAAAAAGAAATGTCATCACCTGTAACTGATGAGTGGATTGAAGACCCACTGCATGACGAGGATTAAAGTTCAAGGGCAGGTGTGCCACAAGTGTAAACAGCCTGCAAACACATATGACAAGAAGAAATGGTGGTGTGGTCGAACTTTTGAAGGACATGGAATATGCAAGACCCATTTAAAATCAAAGAACCCACAGTAATTAGCTTTAGTGGTGGTCGTACATCTGCTTATATGCTATGGCGTATTCTACAATCTAATGATGGATTACCAGATGATGCTATTGTATGTTTTGCAAATACAGGCAAAGAAGAAGAAGCTACATTGCAATTTGTTAAAGACTGTATTGATAAATGGAATGTGCCAATAACATGGCTAGAATATGTATGGCATGAAGAACCAAGTCAAAGATTTAAAGTAGTTGACTTTGATACAGCATCTCGTAATGGTGAGCCATTTTTTGAGTTATTACAAAACTCACCTAACTTGCCTAATCCTGTAGCTAGAACTTGCACTGCTAAACTTAAAATAAGAACAATACATAATTATGTAAAGTCATTAGGATGGGAGCATAATGAAAATATGGATTGGATGGGTATTCGTGCAGATGAACCTAGACGAGCAGCTAAAGTAGATATAGAAAGAGTACCACTATTTGCAGATGGTGTTACTAAGCATGATGTCAGTAAGTTTTGGAATGAACAAGATTTTGATTTAGGTTTACCTAATATGAATGGAACTACAATGCACGGAAATTGTGATTTATGTTTTTTAAAACCTGTTCATCAAATTGTCAGTTTAATTAAAGAAAAACCAAGCAGAGCAGATTGGTGGATTGAAGTTGAAAAGTATGCAGAACAAAATGATACAATGAAAAATGATGGTGCTAGGTTTCGTAAAGACAGACCTAGTTATGAAAAACTAAAACAGTTTGCTTTGTCTCAACAAGATATGTTTGATACAGATGAAGAAGCAATACCATGTTTTTGTGGAGATTAAATGATAACAAAAAGAATAGCGATTGAGGGTGAATGGTTCACTATTCAGTTTTTTAAAGAAGAAAATAATATTAGAGTTGAGATGTATCACGAAATAAAAAATAAATTTTATAATATATATCCTGATAATAAAATAGGAGGTATAGATGACATTGGGAATGAACAACCCTGAAGCTGAACACGTTGATTTTGGCTTTTTAAGAGGTATTATTAAAAACAAACCAAAAGCATTACCTGTTAATATAGATATGCTATATGAAATAAATGGTCATTTTTTAATAGGTGAATGGAAAGCTGCTAATGAAAAAATATCAGAAGGTCAAAAGATAGCATTAAAAGCATTATCAAAAGAACCTAAATTTATTGTATTAATTATATATGGTATATCAAACTGGCAAGGTACAGTAGTCGATAAAATATATAAAGTGCAAGACAATACACTAAAATTGGTAGGGACTGGCATAAATGATTTAAAAGCCTTGATACAAAAGTGGGCTTCTCACGTTCAATCATCATAGTCAAAAGAATCTAAATAAATACTGTCTACAATTATTTCAAGAACACTTCCGTCATTGAAATAAATAGTTAATGTATCCTCACCATAAGTCACGTCAACATTGACTATTTCTTTGCCAATGATACGCTCTGCTATTTCATTTATTTCCATTGTTTCTACCTTATGCTGATAACCGAGTTTGACTTTGTCTCTGATTTTATCGAACTGTTGCTTCGTGACCACGAACCGCATGACATACATCTCCATCTTTGATAAGTTCTTGTATTAGATTTTTGGAATCCACGTTTATTGAGATGATTGCTACCACAGGTCGGGCAGACCACTAAGGAGGTATAGGAGTTGTGGTTGATGAACCCACCCAACCATGGTAACAATTTATTATACAACTTTTCTAGAAGAAGTGTATCTTGTTCGTTATATTTTTGCATTAATTTTCTAGCATTAGCATCTTTCTTTTCAACATCATTCCATAAGTCCATGCCTGCGTGTTTTACTTTTGAACCAATGCCTAATTCCTGACTAACATTGTCAAGTTTATTAGATATAAATCTAAAGTTACGTTTAATCACTTTTAATAAATCAAGCTGTTTATATGGGCTAGGCGGTGCTAAACCCTCAAGCAAAAATTGCCTGTTTAACTCTTTCATATCAAAGGCTTGACCATTATAGTGACATACCACGTCAGCTTCATCAATGAGTTTATGAATATGTTTAATCATACGTTTGTGAGATGATATCCAATCAGCATCAAATATAATGTCTTTGGAATCATGCCATTTAGCTGCCCAGCATATAACAGTGCCACGACTAATAATTTGATTTAAACTTGCAGTAATATCATAAAGACCCCATGCCTTTATAACAGTTGCTTTAGTTTCAATATCAAGAAATAAAATCTTCAAAGGGTCTTACTCCCTTTCTGTCAATGATTAACGATTGGTTTCTAGGATTGTTTTGTGCAAAAGCTAAATGCACCCATCTATCATATTCAAGGATTAATTGGTCATATTCAATATTAGAATTAAATATAGCTTTTACAATACTTTCAGGGTTACCGTAGCTGGGAGAGATAAAGTCTACAGCTAATCCCTTGACGTGTGCTGAGGTGTCTTTACTTCCAAGATGACGATTAAGAGGTAAAGAACGATACCCACTGCTAATGAGCATAGGATGTCCAAGTAAATTTCTAACATCTTCTAATTTTCCTGCTAAAAAAAATAAATTATCAAGAACTTCTGCTGATGGGGTTTGGTCAATATCTAACCTAGTTGCCGTTTCAGAATGTGTTAATTCTTCTAAATTAAAATGTTTTGTTATTTTCACTTAGTAACACCTTTTTGTTTTTCAAAAGTTCTTAGTCCGCCTAATCCTAACATACCCATTAATACAGTCATTAATGAACCCATATCAAATGATGGCACAGGTAATACAATATTAAACACAGCTGCTAAAAATAATACAATAGGCTGTAATATAAAATGCCAGCCTAATGCTGCGGCACATATCCAACCGCAAGCTGGTCGCCAACCTGCAACCCATATACTACGATGATTAGCTTCATTTTTATTTATATCTATTTGACCCATATTAGCTTCATGTGCGTGTTTTTGTGCCATTGTGGCTATCTCATGGGCTAACTTATTCTTTTGGTCTTTATCTTCAATAAACTTATCTAATAAACCAACAACTGGTCCAATTAATGATGCTAACATAAATGCTCCTTATATTTCATTTTCATCAAAGCCAAATTCTTCTGCAAGCATAGTGCGTAAATATTTAAAATGCTTGTCATGTCTTATATATGACTTACCATAATAGTAATTAGCCATATGTATAATTTCGTGCGTCATTGACTTAATTAAGCTAGAAAGAAACCGGTGTCTTTCAGGGCATATACCTATTGTATCAGGGTCTGGTGTATATGTAGCCATTACTTTATCTTCTACAAGAAGTAACTCAAACTCTACTTCTGATACAGGTGGTAATCCTAAGTCTCGTAATACAGCAGTTGAGACTAGCATTTGATATACTGCCTTGACTGTCTGTATGTCTATTTTCATCTTCTATCTAATGGGTTAGTAGTAGCACGTTTAATGACATCAAGTTTATCTTCAACTGACCTAATCATTGTCTCTACTTCTGACTTGGTTGCTTCTGTAGTTGCTTTAAGTTCTCTTTGTGTTGATAAAGCGACTGCATTGCTTTCTTTTGCAAGCACATACGCATCAGCAACTTTTTCTTGTAGCCTAACATTGGTATTGAGTCCTTCCAACTGTCTTTCTTTTATTGCATCGACAGTTAATTGTAGTGTATTGATATTGTCCTCAATAACTCTGAACTTACCAGTTGCTTCAATAGTCTTTAACATCTTATTGTAAAATGTCACTCCTGCGTATCCGCTCCCAAGAACTATCGGAAAGAGAATAATAATAATCTTCGATATCGTTCCTTTTGAGAAGGTCAAGTTGAAACTCTCTGGTATCTGCATTTATTGGGAACTCCTGTATAATAGAAAATAGGTCTTCTAATGGAGGTTGGTAAAACTCCATTGGTTTATTTAAAATTTCTAACGAAAGGACAAGACCAAATCCATGAACAATCTCTTTGCGATTATCAACGACATTGTCTACATTATCTTTAGACTGTTTTTTGTCCCCATCTTGTTTATCTTGTTTTACTTCTTTGGTGCTTTGAGTCTCATTGCTAGTGCTGCTCTCGACCTTATCACTCGTTTCACTAAGTTCTTCTTGGACGACTGATTCTATAGTTGGCTCAGCAGGATTACTCGTCTGCGGTACATCTATTGTCGGTGCAATTGCAGATTCTATGGTTGTGGGAGACACAGGGTTTGTAGGACTTGTCACTGATATTGGACTTACTGGGTCTGTGGTGCTTTGAGTGCATGAGTTTTGCGATTCTGACCAATCGCTCCATACTTCTGTCCCATATGGATTTGGGCATGAACTTATCCTCGTTTCAGTAATTTGTCCTTCATAGCCACTAGCACACGCCAGAGTCCTAGAATCAAATGAAGCAATACAAGTAGGAGGGTTAGGGGTACAGTTATCAGAAGTAGTCGTCCAATCTGTCCAGCTTGCTTGTTTGCAAACATAGGTTCTACTTTGTTGTATTCCTCCACTATAATTTGGGGGACAAGATAGCGTTTGATATTCGATACTATCCACGCAAATAGGTTCTTGGAACTGCGTACAATAAGGGTCATCAGGTCTGTGCCATTCACAATAATGGTTCTCAATAGCCACGCTAACTTCGATACCATCACATACCATACTGTCTTCAAGATACCAGCCATCTTCTGTTTGATTGTAGTAACAACTCCACGCATATACATTACTCCATAGGATAAGTAACAGTAGGAGGCTCGTAATCCTTGCCATATAACCTCACAAATACTTCTGGTTTAAGTTCATACCATGCTCTTTCAGCAGCATCACCGATAGCACCTTTTATAGGGCAGGCAGAGCCAGCTTGTAACATTGCCTCGAATACACGCTCATCTTGGCATAAAATGCCAACAGCAGCAACTTTTAATCCTAAATCATTCATTACCTTAGCAAGTTTAATTCGCTCACAATTTTCGTCTGTTATAGTAGCTCCGCCACTAATAGAAATAACTCCTGTATTTGCACCCCCTGATACACCAGACTTACACATATCATTAGAAAAAGCACTAATGCTAGGAGACATAGCAGATGGGACAGGCATCCCAGAATATTTAATAGTAGTGTCCGCAGAAAACGCATTATGAACCCAAAATAAAATAACTAACAAACAAGATACAATAACCGCAGTTACTTTATCCATTATTGAAAGAACTTTCCTACAATAAATGCAATAACAGTTGCGATTGCACTAAACAGCCACATTGCTACTCTTTTACCACCTTTAAATTCATCTAATGTAGATTTAATTTCGTCTATAGAAGTATCCATTTTGTCGACTTTATTCATAATATGGTCTATGTCTTTTTTCATATGGTCAATTTCTGCCGAGTGAACTGCTACTGTTTCTTGAACCTTCTCCATCAGAATCCTTTCTTTTTATCTTGGGTATTTGCCGGTTAAAAAATTAATATCTGTATATCTTTCATCAGGTTGTAATATGCCGCCAAAACCACCACCCATAAATGTTGGTGTTGTTTGCACTGGTCCTAGTATAGATTGAAAACCTGCATTTAATCTTGGGTCTCTTAATGCTTTTTGACCACGATATAAATATTTAGAAATAAGAGATTTTAATGGTGCTCTTTCTAACACAACAGCAGCAATTGACTCTGGAGTTGGATTAGCTTGAGCAATACCAATGACATCTCTATTTGAATCTTTAAGAACTCTTTGCTCTGTTAATTTTAATGTATCAATTAATGCTTTTTGTTCGGCATTAATAGGTGCAACATCAATATCCACTTTTTCAACTTGTTCTTTAAGTCCTCTAGCCAATGCTTTCTCAGCCTCAATTGCAGCGGTCTTACTTTCGCCATAAGCACGTTCACCAACAGCTTTGTAAGTTCCTGATTTAATTTTATTTGCTGCTTCTGCTGTTAATATGTCTGGGTGTGAATTAATAAAGTTTGTTTCTACTTTGTCAATAGCGGCTAAATCATCAACAGGGTTAGCTTGATTAGAATATTTTTTTCTTACTTCTTCTAATATTTTAATCACTTCTGATTTATTAACTGGAATTTCTGATGTTTTTACTTTTTGTGTAATTTTGTCATTTAAATCATCAATTTTACCTTTTAATATTTCAACACCTTTTGAATTTAGTGGAATATTATTTTCTAATAAAACTTTAACAGCAGTATCTGATTGACCAGTCATGATTTGTTTTTCTTTTGGTTTTAATGCGGATTGCATTAAGTATTTAGAAAATTTTTCAGATGTGTCTAATGCTTTAGTCCCTGCTTTTTGAAATCCTTTACCAACCACTTCTGTTGCTTTTATAGCTGTTTTAGGTGAAAGCACACTTAAAACATCAAATGGTTTTTCAGCTAATGTTCTTTTTAAACCTTCCTCAGTTAAAAGATTTTCTTTAACCATATAATCAATATCTGATATTTGTTGTTGATAACCTTTTTGAAGTTGCTCTGGTGTTTTTCCACCTGTTACAGCATTAAACAGTTTAGGATTTTTATCATATATTGACTGTTCTAATTCAACTAATTTTTCATGTGTCTTTGGGCTAACTTGTTTAATTAGGTCGTTTGTTACAGCTGATGTTAAATCTGCAAATGCTGGAATTGTGTCTTGTGGGTTTAATGCCATTTTTCCAAGATTAAAATAAAACTCACCCATATTAGGTAAAAAGTTTAATAAGGAATTTACTGGAACTTGACTCCATGTGTAACTTTTAGGTGATTTACCTTCTGTATATAAAGTATTTGCAATTTTAGCAAGTTCTGCTGCATCTTCTGCATTGCCAGAAGCGTCAGCATTTTCCAATGCTCTCATCACATCTTGGTATTTATAACCTGTTACTCCGTTTGCCATATGTATTCCTATTTATTTAAATATTTTTGTATTAGCGGTGGAAGAGGTGCTTCTTGTGTTTCTTGAAAGAATGTAGCTTTAGTTCCTTTCGGACCATACATAATTCTCATAATAGCATCTTGATTTTTTGCCCAAGCTGCATCTGCACCTGAAAGTGTTTTATTAGCAGATAAATAACGGTTAAAAAACTCTTGTTTAGCAACCGCTTTATCAGCACGTTTTTGAACTCCGGCAACAATGTTTGTATTAGCTTCTTCTGATTTATCTAAACCTACAGTAGAACTTAAATACAAAGCAATATCTCTATCAGATGTTGTTCCAGAGCCGCTAGGACGCATTCTAGGTGCTAATTTAGATTTAATTGAATCCATTTCTTGCCTAGTTTGATTTATCCAATTAGGTATTGGTTTTGATGTCCAGCCTGATGGAACAGTTAATTCTTTATTTAACTCCAAAAAACGATACATATCATTTAGTGGTTCGTTATATTCAGAGATAATTTGAGATAAATCTTCTAATCTTTTATTACCTCTTTTTAATTCATACTCAATCATGTTTTGTTTGTTTTTAGGAGATAACTCTTTTCCTTCCCATGGCTTTTGAACATTAGCAGGCATTTTAGTAAATTCTGAAAATGGGTCAGCACCATATTTTTGAGCTATATCATACACATTAATTTGTGGTAAATTTAAATCAGCCATTATTGCAACTCTCCTATTTCTCTTAAAAAGCCCTCATATTGCTCTTTAGTTGGGAATGTTATTGACGCTCCACCATCTTTTGGAGTATAAACAAATGGCGATACTGTTTCTGTTGATGGTTGTACTGTTACATTACCTTGTGCATCTTGTCCCCAAGGAACACCAGTTGTAAATTCATATAATTTTTTCTGATATTCGTTTGCTTCTTTTCTAAAGTCAGCAAATGATTTACCATAACCACCCTCTACTGCTCTTAACCAGTTATTATAATCAGGAGTTGTGGTTGCTTTATATTTCTCAAGTTCTAATTGTTTTTCTTTATTTTGAATATCATATAATGTTTTAAAGTTTTCAACACCTTGTGATACTGTTCCTGAATATGCAGGAAGCCCGCCTAGAACACCTGCCCTAGCAAGATAACGTGGGTCAAATGCACTGCCATAACCTTCACGTTTAGGCATAACAGCCCACATTAATGCAGTATTTAATAAAGCATTGTTAAACGCTCTGTTATATAAACCTTGACCGCCAGATTTGCCTAATATTGTTTCGACAAATTTAGGGTCTTGATATCCTGCTCCCTGTCCGAATCCTGCAATCATAATTAATCCTTAATATAAATAATCATCTCTAAACATACCAGCACCACCAAAGCCACGCATATTATATGGATATAATAATCCAGCAGTTGGTGATACAACAGATATTTTTGTTCTAAAATCTGGGCTAACTCTTCCAGAAGCGTTGTATTGTGATGGAATAATATTTGGTCCAGCACCAGAAACTTGAGGTCTTTGATATCCGCCTTGCCCCATTAAACTTCCCATTAACAAAGCATTTCCTACATTACCGCCTACGCTACCAGAACTAAAATCTGGCATAGCTTTTTTAAAACCACCAATTAATTTATCTAATGCACTTGGCGGTGTTCCTCTTGCTCCGGCTGTTGTTAATATATTAGGAAAGTTTGGGTTGGTTGGAGCAGCTGATGATGATAATAAGTTATTTAGGAAACCTTGGTCATATAAACCATAACCTAATCCACCTAATCCACCCAGCATAGCACCACGTCTGCCAAATAATACTTGACCGCCAGCAGCACCAAGTAATGTTGGCATAACTAAACCACCAATACTTCCTAAGCCTAATCCACCAAATAATGACATTATTTAGTTCCTTTCATTTTGCCTACAATGTAGCATAATGGTTCAAAGATGTTTCTGTATATGCGACCTAATGTATCACGCTTCTTACCTTTAGACTCTTGATAAATATCTTTTGTTCTATGTTTAACAAGATGCTCAAGAACCGCTCTAACAGCTTTATTCCACCATTTGTTACCCATTTTGTATGAGATTTTAACAAGTGGTAAGAACATCGCATGGTAGCCAATTTCGTGTTCTTTAGTAAGTTTTTCTTGTGAGTATTTAAGCCAAATAGCATTTCTAAATGAACCAAATCCATATGCCTGATTCATTGCTGTGCAAATAATTTTACCGCCACCTGATGATTCTTGAGTGGTTGTTTGTTGCATAGGCACAGGAGCTCCATAAACCGCACCTAAGTAGCTTGAAAGTTTTTCGTATGGTTTTTGTTGACCAAAGTTAAAACGTGCTACATCAGCCTCTAATTTAGCTTGGTCATATGCCTCTTGACCTTTACCGGCTTGTAATAATTGATTGATATCAGCATAATCTGCTTGAGCCATTGTTGGTGCATTTAATGCAGATTGTTGTTGTAATCCTCTTTCAGTAGCATAATTAGTATATGCTAATTGACCAGCTTGATTAGCTAATGCGTTAGCAAGGTTTTGTTCTGCTCTTGATTCAATATTTTGCTGTGCTCCGCTACCCATGCGTCCAGCCATAATAGCACCACTTCGACCACCTTTTAATGCGTCTTGATATGCTTGAGTAGCTACATCAATTGCAGGTTGCATTGCTTGTTTAAAATATGGGTTAGCACCTAAATATTGACCACCAATCACATTTTGCTGTTGTGTTTGTGCTGCTTGTGTTAATGGGCTTCCTGTTGTTGCCCTATTAATTGCAGCTTGTAAGCCTGACGTTGTTGCAGTAGATGGTGAAACATAAGTCTGACCCGGATAGTAATCTGGACCTTGACCTTGATATAAACCCTTCGCCTCTTCTAATCCAAAGGTTACATACGGTTTTAACCATTCTGGAATATCTGTGGTTGTTGTAGACGAACCACCGCCTCCACCACCGCCACCACCAAATAGACCACCGCCACCTCCCCAAAAGGTACACATTCTAACGGATAGTGTTAATAATTTCCAAAAATTTAACATAGTTTACTCCAAAGGTAATTCATAATAAATAAAACGAGGTTTATAACCATCTTGCTCAAATACTTTACCCCAGCCTTTACGACCATATGATTCAATCACATTACAATTAAATTCTTTTGCAAATTTTTGTAATGTTTTTAACATATTATTTTTCCACTTTTTTAAATGTATGCCACCAGTAAAGTGCATCATTAAAGTTCTCATTTGTGGATATTCAACAATTTCAGTGACAACAAAACCGTAAATCTGGACTCCTTTATAAGCAACCCATAATTGTTTTTCAGTATTTAAAAGATTTTGTTTTATATCTTCTGCATTAAAACGACCATGTGTATATTTGGCTGTTTTAACTAAATAATCATGAATTGCGTGAAAACAAGGCAAATAATCTTTTTTTGGGACAATAGATATATCCATTATCCAATGATAACATATCCATATGTCTTATTCGACACATTATTAGGTAAATGTGTTACTGTTGCTTGTCCTTTTTGTCTATTGCTTACATATAACTCATGTGCTGACCCTGTTGTTTGTGATGGGTCTATCATTTGTAAATTAACCATTAATGCAGGAATTGCAGGTCTTACAAAAGGTGTTGTT
>Ga0208898_1001901_pt1 | contig 13228 bp, 15 predicted proteins | sample VirMetDEL_Mar_4_FD_184513 | JGI IMG/M metagenome (GOLD analysis project Ga0208898, IMG submission 184513) | Aqueous microbial communities from the Delaware River and Bay under freshwater to marine salinity gradient to study organic matter... | ecosystem: Environmental > Aquatic > Marine >...
AACATCTGATTTTTGTATAGACGATTTAAATTCAAATATAACATCAGACGTTTCTGTTTTACTTTTTTCTTTAAGTACACACCATAATGTTTCCTTCATGATCTTTTTGAAATCAGTCGGAAAACTAGATCGAACTACGTCTAATCCTTTGATATCCATTTTATTAGTTGGTTTACCCTCTTTGAATATTACCCATTGAGCATAACGCTTTTTAGCAATCCAAAGACCAGACTTTGCTACATATTCTTGTTTAATTTGGAATCTATGATCGTTTGTATTATGAAATGCAACAGCATATTGATCATACATTGCATTTACATATTTTTGTATTTCTGACGCAATCTCATTAGTTTTATCAATCATGAATTGCTCGTCTGTTTCATCAAAACCAGGATATCGTTTTTCTATTAATGGTAACGAACTAACAAACGTAGAATCTGTATCAGTATAAAAAGAAAATTCTGCTTTATTTCCATTTGCATTTATAAAATAATCTTTACCAGTTTCTTTTTCGTAATATTTGTTAATTACTTTTGCTGAAAATTTAATTACACTTTGACCAGTTGCTGTAATTGCACCCGCATTGTCTAGATCATGAAATCTAAATGTCTTCAATCCTAATACCCCATAGAATGAATTAAGCAAAACCTTTTGTGTCAATTGTAAGGCATCATAAAATTTATAATCTTCAGACCCAACTTCATATTCATCTCGTTTATTCTTAAAGGTAACACGCTCATTAAACCACTTTTCTAGAATAGCTGGGAGAAATCCTTTTCTAGAAGTATCATAGACTGCTCCGTTACTTGCAACAGTATATTTATTGTTAGATAACCACTGCTTTACGTCTGGTATTGTATTTGGGTTATTATGAATACTAACTTCTTGACTTTTAGGGCTTAGTAGGCATTCTTCGTCCCAATTATTAATAACACCAATTTTAGTTTCTGGAGATATATTGAGACTCATAATGATACTAGGATATAGTGAAGTTAAATCTAAATCATATATCCATTTGTATAATCCTGGAATAGGAGGCATTACATATGCTCCCGCAAGTGCATCTTGTCGTTCTTCTTCTATAAATCGAAATTGTTTATTTGGTGCTACAAATCCGTTTCTTTTTAGATCTACAATTGCAGCTCCATCTAGATATTTAGATGCATAATATACATCTTCATATGGAACATGTCCTTTATGGCAAATAGTTCTAGCTAAATTAATAAGTTGTAATTTTTCATCTAATTCATATACCAAATCAACATCGGTCATATTATAATAAGCAAATTTATGGATATCTTGCTCAAATAAATCATCTAAATCACCATCATATTCAACTTTACCCTTACCGAGCTCAGTCTTACCAACCGTATCTAATCTATAATTGGGAAGTTCTGTATATGTAAAGTTTTTGTATAATTTAATATAATCTAAACTAGACACACCGAATATCTTCCACTTTTTACTTTTAGGATTTTGTGTAACTATTCCAGCTGGAGAAAATTTCTTTATAGACTGATTACCTAATACCTTTTTACATCTGCCTAATAGGTATGGAATATCATAGCCGTCGGTATTCCAACCAGTTATAACCGTTGGTTGAATCTCAGCAAATGCGTTAATGAATCTTGTAAGCAAATCACGTTCACTTCGGAATATTTCCAACACATAGTTATCGCCTTCTATAACTGATTCTTTAATGCGATTACGTTCATCTAATATTAGAACTCTACGGTCATTACCAGCTTTGTCATAATATGCAATCGATGTTATAGCAGTTCGGACGTCGTCAATAGTACTATATCCATTTTCGTCTTTTGCTGTTTCTATATCAAAATAAAAATCTCTATGCCCTTTTGAAACATCATCATTTTCATAATATAGATCTATCAATGTACGAACTTCTTCATTTAAGTCAGATTCATATGCCTTTGGATTATCTCGATGATTGCCTGGAACTCTATCTAATCGTACTCCGTCTAATGTTTGATATTGTCCATTTTCATTTGGTAAGTACCCATATGGCTTAAATGGAAACTTTTGATGACCTAATTCGTCGTCCCACACGTGCATTATACCACCACGTTTATCATAACCGATTGCTTGATATGCCATTTACTTTTCTTGCGTTTTGCATACGTTCCATATGCCGTAAATATTAATTGTAATAATGATAAAACTTAACATCATATGACTTATATTATATATAAAAAAATCATATGTTACCCAACCTATATCACCAACTATCCATGTTATCATAGCATATTTAGTTAATTTCTGAGCGTTGAGTATGTAACCGGCTAAGACTAATAATGTGCTAACCCATCCTAGAATTTCAATCATTGACTACTGCAATTTCTGATTCTCTTACCAACATAAAGTGTTCATCGTCTAACACGATTTCTTTGTTTTCACCTAAGTTAGATTTATATACATATACATTATCATTAACCTTTACAGTCATCGGAATACGAGCTCCAGTTTGAGTAAATAAACCATCACCGGTTGCAACTACTGTTCCTAATACAAATGCCATGTCTCTATCAACTAGAATGATACCTGACTTAGTCTTTTCTGTCTTTTTTTCTACTTTTAGCAATACTTGATCACCCATTGGTTTCCAATTCATAACTTGTTCTTCTTTTTTATTAGTATAAACTTTATTTTTAAATTTTCATATGTTGTCGTGCTATACCAGTACATTATAATCCTTGTATATTAGCAATAGTGACATTATTTCCTACTAGCCTCGAAACTTCTTGACCTTGTGCATTAATTTTTATAAAACACGGAATATTTCTGACGTTATATTGATTAGCAATTTGCATATCATTGTCAATATTAATTGTTCGGAATGGAACAGTTAACTTATTTAGTTGCGGCTTTAATAATTTACATGGCCCACACCATGGTGCTGTAAAATATAGTAATTGACTCATTATACTCCTCGTTTTGTATCATATGCAATAATATGGTCTCTTCCGGTCATGTTATAACCGTGTTCTGCACACATCTCAAATACAATTGGATACATTTTAATTAATTCAGTTCTCGTGTCGCCGGCTGGCATTATATATGTTTTGTCTTTAGGTATTGCTAACATTACCCGGAAATCTTCAATTTCCTTTAAACTTTCATCTGTACCATCCCAAACTGGTTTATAGTGATAATCAGTATGGTATCCTATACTTTTTCTAATAGCATCATAATTTAATCTAAATTTATTATGTTGCTTTACCATTCGCTCGTCCGTGATGCTACCACCAGGGGTTTCCACTCCAACAACAGGGACTGAATTCTCAAATTTAGGAGATATCGAGAGCAAACCAATAGGATAATCAGTTTCAAGATAATGCGATCCTTCTGTCTCGATAGTAATAAGTATATTTCTTTCATTTGCAAAGTGTGTTAATTCATTTACTAGTGCTGGGTGCATTGTCGGTGATCCGCCTGTTAACATCATTTCCTTGATATGTGGATTCTTATCATATATATCAACAATATCATTAAAAGTAAATGTACCTTTCTCTGGGTGTATACTTGTATACCAAGAATCGCACCAACCACCTTCTCCAAAGTAACATCGATGGGTACATCCGGTAGTTCTTATTGCAATAGTAGGTCTTCCAAATCTACTTCCTTCACTTTGTACACAACGGTAAACTTCTAGTATAGGTAATACTTTGTTATAATCTTCTATTCTTTTCATTTTTTTAATATTGGTATTTGTCAATAATTCTGACATTACTATAGGTAACATTGTTTATTGTTCGTAACTAGCTGAATTTCGTTCATGCTCATATACTTCTACCTTTGAAGCTTTAACACGACCTGATGTTTCTTCGTTTAGAAACTCATTTATAATCTTATATAAAAATTCAGCAAATCGTTCACAACCAGTCTCATCGAGTATTCTGAGTTGTATAATACCTTGAGCATCCATCATTCTAAATGAATCTAATTCCGGATCGTCGTTTGCTATGATAACCGTATGATCGAGTAACCACGCAAAATATTCTTTTGGGGACATTCCATCTATTTTAGATTTAGCTCGTTTCATACCACCGAAATCAAATACCCAATTTCGATGATCTAAGTCGCCCTCGAACCATACTCGAAATGATACAGCATATCCGTGTAGATAACTACAATGAGTACCAGTTGCTTTCCATTGTCGGAAACAAGTTGAGTATCCGTCAAATAATTTTGTTGATGTAAATTTAGCCATTATATCCTTTTACAAATTCATAATATTCTGATCTAGTTGCAGCATCATCCTTAAATGCTCCAGTTAATTTGCTAGTCTTCATTGAAGCACCGCCATGTTTAACACCTCTACATGATACACAATTATGTGTAGCATCAATCATAACTGCAACTCCGTTATTGTCGTTAATAATAGTATCAATTGAATTGTGTATTGCGACAGTTAATTGTTCTTGAATAGCACCACGCCTAGCAAAATGTTCTACTAATCTATTTAATTTAGATAGACCAATTACATTGCTATCGCTGCCTGGTATATATGCTACATGAACTTTGCCCATAATAGTTTGATGATGATGTGAACACATACTTGTTAATGGAATCCCACCTTCAAATACCATACCGTCATATCCATCACTAGGAAATGCAGTAATATTCGGAGCTCCGTTATATCGTCCTGACCATAAATCATTTACATATGCTTTAGCTACACGTCGGGGAGTATCATTTGAGTTCGGATCATCTCTCCAATTACACTTTAAAGCATCTAAGAATTCACCAAATGCTTTAGCTGCATCTTCAATCATTTTAGCTTTTTCTTTATCGGTCATTGGACCGCCTGGCGCCACACCATTAGCAAATCCTTCTCGAACTAATTCTATAGTTTTATTTGTTGTCATATAACCTTACTAGTTTTTTATTACTATTATATTAATATAATAATATATTTTATTTAATTTTCAAAGTTTTATATAAACTTAATCCACGAAAATATATGTCCTGGTAAATTTTCTTGTAAATATGGTTTTGTAAACTCTAGTGCCGTAATATCCACTATAATATCTTCGATATTCATTATATCTCCGGCCTCTGAAACCCATTCTTGTTCATGTTCAAATGTTTCGCCTGGTGCACCTTGATATATATAGGGCGATAATGGAGGTAAATCATCACTACCAAATTCTAATCTAACTCCAATTTCATCGCCGGATTCAAATTCTTGAAAGGCCCATAAATTTTCATCGTCTGTAAAAGATACATATTTACCCATTGCAGATTTTAATTTATTAGAATTTATGATGCCTACTAGGCCAGGAGCCGTTGTGAAATGATATACTAGGCTCGGATAATAATTATTTTCGAGTAATGGTTTTAATCGTATCATATTAATAAATATCCTTTATTATAAGATATTTTATTGTAATTTCAAAGTTAACTTTTACATGGTTGGATCGCCTGGAGTATCTATACCGGTCCAATCGAATTTTGTGGTTGATATATCTTTTTTAAACCAATTAAGTATTTTTTGTATAATAGATTGTTTTTCTTCATATGGTATCGGACTGCCATTTTTATCAACCATATTAATTGGAACTTTTTTCTCAATACAAAGCTTAATTGCATCTACTTGATTTTCATAACGAAACCACCATTCGGACTGATCTTTGTAATCTACTACCATATCAAAACTTATTAAGTAATTGTTTAATGGTATTGTAAAAGGCTTATCTGAAGTTATTCGTTCCTCTGCTTCAAATCCTTTCTTTGATTTAGCAAATGGGTCAACATCGCCTACTGCTCCCTGCACATATGGAGAAATCTTATACTTATTACTCAATTTATCTCCGTCAAATGTAAAACGGCATTGAGGTTCCATAAACTTGCTTAAAGTTCTATGTTGTTTATAAAAGTTTTTATCTCTTGTAAATGAAACACTTGATAAATTATCATCTGACATACCGCTTTTTAAGTTAGAGTCTTTAAGTATGTCGACAGCATTTTCATATATAGTGTAGTGATATAGTATACCTACTTGTTTAGCTTCTCTCAGTAAATCTATTAATCGTATCATATTAATAAATATCACCCAGGTTAGTATTGCCTTTTTTATGTTTGGGGTCATATGGACAATGCAGACACCTATTTCCACAACAAGATCTTCTTCTTCGGTGATATGATTCGGTCATTACTTTATAACCAAGTTCATTATAATAAAAGTCAGTAGGAAGGAGCTTGTTTCCAAACTCCTTCACGTACTGTTGATATATCCAATCTGTTCCCAAATTGACCATCATTTACTTTCCTTCTGCTACTGATGCTTTTCTGTAATCTGTAACTAGTTTCTTAAGTTCACCAACTGCTTTTCTTGCTTGTTGTTGTGACTTTTTTGTTGTTCCGTTATGCTGAGCTTCAAACTCATTCCATAAACTCAACATCGATTCAAATAACTCTTGTTTGTTCATCGTACTTCTTTTTCTTTTTGTTAATAAATATATTTTACTGGTTATGTTATTTCGCAAGCGCCACCAGCACACGCTAATTCTCCTGATAAATCGGTATCGTCATCTAATTCTACAATTTTAGATAAGTCAACATCTTTTAATGTTGTTAGCATTTTATTATATGTTTCTACATCACAGTCTTCAAATGGAGCTTGTACATATGTACCACCATTATATGGTAATACTGATAATCCATTATAATGTTCTCTATTTTTCCACATCCATTCGCCAGCTAAATCCCATTCATCTTCCTTGAGTGATACAGTTGCTGACACATTATGTGTATTATTACCCGTACGGTGTCCTGGTTTTACCCATTCTAAATGAACTTTCTTTATTCTATCTAAAAGTTGGAATGGAGATTCTGTTCGCATAATTGCCCCAATTGGTGCCTTTTGCGGAATACTAATTACAGCAGTATCATGCGGTCTAAAATATTCATCTTCAATTAGTTCTGGATGATTGATTGATAGATATGTATATATTGCTTCATTCTTTCCAACTCGTACACGTCTAATATAATAATCATTGTGCCATGCATGGATTCCTGAGCTAGTTCCTAATGCTAATGAGGTTGTGCCTGCAGGCTTAACTGTGGTTGTTCTTGCACTTTCATTAATTCCTAAAATTTCTGCTACTCTAGAATTTTCATTTTTAACTATATCTGCTGCTTTAGTCATATCATATCCTAATACAGTTCCAGATCCAATTCCTGTCATCGATACACCTATCAAAGCATCCTTTTCGGTTGTTCTTTGCCAAATTGGTCTTAGATAATGAAATTCAGTATATCCTGCTTGTAACGTTCCAATAAATGCAGCTGCTTTAACTCGGGTTTCAAAATCTTCTTGTGATTCAATATCTGAAGCATTTACTTCACATAAGTTACAGAATTGGAATGGCCTTAGTGCAATCTCACAACATGGATTAGTTCCCCAATCTTTGTCATTTGTTAAATATATACCTGGTTCGCCTGCACCTGATAATTCTACTCGTTTCCATAGATCCATAAAGAAACCTTTTGTTAATTTATGTCTCATCAATGCCGCAGAGTTATTTGCTCTACCTCGTTGTGGATTTGTTTCCCACCAGTTGCCTGACTTACATGAAATCATTTCTTCATCGTCAGCACTAAATAAACTAATTAATGCAGCACGTCTAATACCGCCGGCTAAAACAGCGTCAGCTATATGGCATATAATATCGTGAACTTCAATTGGAGATAAGAAGTCACCGATTTGTTTTGAGTCTAATATACCTTGAACTTTAATCAGACACTCTTTAAGAGGTTGTGGTCCTGGTGCTTTACCTCCTGATGTAATTAGTCGAGCTCCTTTTGGTCTAATATCAGAGAAATCAAATTTTAATTTTGATGTGCCTTGGAAATAACTTTTTACAAGTGCCTTAACGGCATCAGCCCAACCTTCAATTGAATCCGAAATAAGAAATCTTCTTGTTCTGTCTAAATTTGGTTTTCTGATTTCAGGTAATTTTTCTACATGATGTTTTTGTACTGAATAACCAACTCCGGTACCGCCTAACAATAAAAACATCGTTTCGCCAAATGCTCGATAATCATCGATAGGAAGATATGCACAGTTATAAATTCTATTTGGGGAGATTTCAATAGGTTTGCCGCCAAATTGCAATGATCTCATCGATGGTAGTACTTTTTTTGCATAAACATATTCATATGCTTCTGATATCTCGTTGCGTAGTTTAGGATATTTTTCTATGTGCATATCCTTATTACGTGTTACTAATTCATCCCATGTTTCACGGCGGTTCAAGGATGGGATATACTTAGCATACTTCATGTATACTGTAATATCACTTAAAATTTTGTTTGAAATCTCCATTTTGTAATCTCTTTTTTCTTTAATTAAACGATTTATTTTTAGACAAAAAAAGTCCGGGGTGTAACCCGGACGTGCTTTTATATAAATATGTCATCATCCCAATGTTCCACCCAGATCTTTAAACTTTTGCGCAAGATTTTTTTTCACAATATTTTCTCCCGTTTTCATTACCTGAGTCGTTTGTTTCCCTTGTGCAGTTTGTGGCTCAAAGAATTGAAATTGTCCATTATTTGTATTTATTTTACATGGCAACGTTATTCCGTCAGGACCAAATCTATTTTTAATTACATGCCCTCTACCGGTACCTGACATTTTATCTTCTACTTTTCTAGAAAGAGACATTAAAAAGTCTGCTACCATTACTTTACCATATGATGACGCAATTTTGTCGGCTTCAATAACATCTTCTTCTAATGCAGACCGACCTGCTTGCGATGCCGTCCATACTGGTATATTATATTCACCAGCCATACCTCGCATTTCTTCATATAATTCTTCTAATGCTTCATGTTTGTCTTTTTTGGTATTCACCTTTAAAAGATCTCCGTAATCTATAATAATTAGATCTGGACTATTTCCTAGCATTATAGTTTTCTCTATATGAGCTTTAATACCAATAACTCCTATGGATTTAGTTGGATAATGTTTTATGATCAATTCGCCTTTTAGTTTATCCATTTTATCTTGAATATCTTCTTGATAATTTTTTAGATTTTGTGCGTTAATGCCTGTTACTACTGAGTCATATCGTTGTCCTACATAATTCTCATTGAGTTCTAATGTATAGTGAATAACATTTTTTCCGGCTTTTACTGCGTTTGCTCCTATATTAATAAGCAACCATGATTTACCAATACCAGCTGGTGCCATTACTACTCCTAATTCTCCTGGGGCAAGACCGCCGTCCATTAAATCGTCAATAACATCCCAACCAGTTGTCATGGTGTCTCGGGCGGCTTCGTCATAACGTAAAGACACAGTATCTTTATACTCTAATCCTATATCAGTATCAGCACCAGCTTTCATGGCACCATCAATCTTGCTTTTTATTTCGTCATAATTACCCATTTTAAGTAATCCGACACTATCCATTATTGCTCGTTTGATTTCTTGATTTTTACAAAATTTGAGTATTTCGTCCTTTACAAATGTAAGGTCGTCTGATTCCATGTAACGAAAAACTTCCTTTAGTTGTTCTAATATGGCGGTCTTCAGCACGTCATTTTCTATGCCTGTGACTTTAACTTTTAATACGTCTTTCGTTGGAGGTGTTTTATATTCTCGGAAATGGTCTAATATAACTTCTAATAGCCAACTATTAGCATCTGACTCAAAATAGTCTGCTTGTATAATATCAGTAATTTGCTGTAAAAATACTCTATCTGTAAACATTGCTGCTAAAACTTTTACTTGAAAGCCCCAGCCGTATTCACTTAACTTATCTGTCATATTAGATAATAATAAAAATTATAATAAAATCAAATCATTTATGTGTTTGTTTTGCATATGCATCTAACGAAAGCCATGTTCGAGTCAACCAGTCTGGTAAATTCTTCATTACAGCCCACATTTTATCTTCATAAAATAATCTTTGAAACTCAGCTCTATTTAAAGCAGATACTGGTTCTGACATTATTCCTCGAATTTTAGAAGATACATTTGCAGATATATCTAATAATTTTATATCCATGAGTTGCCAATTTTTAATTAACGTTTCACGATTGTCTAAAATCTTTTGATATTTTTTTGTTTCCGTTAAAAGTCGATTACTTTTTTCAAATAACTCTTCTAACGTAACTTGTTTTTTATGTACGATTTCTGGGATAAGTTTTAAGATAGTCTTTGGACCTATACCAGCCACACCAGGAATATTATCTGATTTATCTCCCGTAAATGATCTATATAATACCATATTACTAGGATGTACACCAAACTCATCTATAACTGCTTGGGTGTCATACATTTTCTTTTTAATAGGAGACCATACTTGTATCCGGTCGTCTACTAATTGATAAAAATCTCTATCGGTAGAAACAATTGTAATTTTTTTACATGTTTCATTGTACATTTGTGCAATATAGGCAATAGTATCATCTGCTTCTATGCCATCCATTGCTAAAAAGGTTACTGGTAAATTATCTAGATATGAAACTAATCTACTAAATTGCTTTCTCATTGACTCTTGTTCATCTTCTATACTTGTTTCGTGATGATCGAATCTTCGAAGTTTAGTTTTATTAGCTCGATTTGCTTTATAACCTTTATAAATCTTTCTTCTTTTAGCGTTACCGCCTCTTCCGTCAAATGCAATTACGCATCTACTAGGTTTAAAGTCTCTGACAGTTTTACCTATAGAATATAAGAATCCAGTAATACCACCAATATGGTCACCATCTTCATTATATGCTGGAGTTGCACCGAAACTTCTAATAAAGGTATTGAGCCCGTCAAATACCATGATATGATCATTAGCATTCTTTGGGCTCGTTTCCTTTTCTTTCTGTAACTCTTTAAATAATCTTTGATACTTATTCATTATCCTTCTTCGTCAATTACTTCTTCATCGATAACAACATCATCGATACCTCCGTCTATACCAGCTTGATATTTGAATATATAAGCGTCGCAGATTCTTTTGTATAACCTTTCTTTTGCTTCAGGGTTTTGCATTACCTTGCTAACAAAATCTTTGCTTTGGAATTTCATTTCTCCATGAACTTCTCCAGTTTCATGATCTACATCTTCTAATGTGTACCATGCACCTGCTTGTTTAACCAATTTGAATTTCTTCATCAAATTCAACCAACCTCCAAAGTTGTCAATACCACTATCATAATAGATTTCATAATCAATCTTACGATGTGGTGGACCCATACGGTTTTTGACTACCTGCACGCTGGTTTTACTACCCACTACTTGCTCTGCACCATTAACTGTTGCTTTAATCTGACCGGTATTTTTTAGTCTTAGTCTGACAGATGCATGGAAAGGAATTGCCTTACCGCCTGCTGTTGTCCACTGATCACCAAATGACACGCCCATTTTAACTCTTAGTTGATTAGTAAAGATCAAACAGATTCTCTCTCGGGCAATCCAATTTGTAACCTTACGCATTGCTTTAGACAATATGATCGATTTAGAAGTTGCATATCCATCTTTATCATATTCTGCTGCTAGCTCAATCTTCGTAGATGCACCCATTATGGAATCAACTACAATTGTTACTAATCTGTCTTTGTCTGATTTACGTACACCGTCAACGATAGTTTCAATCGTTTCAAAGATTTCCTCTACCGTTTCGAGTGGTACATATAACATAGTTTTCAAATCGGCGCCGATTGCAGTCAAGAATTCCGAACTAGTAGCTGACTCAGTATCAATATAAACTGCTAACCCTCCTTTTTTCTGCGTTTCTGCTAAGGTATGTGCTGCTAGCAATGATTTACCCGACGCTTCTAACCCTGTTATTTCGGTTATTCTACCAACAGGGAATCCTCCATTTGGTCGATTAGATATTGCCAAATCCAATGAATCACACCCAGACGATATCCACTCTTTCACATTACTAGGAGAATCATCATCTCCATCTAAAAAGAATGCAGTCTTTAGTGCCTGTCCTTTGAATTGTTTATTTATACTATCAGCTAATGTGTTTGCTAATACATCTTCCAGTTCGTTCTTGCTTTTGCCTTTTTTCTTTGCCATTGAAGCCCCTACTTGTTAAATAAATCGTTAAATGCTGCTGCTACATCTGTTTGCTTTTCTTCGGTCTTTGTTTCCGTAGTTGCATTATCAGTGCTAGATGTGTCTGTTGTTGAGCTAGATGGTGTGCTAACGTCTGAACTGTCGTCTTCTGGATTCATCCAATCTTTAAGAGCTTGTTCTAACTCTTCATAAGTTGGTTCTGGGAAGATATCAGTGATAGTCGGCTGATTCATAATCTTTTCTGCAATTGCTTTGTCTTCAGTTACCGCTGATGTATTAGGTTTAACACGAATAGCAGTTTTAGGATATCCTCCACCTTCTGCTGGTGTAAACTCTACGTCGATGTCACGACCATTTAATAGATCGGTGATATCACCATAATCCGGATCAGATACAATTGAAAGCAATTCAGTGTAAATTGTTTTGCCAAATCCCCAAAATTTAACTCCTTCAGATTCTTTACCTCTTACGATAACCGGAACATATGTTCTCATTTTAGGTTCGATTTTACGACCCATTAGCCAATCATCTTTGTCACCAGTCTTTTTTAGTTTTTCTGCAAATTCAACTACTGGATCTGCATTACCGAATGATACCGGTGATAGCATTGATCTTTTAGCAATGTCATAATGAAAATACAATTCTAAGAATGGATTATCTTTGCGATGAACATACGGTACGATTCTTACACGTGTCTTACCAGCTTCTGGTTTCCAAAGATTGTTTCGACGATCGTTATTGTTGTTTAATTGATTAAGTTTTGCCTTGATGGCGTCTAAATTAAGTCCCATTGAAGTCCTTTTTTTTTGTTAAGTTATTAATTTATGTTATTTATTAATTATATATTAGATAATTAAATCGTTAAGTCCAAGTAATTGTTTAAGTTTTTTATTGTATTATACTTTATTTTCTATAGTATCCCAATCTACATCCCATTCATAATCTCCGCCGCCCATAACAACAGCTTCTGCCTGAACTGTCCATTTACCGCCATTTTGATCTGTACCCATTAAATCACCATGCCAAGTATAATTGTCTACCTGATCCTCTAACTCATAGTCATCAAAATCAATGTTAACTGTTTGGCCTTTGTGATTGTATATAACATTAACATAAGGCAAGGATCCTTTAATGTCAATTACTTTGTCGAGTGGTGGTTGAGTTTGTTCGGGTAGA
>Ga0208898_1001906_pt1 | contig 13214 bp, 19 predicted proteins | sample VirMetDEL_Mar_4_FD_184513 | JGI IMG/M metagenome (GOLD analysis project Ga0208898, IMG submission 184513) | Aqueous microbial communities from the Delaware River and Bay under freshwater to marine salinity gradient to study organic matter... | ecosystem: Environmental > Aquatic > Marine >...
ACTATACAATTAATTAGAATACTGACGAGTATAGTCGACGGCCTAGAGACAGTATTCAGAAACTAGGAGGATATAATTATGGCAAATACTACATTTTCCGGACCAATATTAGCCGGAACAATTAAAAACACAACTGGAACTACTTTAGGTTCAGATGTTAAAAACACTGGTCAAGTTGTTATGTGTCAATCACAAGCAGTGACTCAAGCTGATGGTACAACTAACATTGTAATTCCTGCAAACTCACAAATCGTAGCTATTGAATTATCAGTAGACGTAATTTGGGATGGAGTAGCAAGTACAGCTGGCATTGGTTGGACTGGTGATGCAACTGCATTAACAGCAGCAGCTGCTGTAGCAGGTGGAACATTAGGAATAATTTCTGCAACTGCTGGCGCTGATGCAACTAGAGTTAATAACTGGGCTGATGTTGGAACTACTGACAGAAGAATTCTTGTAACAAGCACAAACACAGGTGCTGGTGAAGGTTTTGTAACTGTTAGATACGTTCAAAACAACAATTTAAGTTAATATTGAATTAAGGGGGTCTTCTAAGAAGACCCTCTTTATAGGAGATATAATGTTTGAAAAATTAGAGTCAGTAGGAGAAGCTTTTAGAAATTATTTTAAAAAAGATAAAGAAGAAGATGAAAGAAGCTCTGTTAAAAAACTTGTTGAATTTCAAGAAGCTGAAAAAGAATATAAACCTACTGAAGAACAACAAAAAATAAGTCAAATTGAAGATACTGGCGAAACTGAAAGTATTAAACAAATTTTAGAACGTGAATCTGCTAAAAAAGAAGAAGAAGGTAAAGAAAAAGATTTAGATGAAAAATTAGCAGATATAGAAAAAGTTTTAGGTAAATTTAGTGAACAAACTCCACTAGGTTCTACTTCAATGCCTTTTGATAGAACTTCTATTGTTGAATTAAATAAACCAATGGATTTTTCAAAAGATATTGCAAAAAACTATCTTGGTTCAATTATATCACAACCTACTAGCCAAGGAGATAGAATTGAGTTACTATATGCAAATTTAAGAAAACAAGGATTAATTTAAGGAGGAAAATATGGCAGGATCAGATATTAAAGTAGTTAGTGCTAATCAAGCTTCTTTATCTAATACATCTTCTAATGTAGCTATTACAGTTACTTTAGTTAATGGACCTACAAGATTAAAAGGTTTCATTGCAGAACCTACTTCTACTGCTGGTGTATTAACATTTAAAGATGGCGGAACTGATGTATTTGAAATTAACACAGGAAACGTTGATGCTGGAGCATCTACTTTTCAATTAAATCTTCCAGAAGAAGGTGTTAAGTTTAATACAAATTGTCAAGTTTCAGCAACGATTGCAGGTGCTAATGTATCTACTATTCAAGGTGTTACATTATTCCACGCATAAGGATAATTTATGGCAACATCAGGAACAGCAACATTTAATTTAACAGTTAATGATGTTATACAAGAAGCGTATGATAGAATAGGAGGTGATCCTATTTTAGGATATGATGTAAGGTCAGCTAGACGTAGTTTAAATATTATGTTTAGTGATTGGGCTAATCGTGGTTATAATCAATGGACAGTTGAATTAAAAGATTTATCATTAACTCAAGGTACTAATACTTATGTACTTGATTATGATACAATAGATATTATTAATGCAAATATTTTAGATGGAAGCACTGAATATTCAATGACACGTTTAGGTGTTAATGATTATGCTGCTATATCAAATAAAACTTCTCAATCTAGACCAACTCAATTTTATTTACAAAGATTAAATACTCCACAAGTTTTAATTTATCCAACACCTGATCAAGCTTACACATTAAGATATTATAGAATGAGAAAGATACAAGATATTACAGCTTCTACTGTTAATGGAGTAGAACAAAATATTGATATACCATTTAGAGCTTTTGAATGTATGTGTGCTGGTCTTGCTTATTATTTATCTAAAAAAAGAACTGGTATAGATCAAGCAACTAGAGCTGAATTAAAATTAGATTATGAACAAGCGTATGAAAGATTAATAGCAGGAGATGACTCACCATCTACTAGAATATTACCTAGTACGAGTTATTATAATTAATGGCTAGATTTGCAGATAGAAGTAATAAACCTCATAGAGCACCACATACTAAATTTTCTGGTGGTAAATATGCTTTAGCTATATCTGATCGTTCGGGTTTAGAATTTCCATATAATGAAATGGTATTTGAATGGAATGGAAGTTTCGTTCATATATCAGAATTTGAAAAAAAACAACCACAACTAGATTTAACATATTTTACAGATGCTGAATCTTTAGAAAATGCTAGACCTCAAGCTAATTTATCAGCTACAGGAGGTGTTCCAAATCAAATTACTGTAATATATCCTTCTACATCAGGATCTGTTTCTAATGTAGGTGTTGCACAAGCAAGCACAAATTTGTTATCAACTGCTGTAGGAAGTGTTACAGTGTCTACATGATAGATAAAAAAAAATTAGGAGTTATGATCGCAACTCCTTGCTATGGCGGTCAATTAACAGAATCATATTTACACGGTATTTTAAACGCAGTAGGTGAAGCGAGTAAAAGAGGAATACAATTACATTTAAATACTATGGGTAATGAAAGTTTAATTACTAGAGCTAGAAATACTTTGGTAACTCAATTTTTAGATGCTGATAAAAAAGATCCAAATAAATTTTCGCATTTAATGTTTATAGATAGTGATATAGGTTTTGGTGGAGAAGCTATAATGAGATTATTAGAAAGTGATTATGACGTAGCTTGTGGAATATATCCTAGAAAATCAGTAGATTGGAATACTGTTAAATCTTATGCTGAAAAAAATGATTTTGAAAATTTAGAACAAAAAGCTTTAGGGTATAATTTAAACTTTGCAAATCCTTTAAATATAGAAGTTAAAAATGGATTTACTGAAGTATTAGACGCAGCAACTGGCTTTATGTGTATTAAAAAAGAAGTATTTTATAAAATGATTGAAGCTTATCCTAATCTTAAATATACTTCTGATCAAATAATAAATGGAGAAAGATTTAGTAGTGACAATTGTTATGCATTTTTTGACTGTATTATTGATGAAAAAAGTAATAGATATCTATCAGAAGATTATGCTTTTTGCAGATTATGGCAAAAAATCGGTGGAAAGATATATGCTGATCTACATAGTCCTCTTACGCATTATGGTACATATGCATTTAGAGGTCATGTATGGACTAAGTTTAAAATTGAAGGAGTAGAGCCAAATGCCAATGACGTACAGCAGCCTAAAGAATGATATTCAAGTATGGGCTGAAAATACAGGAACTGATTTTACAGCACAATTAGATACTTTTATTGGTAATACTCAACAAAAATTATCTAGAGAAATTGATCCTACTGGATTTAATCAAAATGTAACTTCATCTACTTCTATAGGAGATAGATTTATAACTCTTCCATCAGCAATTGAGCCTATGCTTTTAAATTACTTAAATATAATTGATAGTGATAGTAATAGAGTATTTTTAGAAATTAAACCATTAGAATATTTACAGGAATACTGGCCTGATGCTTCTTTAACTGGTCAACCTAGATATTTTGCTAATTTTGATGATACTACATTATATTTAGCTCCAACACCAGATGCTGTTTACACAATGGAGTTAGGTTATCAAGGAAGAATTAATCCATTATCTAATACTAATACTACAAATTGGTATACAGAGAATGCTTCTGATGCTTTATTATATGGTTGTTTATCTGAAGCAAATCTCTTTACAAAGAACATGGAAGACTATAATATATACAAACAAAAGTATGTCGAAAGTGTGGCTGCTATTAATAACGAAGCTCGTAGAAACAGAAGAACTGACTACAAGTTTCCAGGTAGTCCACTAGGCGAAAACACATTAACTGGAGGACAATAAACATGGCAATATCTCAAGCGATTACAGTGTCGTTTAAACAAGACTTAATGTCGCCTGGTGCAAACTTAGAATCAGCTACATTAAAATGCGCACTTTACGACAACACTGCAACTCTTAACCAAAACACTGCTACATATATTACTGCTAATGAAATTTCAGATAGCGGTACTAATTATACAATTGGCGGTGCAACACTAACTGGTGTTACTATTACAACTGATGGAACAACTGCTATTTTTGATGCTGATAACGTTTCTTTTGCAAACGCAACTATTTCAGCTCAAGCTGCATTAATTTACAATGCAACTAATGCAAATTCATCAATAGCTGTATTAGATTTTGGTGGTGTTAAAACATCTACTAACGGTACATTTGAGTTACAGTTTCCTAACGCTGACGCTACTAACGGCTTAATAAGAATAGCATAAGGAGGAAGTCCTTATGGCAAGTACATGGAGCCAAGGTGATTGGAACTTAGGTTCTTGGAATGATGCTGCAGTTGGTGCAGTATTAACAGGTCAATCTGTTACCACATCTGTAGGTGATGTAGTTGCTAATGCTGAAATAAGAACTGGTTGGAGTAGAGTAACTTATTCATCAGCTGCATGGAATTCTAATCCAGATGTATTTCAAGCTATTACAACAGCAGGCGAATTATCAACTTCTATTAATTTAGGATTTGGCTGGAGTAGAGAAAGTTGGAATGAAGGTAATTGGAATTCTAGTTTAGGTTTTGTATTAACTGGTAATGGTAATGTATTTGCAACAACTACAGCAGGCGAATTAACTACTACTGCTAATAATATAACTGTTACAGCTAGTGCTCCTATTACTATTAGTGGTGAAGAATTAATTACATCTCAAGGTGAAGAAACTGTAACTGGTACAGCTTCTTTAAGTATTACTGGAGAAGAATTAATATCAGCAACAGTAAATACATTTGCTGTAGCTGCAGGTGGAGCTATTACTATCAATACTCCTACTTTAGAAGCTAATGTAGAGCTTAATAATGACGGTATAGCTATAGGTCTAGCTAGTTTCTTAGATATAACTGGATTTCCTTTATCTGCTAATTTAGGAACAATTACAACTACTTCTGAAAATATTATACCTATTACTGGAGAAGAATTAACAACTACAGCTAATACAATTACTATAAGTAGTGAACAAATATTATCTATAACTGGAAATGGAGTAACTATTACACTTGCTGATATAGTACCTAATTCTGAAAACTTTATATCTATTCAGGGAAATAGAGCAAATGCTAATGTTACAACGCTTAAATTTTGGGATCCAATTAAAGGTAATATTACTGAAACTTGGACTAATATTCACTAGACAAATGATGACAAATATATATTATTTACAATAATTAAAATATGGAGTATAAAAAATTATGCCATCAAGTTATACATCGAGATTAAAATTAGAGAGACAAGCTTCTGGAGAAAACTCAGGAACTTGGGGTAATCTAGTTAATTATGTTTTTAATAGAATTGATTCATCAGTAAAAGGTTATCAATCAGTTGACGTTGCAGGTTCTGCTAACGTTACTTTAACTTCAAATAATTCTACATCTAATACAGACGATTCATCAACAGATGACCAAGTACATAATGCGATATTAGAATTTACTGGTGCTTTAACAGGAGATATTCATGTTTTTACTGATGCAGTAGAAACTAAATACACAGTATTTAATAACACTACAGGAAGTCAAACATTAACTTTTGCTCCAACAGGTGGAACTGGTGTAGCTCTTAAACAAGGAGCTAAAACATTAGTTTACACAGATGGAACTACTATGATTGATATAATGGCTGATCTAGGTGATATAGCTATGACATCAGTAACTTCTTCAGGAAATGTTGCAGGAACAAATATTAATGGTTCAGCAGTTATTTCAACTGGAAATGTTTCTGGAACTAATTTGATCGCAACTGCAAATACTGTAGATATTCAAGGTTCTGCTCCTGCTATTATTGCAACAAATGGAACTAATACAGATTTAACATTAACACCAAATGGTATTGGAAGAGTTATTTTAGGTGCTGCAGCAATTCAACAAACAGCTGAAAAAGTTACAAACTCAGCTACAGCAGCAACAGGAACTGTAAACTTTGATGTTATTACTCAAGCAGTATTAAACTACACTACAGATGCTTCAGGTAACTGGACATTAAACATTAGAGGTGATGGTTCAAACACATTAAATTCAATTATGGATACTGGAGAATCAATAACAGTAGCTCACATTGTAAAACAAGGTGGAACTGCATACTACAATTCAGCTTTACAAGTTGATGGTGGTTCGGTTACTCCAGAATGGCAAGGTGGATCAGCTCCTACTGAAGGAAATGCTAGCTCACTTGACGTATACACATATACTGTTATAAAGACTGCAGATGCTACATTCACAGTTTTAGCATCTCAAACACAGTTTGCATAATAGGAGGATTATAGAAAGATGCCAATTATAGGTTCATTCGCAGCAGGATCAGGATCGGGTTTTGGTTTTGGTAAAGGCGGAGGTTTTAGAGCTTTTGACGCCGACTATTTAATTGTGGCTGGCGGCGGACCAGGAGGTCCCTCACCTGGAGGTGGAGGCGGAGCTGGAGGTCACAGAAGCTCTTTTCCAGGAGGAACAAAAATTACATTAGATCAAGAAGTAATTAATATTACTGTTGGAGCTGGAGGACCAGCTGGTTCTGGAGCTTGTGGAGTAGGATTAGCTAAAGGTACAGATTCAACAATAGGTTTACTTGCTGGCGATTTTTCTTCCAGTGCAGGAGGTGGTGGTGTTAATCCCGTCCATGGAGGAGTAGCAGACAAAAATGACGGTGGATCTGGTGGTGGAACACCTCACCAAGGAAGCACTACTGGATGTGGAAACATTGGAGGCTATAGCCCACCTGAAGGAAATAATGGCGGAACATCTGGTGGTGGAAATTATGGTGGATCTGGCGGCGGAGGAATTGGTGGCGTTGGATCAAATGCAAGCCCTGGAAGTGCAAGTAATGGTGGACCAGGAGGACCAGGAGTATCAAATTCAATAACAGGTTCTGGAATAACACGAGCTGGAGGCGGCGGAGGTGCTGCCTGGAACAGTGGAGGTTCAGGTGGAACGGGAGGCCCTGGCGGTGGAGGACCTGGTACTAAAGGACCAAACGCACCAAAAGCAACAGCAGGCACTGACGGACTTGGCGGTGGCGGAGGTGGATCTGGATATGGACCTACTGGCGGTCAAGAAGGTGGTAACGGAGGAACTGGTGTTGTAATTATAAGAATTCCATCAGCAGACGCACCTGGATCTTTAGCTGTAGCACCTGGAACAAATACTTTATCAACAGATGGACCTACAGGAGATAAAATTTGTACATTTACAGTAGATGGAACATTAACACTGGCATAAAATTATGAAATTTTTTTGTAAATTAGAACCTTCGACAAAAAAAGTATTAGAAATTAGAGTCATTGGTGATGATGTGGCTGGAGAAGACATGTCTGTACAAGGTGAACAATATTGTGCTAATACTTATGGTGGAGAATGGAAACAATGTTCTAAAGATAATTCTTTTAGAAAATGGTATCCTGGAAAAGATTGGTTTTATAGAGAAGATTTAGATGCATTTGTTGCACCACAACCTTATCCAAGTTGGACATTAAATACTACAACATGTATATGGGAACCCCCTATACCAAAACCTTTTGACCCTGATAATCCAGTTGTTTATAACTGGAATGAAGATATTCAAAATTGGGTTCTAATAACTTAATTTTATATTATAAATACTTTATTTTATAAAGTATTTATATAAATGTTGAAAGCAGCAAAATTAAATAAATTAAATAATTTTATATCTGGTTGGTATATAAAACCAAAAATCTGTGATGATTTAATAAAAATGTTTGAAGAAAGTTCAAATAAAAAACCTGGTCACGTATCAGAAAAAATAAATATAACACAAAAAATATCTACTGATTTATCTATAGATCCAAAAAGCACTGATCCTAGAGTAGAAGCATATTATAAGGAATTAAAAAAAGTAATAGAAAAATATAAAGAAAAATACAAGTATTCAGATAAAGGGCAAGGTTCATGGGGTTTAGTTGAAAAATGGAATATACAAAAATATAATCCAGGTGAGGGATTTTTTGTATTACATTGTGAAAAATCTGGATTAAATACTGCCTTACGACATTTAGTATTTATGACTTATTTAAATAATGTTACTGATAAAGGACAAACTGAATGGTACTATCAAAAATTAAAAATTAAACCTGAAAAAGGATTGACAGTAATTTGGGGCACGGACTGGACTTTTATGCATAAAGGTATTATATCCCCTACACAAACAAAATACATAGCCACAGGTTGGTTTAGTTTTATTGAATAAAATGAGTTTTTTAAAAAATGCATATTACGCTTATCCTAAGGTATTACCTAAAAAAATATGTGAAGAAATAATTAAAGAAGGTGAATCTAAAGAATTAAAAGTTTCATCAACATTTAAAGATTTATCTAAAAAAAATAAAAAAGATTATCAATCTATAAGTAGTTTAAAAATTAGAAATTCTAAAAATAGTTGGCTTTATCCTTTTTGGATATATAAAGAATTAAAACCATACATAGAAGCTTCTAATAAATTAAGTGGTTGGAATTTTGATTATAATATTATTGAAAATTTTCAATTTACTAAATATGAAGGAAATAAAAAACAACACTATACTTGGCATTCAGATAATGAATCTCCAGATAAAACTAATCAACAAGTTAGAAAATTATCAACTATAGTAATGTTGAGTGATCCTAAAGATTTTGAAGGCGGAGATTTAGAATTTTATGAATATGGTCCACCTAAAAGTAAAAATAAAATATTAAAAACAAATCATTTAAAACATCAAGGAACAATTATAACTTTTCCATCTTTTGTAATACACAGAGTTCTTCCAGTAACAAAAGGTTTAAGGTATAGTTTAGTCGTTTGGCACAAAGGTCCACCATTAAAATGAACATTAATTTTCCTAAAATGTTAAACACTGAAAAATATTTTATTAATCCTATTTGGATATTTAATCATGAAAATAAAGTTTATTTAAAAAAATTAAATAATGCCTCTGATAAATATATTAATGAATCTAAAAAATTAAATAATAAAGCAACTGTTTTTCATTCTAAAAGCTTAATTAATGTTTTAGAATTTAAAGAATTACAAGATTATATAATCGCAACATCTAAAAATTTATTAACAGAAATGGGTTATGATTTAAAACATTTTGAAGTTTGTTGCACCGAACTTTGGGTTCAAGAATTTGATTTAAAAGGAGGAGGTAATCATAATACTCATACACATTGGAATGGACATATTTCAGGTTTTTATTTTTTAAAAAGTTGCGATGAAACATCTAAACCTGTTTTTCATGATCCAAGACCAGGAGCTATTATGAATTTATTACCTGAATTAGATGAAACAAAATTAACTTATGCTACTTCTCAAGTAAAATTTAATCCAAAACCAGGGACAATAATGTTTTTTCCATCTTATTTACCTCATGAATATACTGTAGATATGAGTAAAAAACCTTTTAGATTTATTCATTTTAACTGTCAAGCATTCCCAAAAGCATTAAAAAAGGAGAAATATGAAAACATATAAAATAATACGTAACGCATTACAAAAAGATGTTTGTAAATTTTTAGAAACTTATTTTTTAGAAAAAGAAAAAGTGGCTAAATTATACCTTACAACAGAATTCATTTCTAGATTTAATAAAGAATATGGAGCATTCAATGACCCTCAAGTTCCAGGAGCTTACTCTCTTTATGGGTCTACAGCTGGAGATATAATCTTAAAACAATTAAAACCAAAAGTTGAAAAAATTACAAAAACTAAACTTTATGAAACATATTCATATATGAGAACTTATAATGAAGGAGATGAATTAAAAAAACATAAAGACAGAACTTCTTGTAAAATTTCTACTACTATAAATTTAGGAGGAGAAATATGGCCTATTTTTATTCAAACAGATCCAAATCAAGGATCAAAAAATATAAGAGATGAAAATGAACAAATAAAAAACTATATACCTGGAACTAAAAAAGGGGATAAAGTTATTTTAAAACCAGGAGATATGTTAGTTTATAGAGGATTTGATTTAGAACATTGGAGAGAACCATTAAAAAAAGGTAGATGTAGTCAATTGTTTTTACATTATATGGATGTTAAAGAACCTAATGCAGAAAAATTAAAATACGACGGTAGACATATGTTAGGTATAGATAAGTTAATTATGAAAAAAATAAATAATAAAGGAGAATAATGATAACACAATATGAACATGATAAGTTAAAAGAAAACATAAAAGAGTTAGAAAAAACTATTCAAGAAAAAGAACTTATTTTAAAATCCGAACTTGAAATGAATCAATTTTTAAAAACTCATATTGAATCTTTAAAAATTACTGTTGAAACAGTAGCTCAAGTAAATAAAACTTTAACTCAAAAATTAGCTAAAGAAAGAGTTTTGTTTTATGATAAATTAAATAAACTTAATGAATAAAAATAAAATTTTATTAGAAAGTGATAATTTTTTATCTAATAAACAAAAAAAATTTATAAAAGAATTATTAGAAAAGGCAGAACTTCCTTTTTATATGGGCCCTGCTTTTGGAAAAAAAATTAATTATCCTTATCTTTGTCATACAATATTAAGGAGACCTGAAGATATAACAGAAACTAATTCTATTTATAGTTCAAAATATGCAATAGAAACCAAATTTAATTCTAAATATGCAGATGTTTTTTTAGAATTTCTTTTTGCTTTTTGTGACAAACATAAAATAAAAATAAATAAAGTTTTTAGAATGGCTGTTAATTTAACTTTTAATATTGGTGTTGAAAAATGTCCTGTACATTGTGATCATGATTTTGATCACAAACAATTAATTATTTATTTAAACAATTCAGATAAAAAAGCTAAAACAATTATTTTAAATGAAAATAATAAAATTATACATGAGATAACTCCTAAAAAATATAAAGGGGTATTGTTTGATAAATGCAATCATTATATGATTTATCCTAGAAAAGGTGCTCGTATAATAGCTATTTATACTTTTAAATAATGAAAATTTTTAAAGATTACTTAGACAATATAGAATATCCAGGACCAAATTCTTCTTGGAACATAGCTGGAACTGTAAAAGGTCAAAATGGTTTTTATAAATTTGATACCAGACCTTTAAAGAATAATGTAAAAGGCGGCTCATTTAAAACTAAAGCTGATAAAATTGTATGTGATATTAAGGATCAATATATTATTGTAGATGTAGAAGAACTGCACAACTATCTTAAAGAAAATTCACTTAAAGTGGTCAAAATAGAAGATTTGATATCTAAGTTAGAATGGAATATAGTACTACCAAAATAGCACTATATTTTTATAATTTTTGTTATATAATTCAAAAATTATGCCATTAACTCAATTAAATTTTCAACCTGGTTTAGATACTGAAAACACCGAAACTGGTGCAGAAGGTAGATGGACAGACTGCGATAAGATTAGATTTAGAAAAGGACTTCCACAAAAAATAGGTGGATGGACTAAATTTAGTGAAGACTATTATGTTGGACGACCTTCAGGTATAGCTTCTTGGATTAGCTTAGATGGTACACGTTATCAATCTATAGGAGGAGATAAAAAAGTTTATGTTTATCAAGGTGGTACTAATCAAGATATTACTCCTATTAGACAATCTAATACTTTAACATCTGTATTTACTACAACGGATACTAGCTCTAATGTAATAGTCAATCATTCAGCTCATGGTGCAACTTTAGGATCATTTATAACTATAACTAACGTATCAGCAAATGTCGGTGGAATTACCACTACAGATTTAGAAAATGAATTTGAAATAGTAAGTATAAATAATGCCGATGCTTATACTATTACAACACCTGGTACAGCAACTTCAACAGTTACTGACTCTGCTAATTGTGATATTCAATATCAAATAAATATAGGTCCTACTATCCAAACTTTTGGATATGGTTGGTCAGCTGGTACATATTCAGAAAGCACTTGGAACACTCCTAGAACTACTTCAGAAGTTACTCTTGATATGAGACAGTGGTCGTTAAATAATTGGGGAGAAGATTTAATTTTAACTCAAAGAGATGGAGCTACTTACGAATGGGATGAATCAGGCGGTATGACTGCTAATCCCGCTACTCAAATTGCTAATGCTCCTACATCTTCTTCTTTATCTGTAGTATCTACAGAAACTAGACATTTAATTTGTATGGGTACAGAGACAACTATTGGTGACATATCTACACAAGATAAATTATTTATAAGATGGTCAGATCAAGAAAATTATAATTTTTGGGCGCCTAATGCAACTAACTCAGCAGGGTCACAAAGAATTGCAGGAGGTTCTGAAATAAGAACAGCTAAACCTGCAAAAGGTACTATTCTAGTATGGACAGATACAACATTACATTCAATGTCTTTTATTGGTCCACCTTTTATATTTGGTTTTCGTCAACTCGGTAATGATTGCGGAGCTGTTGGATTAAATAGTGTAATAGTTATAGATGACGTTGCCTATTGGATGGCCGATGGACAATTCTTTAGATTTGCTGGTGCTGTTCAAGAAATACCTTGTCCCATATTAAATCATGTATTTGATAATATAAATAAAACTCAATATGCTCAAGTATATGCTGGACAAACTTCTGACTTTTCTGAAGTTATTTGGTACTATTGTTCTGCTAATTCAAATTTTATAGATAAATATGTAATCTATAATCATTTAGAAAATAGTTGGTATTTTGGTAATTTATCAAGAAGTACATATATAGATAATGGTGTAGAATTAAATCCACTAGCTACAGAGTATCTAGCTAACTCTACTGCTAATACTTATTCAACTATATATGGTCTCACTGATGGACGAAGTTTAATCTATCGTCATGAAGATGGTGTTGATGCTGATGGATCAGCGATCACTGCTTATATACAATCAGGTGATGGTGATATTGCTGATGGAGAACAATTTACTTTTATAAATAAAGTTATACCTGATTTTAAAAATCAAACAGGAAATGCCACTATTACTTTATCAGCTAGAGATTATCCTAATAGCTCTAAGACTACAGGAGAAGTTATTACAGTGTCAAATACGACAGCTTTTTATAATTCTAGAATACGAGGTAGACAATCTTCCATTAAAATAGAAAGTGACGAATTAGGTAGTAATTGGCGATTTGGTACATTAA
>Ga0208898_1001909_pt1 | contig 13204 bp, 18 predicted proteins | sample VirMetDEL_Mar_4_FD_184513 | JGI IMG/M metagenome (GOLD analysis project Ga0208898, IMG submission 184513) | Aqueous microbial communities from the Delaware River and Bay under freshwater to marine salinity gradient to study organic matter... | ecosystem: Environmental > Aquatic > Marine >...
AATGGGCATGGGTATGGGCGGCTACAATCCTATGATGGGCATGGGTGGCGGTTTTAATCCAATGATGGGCGGCATGGGCATGGGTGGTTACAGCCCGTTTATGGGAATGAATCCAATGATGGGCATGAGTGGTGGTGGACTAGGTTCCTTTTATCCGCAGCCTTCGACATATGGTCCGCCGCAATCGATGCCATCGATGGGTGGTTATCCGACGCCTCCGCAGAGCAGTCCGTTTGGTGGTGCGATGCGCGGTTATTATGCTTAGAGTTGAAGGAGAACTCGAATGAAGAAGTTTCAAGGTGGTGGCGGAGTTCCTCGTCAGACGACGATTGGTGGTCAGCGGCATGATTTGGCGTATATAAATCCGTTTGAGGCGGATTTATTGCGGTCATATGGTGGGAGTGGTGAGCCGGGTCCGGGCGGAGTTCCTGCGTATCGTGTTTATAACAGTAGTTATAACCCGAGCACGATTTCTCGGGATCGAACTCAAAGCACTGCATCGAGGCAACAAGCGGCAATGGATCGAGAGATTCAACGTGATGATAGACCTCGTCCTGCGGAGGAAACGACAGCACAGGCTAGGGCTCGTATGGATAAGGGCTCTAATCAGGGTCCAACTCCCGCGCAGGCGGCGGCGGCTCAAGCTGCGGCGGCGGCGGCGGCTCAAGCTGCGGCTGCTGCGCGAGGACAAGCAGGAAGGGATGCTGCTGCGGCTGCGGCAGCAAAGGTTGGAGCTCCCATGACCTCGGCGGAAAGGCAGCGAGAAATTGCGGCACGAGTTCCGACGTATAACGTGGGCCCAGCGAGTATGCGGGGACTGACGAGTAGACAGGGGCCGTCGAGTGACGGTATTATGGATACTCTTAGGAATATTCCGATTATTGGTGGTGTTATTAGCAACTATCAAATGGGGATTACCGCTGGGGGTCCGTTAACATCTTTAGAAGAACAGTATAGAAACCTTGTGGACTCTGGAAAATATACGAAAGAAGAAATTGAAGAATACATGGCGGCAACGCGACGAGGTATAGCTCGTCAGGAGGAAGAGATGTTTGGTGGTGGCGCTCGCCCCGCTGGGGATGACTCGATGCCGTATACGTTGCCCGCTGCTGCGGATCCTTGTCCGGAGGGATATCGGATGGATTCGGTGACGAACATGTGTGTTCCAGCGGATGATGTTACTGGCGGAACGCCTCCGACGGTGTTTCCGGTGTTTCCGGATTTAACACGCCCTGATCCGGTTGCGGTTCCGACGGTTGTTGGCTCTTCGGATTATACGCAGATGCCTGTTACGGGTGGGGTTCCACCGTTGTTGCCGGGAACTGGTGCGTTACCGATGCCTGATTTTAGTCGGGGGTTCATGCCAACAACCTATGGTGGTATGCCAACGGACATAGATCCGTTTAGGTAATGAATTTACAGGCATTACCTGAAGAAGCGTTAAAGGAGATCTTAGCCTTAACTGAGGCTAAGAAGACCTTGGATTTGAGGGAAAAGGCGCATGATCAGTTTATGCCTTTTGCTCATCATGTGTATGAGAACTTTATTGAGGGTCGTCATCACCGGGTTATTGCGGAAAAGTTGGAGCAGGTAGCGAGGGGCGAGTTAAAGCGGTTAATTATTAATATGCCGCCTCGTCATTCGAAGTCTGAGTTTGCCAGTTATTTGATGCCTGCGTGGTTTTTGGGGCGGAATCCGAAGTTAAAGATCATTCAGGCTACGCACAACACTGAGTTGGCGGTACGATTTGGTCGTAAGGTGCGGGATTTGATTGATGATCCTGCGTATAAGTCTATTTTTCCGGACACGAATTTGAAGGAAGACAACAAGGGTGCGGGTCGTTGGCAGACGGATCGTGGCGGCGAGTATTTTGCGGCGGGTGTTGGTGCTGCGGTAACGGGTCGTGGTGCTGATTTGTTTGTGATTGACGATCCGCATTCGGAGCAGGACGCTATGAGCGACAGTGCGTTCGACAATGCGTATGAGTGGTACACTTCTGGTCCTCGTCAGCGTCTTCAACCGGGTGGCGCGATCATAATTGTTATGACTCGGTGGGGAAAAAAGGACTTGACAGGTCGTTTGATTGCCGCGCAGGGCGGGGATGTGATGGCGGACAAGTGGGAGGTTGTGGAATTTCCTGCGATTATGCCTTCTGACAAGCCTTTATGGCCTGAATTCTGGGAAAAAGACGCATTATTGGGGATTAAGGCGTCACTTCCTGTAGGAAAGTGGAATGCGCAGTGGCAGCAGCAGCCTACGGCGTCGGAATCTGCGATTATCAAGCGTGAGTGGTGGAAGGATTGGGATAAGGAGAAGATTCCACGGCTGGATTACATTTTGCAGGCGTATGACACGGCGTTTTCGAAGAAAGAAACTGCGGATTACAGCGCGATTACGACTTGGGGGGTATTTAAGCCCGAGGAGGGTGGCCCTGATCACATTATTTTGTTGGATGCCCGTCGTGGGCGGTGGAATTTTCCGGAACTTAAGGAGATTGCGTATGAAGAGCACGAATACTGGGAGCCAGACATGGTGTTGGTCGAAGCGAAAGCGACGGGTACACCACTTATTGACGAGTTGCGGCTTCGTGGTATTCCGGCATTGGGCTTCTCACCGGGCAAAGGGAATGATAAGATAACGAGAATGCACATGGTTGCGCCTTTGTTTGAGGCTGAAATGGTTTGGGCCCCGATGCACGAAAAGTTTGCTGACGAGGTCGTTGAGGAGGTAGTTTCATTTCCTAATGGCGATCATGATGACTTTTGTGATAGTATGACCTTGGCACTGATGCGTTTTCGTCAAGGCGGGTTTATTTCGTTGAGTGGCGAGGACGAGGATAGTTTAGAATGGAGGCCCCGTAAGCGGGAGTATTATTAAAATGGCAAACAAAGTTACAAAAGAAGAAGCGCGGAAGGTTTTAAGAGAAGCCAAAGCAAAACGTAACCAAAAAATAAAAGACACGGGTGGACAAATAAAGAAGTCCGCCCAGAGGGTTGGGAGCTATACCATTGCTCCGTATCTTTTAAAGTCATTAGGGTTTGATAAAGCAGCAGATGCAGTGGGTTATCCTTTTGATGACAAAGGAGAAATGAGAGAAGGTTTTAAAAACGGTGGTCAGGTTCAAGGGACCAAGTTTAAAGGAACGTTCTAATGGCTTTACCACCTAACATGGTTGTGCCGGGGTTGGACCTCGATGACACAGCGGGACTTCCAGACGTAGAGATACCTATTGATGTACCGATGGAGTTTCCGGATGGTGCGGAGATTATTGAGGATGGCGAGGGCGGCGCGATTGTGCAGGCTATTCGTGAGGGGGAGATGGAGATCCCTGACGAGGCTATACCTTTTGACGCTAATTTAGCGGAGGTTTTGGACGAGGGCACGTTGGGGGAGTTATCTTCTGAGTTGCGGGCTTCGTATAACGAGGATTTGGATTCTCGTGACGAGTGGGAAGAGACGTATGTTAAGGGTCTTGATCTGCTTGGTTTGAAGACTGAGGAGCGCACGACTCCGTTTGAGGGTGCGAGTGGTATTACGCATCCGATGATTAGCGAGAGTGTTACGCAGTTTCAAGCTCAGGCGTATAAGGAGTTGTTGCCAGCGGGTGGTCCGGTTCGCACAAATGTTTTGGGATTGCAGAACGCGGAGCGAGAAGAGCAGGCTAACCGTGTAAAAGACTTCATGAACTATCAGATTACTGAGGTTATGGAAGAATATGATCCGGACATGGATCAGATGTTGTTTTATTTGCCCTTGAGCGGTTCGACATTTAAGAAGGTGTATTTTGATCAAACGCGGCAGCGGGCTGTTTCGAAGTTTATTCCTGCGCAGGATTTGGTTGTTCCGTATTCTGCTTCTGATTTAGCGACATCGACGCGAGTTACGCATGTATTGCGGATGGATGAGAACGACGTTCGTAAGATGCAGGTTGCTCAGGTTTACCGCGATGTGGATTTGCAAACGTCTTCGGATACGGAAGAGGACCCTGTTAAGCAGAAGGTTAACGAGCTTGAGGGGATATCTAAGAACTACAGCGATGATGTTCTGACGATCTTGGAGATGCACGTTGAGTTAGATCTGGAGCGGTTTGAGGATTTAGATCCTGAGACTGGCGAGCCCACGGGTATTCGTCTTCCTTATGTTGTTACGATTGACGAGTCTTCGGGCAAGGTTTTAGCGATTCGTCGTAACTACGACATGACGGATCCGTTGAAGCGCAAGCGCCAGTATTTTGTGCATTATAAGTTTATGCCGGGATTGGGGTTCTACGGCTTTGGTTTGGTGCACATGATTGGCGGTTTGGGCCGCGCTGCGACGAGCCTGTTGCGTCAGTTGATAGACGCTGGGACGTTAGCCAACCTTCCTGCTGGATTTAAGGCCCGTGGAGTGCGTGTACGCAACTCTGATGAGCCATTACAGCCCGGAGAGTTTAGGGACATTGACGCGCCCGGAGGCAGCATCAGGGACGCTATTGTTCCGTTGCCGTACAAAGAGCCTTCTGCGACATTGGCTCAGTTGTTGGGTGGATTGGTTAACGACGGACGTAGGTTTGTTGCTTTAGCTGATCAGCAGATGTCGGACATGAATCAGGAAACGCCAGTGGGGACTACGGTTGCCATGTTGGAGCGTGGCATGAAGGTTATGTCTGCGATTCACAAACGTATGCACTACGCCCAGAAGACGGAGTTCCGTTTGTTGGCGCGTATCTTTGCGGAAAACCTTCCTCCGATGTACCCTTACGAAGTAGCGGGTGCGCCACAACAGGTTAAGATGCAAGACTTTGATGCTAGGATCGACGTTCTCCCCGTTTCTGATCCGAACATTTTCTCTATGTCTCAGAGGGTAACGCTGGCTCAGACCCAACTTCAGCTAGCGCAATCTAACCCTCAGATGCACAACCTTCATGCGGCGTATAGAAGGATGTATCAAGCATTAGAGGTGCAGAATATAGACGAGATCTTGCCACCGCCACCGCCACCTCCGCAGCCGCAAGATCCTGCGATAGAAAATGGGTTGTTGATTGGTGGGCAGGTTCCGCAGGCGTTTGCGCAGCAGGATCATGACGCGCATTTGACGGCACATATTGCATTGTTGGAGATCCCGATGTTGCAGAATGCGCCACCTGTATTGTCCGCATTGTTTACCCATACGTTGCAGCACGTTAGCTTTAAGGCTCGTGAACAGGTGGATAAAGAATTGGAACAGATTAGTGTGCAGCCGCAGCAGCAAATGCAGCAGTTGCAGTTAATGGCGCAAGCGGGAGCGGTAGATCCTATGGTTGCCCAGCAGCAGATGGCGGCGTTACAACAGCAAGGTCCTACGCAGTTTACGCCTGAGCAGATTGAATCTCGTGTGGCTCAGGTTGAAGAAGAGATGATTAAGGATCTAATGCTTAAACTTTCGTATTCACCAGAGGGTGATCAAGAAGATCCGCTGGTTAAGATACGGATGCAGGAGCTTTCGATTAAGCAGATGGAAGCTCAACACAAGGCCGCGATGGATCAAGCGAATCTTGAACTTGAGGGGGCTCGATTGGAGCAACGTGCTGTTACGGATGCGGCTAGACTGGATTTACAGGAAGAGGTTGCGGACAATCGCAATGCTGTAAACCAAGAGCGCATCGATGTGCAGCGAGAAGCCATGTTACGGAGGACCTGATGCCTCTTAAAGAAGGCAAATCAAAAGGTGTTATCAGCCAGAACATCAAGACAGAAATGGCTGCTGGAAAACCGCAAAATCAAGCGGTTGCTATTGCTTTAAGCAAAGCGGGTAAAAGTAAATATTCTTCTGGCGGTATGGTGAACAGGCGGTTTAGTCCGATAGCCCGACCACAGAGGTTTGTTGGAGAGTTCTAGTGTTGTGCGCTCTCACCGCTGTGCTGGTAGGGATGCATGGCGGCGATATGTACAAGGCGTGTGTGTATCGTTGTCCTAGAGACGTTTCGTATTTTTACTATCATTACCCGAGAATAATACGGATACCGTATGACTTTCGGTGTCTTCCTGTAGCCAAGGTGGGTGAGAAGGTATGATAGATCCGGTAACAGCTATTGCGGGGGCTACTCAGGCATTTAATCTTGTTCGTAAAATGGTTTACGCGGGCCGGGAACTAGAAGATGTGGCTGGTCAGCTTAGCAAGTGGTATGGTTTTGCTGCGGATCTTGGCAGGGCAGAGCAACAACGCAAGAACCCGCCAATTTTCACTAAACTGTTTGCTTCTGGATCAGTAGAGCAAGAAGCCTTACAGATTATTATTCATCAAAAGAAGCTGGCAGAGCAGGAAAAAGACTTGCAGCAAATGCTGAACAATCGTTTTGGCTATGGCACATGGCGCGAGATGGTGGAGCTACGGCGTAAGATAAAAAAGGAGCGGGAGGAAACTCTGTATCGACAGCAAGAGCGCAAGGCGGCATTCTTTGAAACTCTTCTGTTGATATTACTGTTTTCTATGTTGGCGGCTATTTTAGTCGGCGGCACATGGCTGACTGGTTTAGGCGCAGGATGGTGGTAAAATGGCTGATGGTATTCAAGGCGCAAGCCAGCACATGCCCTTTAATGTCGGTTCTGACATACATGAGCAAACCAGAACGCGTGAGCGCATAGAAACGCATTTGGTAGAGCAACGTGTGGAGAAAGAACACAGGGCCAACCACAACCATTTAGAGGCTCTTGTAAAGCAACGATTGGACTTACAAGAAAGTTATGATAGGTTTGGGCGCAAGACTAATGCGGATCGTCCGCAGGGAACGAAGTTAAACATAGAGGTTTGACATGGAAAAATTACTGGCTTGGAAGATTATGCCGCGTCTTATGATGCTGGTTATGACAATCATGTATATTCGCGTAATTGAGTGGGGAATGAGTCTTGAAGACTTGTCAACGCAGCAATCCGCAATGATCAGCGTCTGCTCTGGGGCCATGACTGGCGCGTTTGCTGTTTGGTTAGGTAGCGAAAAGTGACTCAGATATTTTTACAATCCTTTTTAGGCACCGTAACGTGCGCGTTAATTTTGGTGCTTATGATTGAATGGATGAAGGGTGAGTGATGATACAATCCTTTTTAGGACCGATAGCCAATCTTGCGGGATCGTGGCTACAGGGCAAGGCTGATAAGAACGCTGCCGCTGCGGAGCTAAAGCTAACTGAGGCAAAAGCAAAAGCTCAGATATTGTTGTCTGAAAAGACAAGTGTGGCAGACTGGGAACGCATCATGGCAGAAGGTGCCAAGTCTAGTTGGAAGGACGAATGGTTCGTGGTGATTTTGTCTATCCCTTTGATTTTATGTTGGATTCCGGGCGCAGAAGGTTGGGTTGACCGTGGGTTTGCGCAGCTTTCGAAAGCTCCCGACTGGTATTTTTACAGCCTTGGAATTGCAATTTCAGCCAGTTTTGGTGTGAGAGGGGCGCAAGCCTTTTTTAAAAGGAAATGATATGAGTAATTTTAAATTAAGCCAGCGTAGTCTGGACCGCATCGAAGGTATTGATGAAGAGTTATACACTTTGGTTCGCACTGCCATTCATAATACGCCGTATGACTTTGGCATTCCCCACCTTGGCGGGTTGAGAACAATAGAGGAGCAGCGTTCCCTTGTGGACTCCGGGGCTTCGAAAACTATGAAAAGCAAGCATTTGGATGGAATGGCTTTTGATTTCATGGTGTTTTTGGGTCCGAAAGTTTGTTGGGAGTTAAAGTTTTATGATGATGTTGGCGATGCTATTGTAAAAACGGCTAAGGATATGGGCATTAAGCAGCTTAAATGGGGAGGTGCTTGGCACATTGACAACATCCTAGAGTGGGATGGTACAATGCTGGACGCATACAACGATTATGTAGACCTTCGGCGTAGTCAAAAACGGACGCCCTTTGTCGATATGCCCCACTTTCAAAAAGGATAACAGATTATTATGGCAAGTTTTACACGCGAACAACTAGACCGATTTTTAAAGGGGGCTACAGGAGACGAAGCGATGGGCGGTTCGAAGAGCCCCGGCGCGGGAGGACAGACTGCGGTAGCGCAAGAGGTGGAAAAACTTCTTCGCAAAAACCCTGAGATGTTTGAAGAGATGTTGGATAAGAAGCCCAAGAAGTTTTCTGGTGGGGGAAGGACTGATACAAAAAAGAAACCTCCTAAGACTCCAAAAATTTCTTCAGACCCCGAGAGCCCATCAAAAATGGGCGGTGATAAATTGTTACAACAGCCGTATAAACGCAACATCTCTCGTAATCTGGGGACAGAAGAACTTCCTGTTGGAGCCCCTGTTCCAAATCGAATGATCCCTCCAATGAGGTCACAAAGTTCGGGCAAAAATCTAGTTAAAAAGTTTTCGCTCGGGGGACGATCGGGCGATGTTCGTGACAATTCTAACCGTGGGAAAACATACTAATGCCTAGTATTATGATTAGCATTATACCGGATGGTATTCCGGTAGATAAAATGCAGGGCGGCGACGATGGAGGTCCAAGCTGTCCGATAGCCACCAAAGATGCTGAAGCAAACATGGAAGCCAAAGAGGTTGCGGTAGAAGAAGCAAACTACCGAGATCCCTCTATGGACGGGGGCTTTAAGCTGACCGAGGTTTGTGGAAACTGCGGAGCGTACAATCAAACGGAAGACATGTTGGAATGTATTGGCGATGATTCTGGTGATCTGGGTTACTGCCAGATGTACAAATTCATGTGTTCGTCTGACCATGTTTGCAATGACTGGGTGAAGGGTGGTCCAATTAAATCTATAGCCGAGGGTTCGGAGAGGGACATTCTTTAATGGACGCTGTTGCTTTCGCTACATATATGTATAAGATCCTGAAGGAACGAGAGCAGGACATTGCAAATGCTCTCGCACATGATACTGCTAAAGACTGGGAGCAGTATAAGCTCATGGTGGGTGAAGTACGGGGCATTGCCTACGCTCGTGAGGAAATCAAAGCCCTGCTGGAGAACCACGCTGACGATGTCGAAGACCTTATATCTTCCTGATCATGTCGCGCAGAAAATTAACAAAGAGAAAGCAGGGAACACCGCTGCTTCTTCTGACGTTGGTAGCGCGTATATTGATACCACCGAGAAGGTTTTAGACCCTTCTCTTTTAGAAAAACCCCTTCTTGAAAGACTACCGCAGCCTACGGGCTGGCGTGTTTTAGTTATGCCTTATCAAGGTGCTAGCAAAACACAGGGCGGTTTACACATACCGGATGAAGTTCGGGATCGTGAAGCTGTAGCAACGGTTGTTGCGTATGTTTTAAAGGTTGGTCCTATTGCTTACAAAGACCCTGATAAGTTTGGCCCAGACGCTGCACCTTGGTGTGCGGAGGGACAATGGGTTTGTATCGGTCGATACTCGGGGTCGAGATTTAAGATCGATGGGGGCGAAGTTCGTATAATCAACGACGATGAGGTTATTGCTACGATCTTAGAGCCCGACGATATTAAGCAGGTTTAGGAGAAACTGATGGCGGAAGAACAAGAAGTCCTCGAAGACGAGGGTGTAGAAATAGAGGTTGAGGCAACGGAAGAACCGACGGGTCAAGAGGTTGTTGAAGAACCGGAAGCGCAAGAGCCTGCTGCGGAATCTGGCGATGATGAGCTAGATAGTTACAGTAACAAGGTTCAGGCTCGGATAAAAAAGTTAACCGAGAGATATCGCAAGGAAGAACGGGACCGTGAAGAGGCTGTTCGTTTAGCGCAGCAGTTGTTGCAGGAGAATGAGAGTTTAAAAAGCCGGGTTCAAAACTTAGACAAGGGTTATTTGTCTGAGTACGGCACTCGAATAGATGCTCAGGTAGAAGCTACGAAAAGGCTGTACAAAGAAGCGTATGACGCTGGTGATACGGACAAGATGTTTGAGGCGCAGGAAGCGTTATCAAAGATGTCTATTGAGCAAGAACGTTTGCGGATTGCCAAGCAGCGGTCTGAGCAAGTTCCTGATCAAGCGCCTGTTGCACAACAGCAGGTTCCGATGCAGCAACCCGTTGCTCCTTCTGCTCCGAAGCCTGATCCAAAGGCGCAGTCGTGGGCGGAGAAAAACGATTGGTTTGGGTCTGACGAAGTCATGACTTATGCTGCTTTTGGAATACATAGGAAGCTCGTTGAAGAAGAGGGGTTTGACCCAGCCAGCGAAGAATACTATACTGAAGTTGATCGTCGAATGCGTTCGGAGTTTCCGAATAAGTTTCAGGCGAAGAAATCGAGTGGAGCACAGGTCGCCTCGGCTGGCGCTTCAGCATCTCGCAGTACGGCAAAAACGGGGCGCAGGTCGGTTAAACTATCACCGTCACAAATAGCGATGGCGAAACGTCTAAATGTACCGCTTGAAGAATATGCAAAATTTGTGAAGGATTGATAGAATGGCTGATAGAAAACCTCGCGCAAGCGAAACACGCGAATCAGAAACGCGCAGAAAACCATGGGCTCCGCCCAGTCACCTTGCAGCACCTGATGCCCCAGAGGGCTTTGTGCATCGTTGGATACGAGTTGCAATGCGTGGTGAGGAAGACAAGATGAATGTCAACGCCAAGCTACGCGAAGGATGGGAACCTGTCCGGAAAGACGAATATCCAAACTATGAAGCACCTGTTATCGACGATGGTCGATATGAGGGTGTGATTGGTCAAGGCGGACTGATGCTGTGCCGAATACCTGTTGAAACAGTAGCAGAAAGAACTGCATATTACGGGGGCAGAACCCGCGAACAGATGACTGCTGTAGATCAGGACCTTATGAAGGAACAACATCCTTCAATGCCGATAAGTAATAGTCGGCAAAGTCGTGTATCATTCGGGGGATCTCGTAGAGACTCCGATTAATTGAAAGAGGATTGCTAAAATGGCAAACAGTAACGGTGCTTTCGGACTTCGTCCGATTGGTGTAGTCGGTCAGGCTGCAAACACCACTGGTGCGACCGAGTATCGTATCGCCTCTGGAAACACTAACGCGATTTACCAAGGTTCACCCGTAATTCCGCTGTCAACAGGCTTTATTGATATTGTTGGCGCGGCTGCTGGTGGGACGGTAGGTCTTTTAGGTGTTTTCTGGGGATGCGAATATGTATCGTCCACCACTGGTGAGACTATTTTCTCAAATAGCTGGCCCGGTTCTGGCGCGGATTCAAACTTCCCCGTCAAAGCCTTTGTGTATGACAACCCAATGCAAACATTTGTTATCGCATCAGACGCTTCGTTGACTAACGAAGCAACTGCGCGTGGGCATGTGTTCGCAAACGCAAACTTTGCAACAGCTACTTCTGGTTCTTCTTCCACAGGTATCTCTTCTGCTAAGTTGGGTGTTAGCACAATCGCCACCACTGCTGCGCTGCAACTGCGTATCATCGGAATTCAAGATGATCCAGAAAACAGCGACTTTACAGCGGCTGGTATCCCTGTAATTGTTCGATTGAATAACAGCTTCAACTCCGCCAATGGTGCGATTGTTGCTGGTACTCCATCGACTACTGGCGTTTAAGGAGGTCTAAAGAATGGCTATTTCTCGCGCACAACTAGCGAAAGAGCTAGAACCGGGCCTCAATGCGTTGTTTGGTATGGAGTACAATCGGTACGAAAACCAACACGCGGAGATCTACACAACAGAATCTTCTGATCGAGCATTTGAAGAGGAAGTTATGTTGAGTGGGTTCGGAGCGGCACCAACCAAATCGGAAGGTTCCTCTGTAAACTTTGACGACGCTAACGAAGCCTACACTGCTCGTTACAACCACGAAACTATTGCGCTGGCATTCTCAATCACTGAGGAAGCTATCGAAGACAATCTGTATGATCGTCTTGGTTCGCGTTATACTCGTGCGTTGGCTCGTTCAATGGCACACACAAAGCAAGTTAAGGCCGCTGCGGTTCTTAACAACGCATTTACTGCTGGCGCGTCTGCTGGTGGTGACGGTGTTGCGCTTTGTGCGACAGACCACCCGTTAACCAACGGTGGTACGTTTGCCAACGAACCCACAGTAGCTGCTGATTTGAACGAGACATCTCTTGAAGATGCCCTTATCAACATCGCAGGTTTTGTGGACGAGCGTGGTTTGAAGGTTGCTCTTCGTGGCACGAAGTTACTTATCCCGCGTCAACTGCAATTTATTGCAGAACGCTTGATGGTTTCAAACCTTCGTGTTGGAACAGCAGACAATGATACGAACGCGATTCGTTCAATGGGAATGTTGCCTGATGGTTATGCCGTCAATGACTTCCTGACGGACCCTGATGCGTTCTTCATTATGACGGATGCGCCTCGTGGAATGATCCACTTTGAGCGTACTCCTCTGTCTACCAACATGGAAGCAGACTTCGACACAGGCAACATGCGCTTTAAAGCGCGTGAGCGTTACAGCTTCGGCTTTAGCGACCCACGTTGCGTATTCGGTTCACCCGGAGCGTAATTTGTGCTATAGTTTGGGAGGGTTTCATTACCTCCTCCCAAACTGGGGGCTACTTCGGTAGCCCCTTTCTTTTTGTCTATTTCTCCTGTATGGTTTTTTTATCCCTGACAGTTGCATGGTGCGGCTGACTAACCCAGACAGGAGATCGACATGGGTACGACAACTTTTTCAGGTCCTATTAAAGCAGGGACCATTAAAGAAACCACGGGTACAACCCTTGGATCAAATATTAAAAACACTGGTCAAGTCGTTATGGCGCAGACTTTTGCCGCAGATTTATCTGGTGGCGCACTGGCTGCTCAAGTAACGGACGTTGTTATTCCTGCTAATTCACAGATCATAGATTGTGTGATTGATGTGATTACAGCGGCGAACGCGACTACTAACTTGAGCGTTGGTGATACAGTGGGCGGTGCGTCTACAATTTTAAACACTTTTGCGAGTGGTACAACAGCAGGTCGTAAATATCCAACTACTGAAGCAGGCGGAACGTTAGCTTGGGAAGATACAGGAACTGCGGACATTCGTCTAACTGTTACCGCGTCAGCGGCAACTACTGCTGGAGAAGTACGGTTTACTATTTTGTATCAGCAAAACAATAACCTCGCTTAATAGGAGGCTTTTATGGCTGGTCCAGTAACAGCATATAATTGGGTTCAAGGAACCTCGGCAGCGATTGTTGGTCCGACTCGATCACGTTTACGGCAGGTTGTAATTTACGGTGCGGCTGCGGGTGCGTTCACGTTGAAAAACGGTGGCGCAAGCGGTGATACTTTGCTTACGCAAACATTTCCGGCAGGTCACCACGTAATGAACATTCCAG
>Ga0208898_1001913_pt1 | contig 13196 bp, 14 predicted proteins | sample VirMetDEL_Mar_4_FD_184513 | JGI IMG/M metagenome (GOLD analysis project Ga0208898, IMG submission 184513) | Aqueous microbial communities from the Delaware River and Bay under freshwater to marine salinity gradient to study organic matter... | ecosystem: Environmental > Aquatic > Marine >...
TCATGGGAGCAACGCCCATAAATCTTAACTCACCAGAGCAGCTATCCCAGGTTATCTTTAGCCGTAGAATAAATAACAAGAGAGAGTGGGCTGACTTGTTTGACTACGCTAAGACACCCCAAGAACACAAGGATATTGTAGAAGCTAACAGCAAGCAGATGCTCAAGACTGTAGCACTACACTGCCCTGACTGTAACGGTACAGGTAAGACGTACAAGATCAAGAAGGATGGCACAAAGTACAAGAAGCCTAACGACTGTACGTCTTGTGGTGGTAAGGGTTACAGACTTAAAGAGACTAACGAGTTAGCTGGCTTAGGGTTCAACGCCCCACCAGCACGTAAATGGATTAGCTATAATGGCTTCGCTACAGGAAAGGATAAATTAGATGCGCTCATTGCCACCGCTAATAACAACGGTATGGAAACTGCCAAGCGATTCCTTGAGGATGTTAAAAGGCTTTCTGCTGTTAGTAGTTATCTCTCTAGTTTTGTGGATGGTATTTCCACCTACACTAAGCACGATGGATTCCTACACGTTAACCTTACCCAGCACATCACTGCCACAGGGCGGTTTAGTGGACGCAACCCCAACATGCAAAACATGCCTCGTGGTGGAACGTTCCCAGTAAAGCGTGTATTCATATCACGCTGGGAAGGTGGACACATCATGGAAGCTGACTTTGCTCAGCTTGAGTTCCGTGTGGCTGCGTTCCTATCGCAAGACAAGGTAGCTATGGAAGAGATTAACACAGGGTTTGACGTACACGCCTACACTGCTAAGGTTATCTCTGATGCAGGGCAACCTACAGGTAGACAGGAAGCTAAGTCACACACCTTTGCTCCACTCTTCGGCGCTACAGGGTATGGACGTAGTAAGGCAGAGGCTGCATACTATGAGCACTTCAATGAGAAGTACAAAGGTATCGCAGCGTGGCACAAGAAGCTAGGTAATGAAGCTATCAGGTTAAACAAGATCACTAACGTCAGTGGCAGACAGTATGCTTTCCCTGAGGTTACACGTAGGGACAACGGTACACCGTCACACTTTACAATGATCAAGAACTACCCAGTGCAGGGCTTCGCTACAGGTGATGTAGTACCGCTTGTGCTTATTGAACTTGAAGCTAGACTTGAGAAGTTACAATCATGTGTAGTAAACAGTGTACACGATTCTATTGTTGTTGATGTACACCCAAATGAAAAGGAGTATGTACTTGCTACTATCGACACATTAAACATGGACTTAGACAGATTGATTGAAGAAGCCTACGATATAAAGATGAACGTGCCTCTACTTTTAGAGGCCAAGATAGGCCCGAATTGGCTTGACACGAAGGACGTTTAGTGGTATAACTTAGGCTCTTGACTTTTTTGTAATAGCGTTGAAAGGATAACATAATAATGAACGCAAATGTAGTACCTTTGAAAGTAGACAACATGAACTTAGCAGATGCAATGGGGTTCTCTGCAGCCGCAACAGCATCAAGTAAAGCAACAAGTGATCTGTATCGTATCTCGACTGCAGTAATCCAGGAAGTAGAAGGAAAGAAAGTAGTAGACTCACCAGTGTTTAAACTAAGGCAAGGGGATGAAGAGTTCCTTGCACGTAGCTTGGATGTACGCTTCTTTGCTGAGCGTCAGCGCTGGCAGAAGTGGGACAGTAGTAGTAACTCTTTCTTACGTACAGTGATGTCCACTAACTTAAACATGGACTTGAAAGATGTACTTGGTGGGTTTAACTTAGGACGCCCGACAGGTTACATCAAAGACTTCAAAGCTCTACCTGCAGATCAGCAGGATTTGATACGCAGTGTGAGCCGTGTAAAAGTACTGATGGGTATGGCACGAGTTAATGGTGCTTTCATTGAGGGTGGTGATGAAGTGGATACGTTTGACGGTATCGAAGTACCATTCGTGTATGACGTAAAGAACCGTGAGAGTATGCAAGCCATTGATGCTACTATCGCTAAGCTTATTAACAAGCGTCTGTCACCAGTAGAGAACTTGATTACACTTACAGGTTCAGGACGGTCCATGCCTAGCGGAACTAAGTTTGCTGTAGTTGAGTCAGACTTAGGTGAGACTGTAGGTTTCGCTGATGGTGACAACGATGTACTGCAGAACTTCCTATCTTACATTGAGAACAGCAATCAGTATATCTTAAACAAATGGGAAGAGAATAACGTTGAGCGTATCTCTGCTGAAGACAGTGCTATCGTAGGTAGTATCGTTGACGTGCAGGACTTTGAGTAATCTCATGCAACACGTAGCTGAGATAGCAGTACATTCTTTTCTCAGAGATGTTCTGGATGGTAAGGCTTCTATGTCTGAAGAAGTTATCGACAAGGTAGCACAGGACGTTAAGGAAGCTCTTACCAAACAGTTCGTAGCTGATACTGAACCTCGCAAGTTTAAACTCAGGATGTCCAACATTGGGCGTCCTAAGTGTCAGCTTTGGTTTGATAAGAATAATCCTGAAGGTGCTGAGCCTAAGCCAGTATCCTTTAAGATGAACATGGTTATGGGTGACTTAGTAGAGGCTGTATTCAAAGGTCTACTGCGAGCAGCCAAGGTAAACTTTGATGATAACGATAAGGTAACACTGAAGTTAGACGAAGACGGTAAAGAGATTAGCGGTGAGTACGACATGATCATGGACGGTAAAGTTGATGATGTCAAGTCTGCATCACCGTGGTCTTTTGAAAACAAGTTCACAGATTATTACAGTCTGAAACAATCCGACAACTTTGGTTACGTTGAGCAGTTAGTAGGTTACGCTAAGGCAGCAGACAAAGGTGTAGGTGGCTGGTGGGTAATCAACAAAGCTAATGGTGACTTCAAGTATATCTCTGCTGCAGAGGCTGACGTTGAACAAACTATGGCTGACATCAAGGATACCTATGATTACATCTCACAAGACAAACCTTTTGAGAGGTGCTTTGATGCTGAACCTGAAACGTACAGAGGTAAGGCTAGTGGTAACTGGAAGTTAAGCAAGACGTGCGGCTTCTGTGATCACAAGAAGAAGTGCTGGCCTGAGTTACAGGCTTTACCTTCTAGAGTTTACAAAGGAGCTAAGACTCCACCAACAGTAGAGTACGTATCACTTGGCAGTCAGACATAACAAGGGAAGGTATCGTAGCGGCCTAGAGAAAGAAGTCGCTGCGTACCTCAGAGATAAGCAACACAGGGTCAGGTATGAAGTCCTAAAGATAGAGTGGGAAGATCTACGCTATCGGACTTACACGCCTGACTTTGTTTTAGATAACGGTATTATCATTGAAACTAAAGGTATCTTTGATAGTGAAGATAGAAGGAAACACCTAGCTATAAAAGAACAACACCCTGAGCTAGACATACGCTTTGTGTTTAGTAACTCTAAAGCTAAACTATATAAAGGTGCTAAGTCTAAATACTTTGAGTGGTGCGATAAGTACGGCTTCAAGTGGGCGCATAGAGTCATACCTTATGACTGGCTGAAGGAAGACGGTAAAGCAATACGTACTAAGAAGATACCATTTAAAGGTGAGAAGAAGGACCAGGATTACAAATGAAGTACTACATAAGAGACAACGAAGTAGCTATAGTACTAAAACCTCATGCGTTTGATGAGGATGGAGAATGGACAGGTGAACTAAGTACAGGACTTGTTGTTGGTGACAACTCAGACATGGATTCAGATACACTTTCTTACATCATACATCTAGCTACACTCATGGCAACGTTCTTAGAAGTAGCACAGGATGATGAGGATCTGTATAACATAGTTGAAGAGCGCAGAAATGCACTTATGGGGCTTGACAATCCCGTACAAAACATGTATGAAGAAGTAGAGGGTACGGATGGTAAGGTAGTAAAGCTTACTAAGTACACTAAAACTTTAGGAGAAGCGTAACAATGCACGACTCAGTTAATAAACCAGTCCACTACAATCAGGCTGGTATAGAGTGTATCGAAGCTATACGTGCCATGACAGGTTCTATGGATGGTACAAGTGCTTACATGGCAGGTAATGTATTAAAGTATATGTGGCGTCACGAGTATAAGAACGGGTTAGAAGACTTAGAGAAAGCCAGAGTATATCTGGGTTGGTTGATTGATAACTATAAGGAGAAGCACAAATGAAAAAGTTCAGCGTGACTTTTTTGTTGAAGGTAGATGATGAAGCTAACATATTGTCAACAGTAGAGGATGCACATGTCGAAGACATACATGACTTACTGCACAATACGTTCCACGATATAGATGATATAAAAGTAGATAACTTAGTAGTAAAAGAGAGGTGGTAGTTGTATGATAACCCAAGAAGATATTGATGCGTTCCAAAGATTTAATGATGTTGACTATTTGTTTAACGAGTATCAAGACATGGCTGCATCTACTGCTATCTACAGACAAGAACATCAAGTTATCTACCCTGCGCTGGGCTTAGCTGCAGAGGCAGGTGAGGTAGCCAACAAAGTAAAGAAGATCTTACGTGATAAGAACTTTGATCGTAGCGGTATAGCTGATGAGTTAGGTGACTGCTTATGGTATATCGCAGCGCTGTGCCGTGACTTAAATATAGAGATGTCTGAGGTAGCTAAAGGAAATTTAAAGAAACTAAAAGATCGTCAAGACAGAGGGACACTAAAAGGTAATGGAGACAAACGATAATGGATAACTACCTACCGACTGACTATCAGTCATTCATTCACAAGTCTAGGTACGCTAAGTACTTTGATAACAAAGGGCGTGAGTCGTGGAGCGAAACAGTAGAGCGCTACATGAATAACGTTATACGCCCCAAGGCAGGGCACGACAGCTACGTAGATCAGATACGTGACGCTATATTAAACTTAGATGTTATGCCATCTATGCGAGCTATGATGACTGCTGGTCCTGCACTAGCCCGTGATAACACTGCAGGGTATAACTGTAGTTACCTACCCGTAGATGACCCTAAGTCCTTCGATGAGGCTATGTTCATTCTGCTCTGTGGTACTGGTGTTGGCTTCAGTGTTGAGCGTCAGTTCATCAGTAAGCTTCCTGAAGTCCCTGAGTTGTTCGACAGTGAGACTACAATCGTTGTCAAAGACAGTAAGGAAGGTTGGGCTAAAGCGTTCCGTCAACTGCTGGCACTCCTCTGGGCTGGTGAGATCCCTCAGTGGGACATAGGTTTGGTACGTCCTGCAGGGTCTAGACTTAAAACGTTTGGCGGTAGAGCTAGTGGCCCAGCGCCTTTAGTTGAACTGTTTAACTTTGCTATTAAAACATTCAAGAACGCACAAGGACGTAAGCTGTCTAGCATTGAGTGTCACGACTTGATGTGCTTCATTGGTCAGATCGTTGTAGTTGGTGGTGTACGCCGTTCAGCTATGATTAGTTTATCCAACCTAAGTGATGACCGTATGCGTCACGCTAAGTCAGGTCAGTGGTGGGAGACTGCAGCGCATCGTGCGTTAGCGAATAACTCTGTAAGCTACACTGAGAAGCCTGACATGGAAACGTTCATGCGTGAGTGGCAAGCCCTAGTAGAAAGCAAGTCAGGAGAGCGTGGTGTATTCAATCGTCAAGCAAGTAAAGTACAAGCTGCAAAGAATGGTAGACGTGATCCTGACTACGAGTTTGGAACTAACCCGTGTAGCGAGATCATCTTGCGTCCGTATCAGTTCTGTAATCTTACGGAAGTTGTTGTACGTGCCACAGATAGTATTGAAAACTTGGAGGGTAAGGTACGCATCGCAACGATCCTTGGAACAATCCAGTCGGCCTACACAAAGTTTCCATACTTGCGTAAGGTGTGGAGCAAGAACACCGAAGAGGAGCGTCTGCTGGGTGTGTCGCTTACAGGAATAATGGACAACCCTTTAATGACACATGAGAATATGGGATTGGAGAAGACTCTTGCACACCTTAGGAGCGTTGCTATATCTACTAATGCTGAATGGGCTGACCGTCTTGGTATACCTGTATCTGCGGCAATTACGTGCGTCAAACCTTCGGGCACGGTATCACAACTGGTGGATTCAGCCTCTGGAATACATGCTCGTCACAGTCCCTATTATATCCGTACTGTCCGTGGTGATAACAAAGATCCACTGACGCAGCTTATGAAGGATCAAGGTATACCTAACGAGCCTTGCGTTATGAAGGGTGACACAACTACAGTGTTCAGCTTTCCACAGAAGTCACCAGCAGGTGCAGTAACACGTAACGATATGACAGCTATAGAGCAACTTAATCTTTGGCTAACGTATCAGCGTCACTGGTGTGAGCATAAGCCTAGCGTGACTATCTCAGTGCGTGACTCTGAATGGATGCACGTAGGTGCTTTCGTGTATGAGCACTTTGATGAGATGTCAGGTGTGTCTTTCTTGCCACACTCAGATCATACTTACCAGCAAGCCCCATATCAGGATTGCACTAAGGAAGAGTATGAAGTACTATTAGGTTCTATGCCAGAGAAGATTGATTGGAGTAAGCTCTCTGACTATGAACAAGAAGACAACACTGTTGCAATGCAGACTATGGCTTGTACTGGTGATGTGTGTGAAGTAGTAGACTTAACTTAAACCAAACAAAGGAGAAGTAACATGACAGGTATTGAATTTATGGCAGTAGCAACTATCGGTATGGTAGCTGTTGGAGAAGTAGTTAACTTAGCAGCGGAGCACGGACCGTCTTTGATTGAGCAAGTGAAGAGTTGGTTCTAGTATGTACGCTCTACTGTTAGTTATGATGTTTGAAGGTAAGGTACAAGTACACGCCTTTAATGGTTTGTTCTTGGACCGTGATTCTTGTACTTCTGTAGGTTATACTATGGAAGCACGATTAGAAGATTCAAAACCAGGACCATCAGCTACAGCTAAAACATACTGTTTCCAAATACCAGAGAGCGCATAATGTGAATATAGAAGAAGAAGCCAAAAGGCACACGCAAGCTAAGCAGGAAGAGTTCTACGATAAGTTAGTTACCTTATTGATACCTGCTCAGCGACACATAGCGAGTAGTCTGTATGAGTCACGCATGAAGGATAGATCACTAGAACGTTTAGAAGATTCTATTCTAATGGCTAGACGTGCAGCAGAACAAACAGGACTTAAATAATAAAAAAAGGGGGCTGTCGTGGCCCCCTAGTTCTTTTATGGTTAGTTACCTTCAGCTAACAACTCTAAGTAATCTATATAAGCTGTGTACATTTGTATTTCAGAGTAAGTAAAGTCTCTCATTTCTGCATCCACACCCTGATTACGCATCATCTCCATAGCTGTAGCTCTTTGTTCTTTAGTTCCTTTAGTTGATGCTTTATATCTCTGACGCTCTATATAGGAAGTATTTTTAGGGCTGTCAAGAGTAGTCCTTGCCATCTTTCTAACATTCTTTAATATATTTTCTACACGTCCTCGTCTATATTTAACACCACCCTCTAAGAAACGTTTGTCCTTTAATAACTGACCAGCTTCATACTCCAAAACAGGTGCGACTATTTGATTGAACACTCTATCATACTTAGGTATCTGTGTTCTTTGATCTGCTGTCCATGTTTTTAACTCAGACATAGTATAGACTTTTTCCGCAGCAGTTTTACCACGTTTAACTGTTATACCAAAGATTCTAGACAAGGGGTTAGCATCATACAGTCTACCCTCACGGGTAGCCACTCGTAGTTCTTCTCCTGTTAACTTAGGTGTCTTTGCGTCAAACTCATCTGATAAGGCTTCTATGATGTTGTCTACATATTTTGTTGACTGCTGTAGAAACACTTCTCCACCACGAGCTTGACGTGGATCTTTAGCATAATCATTCTCAGACATAAACCCTACTGCACGATTGATAGCATCGAGTGGGCGAGTAGTACCTGCTGTAATGTTTCCTAATAGTTTACCTGCAGCTTCTTTACCTTGCATGGCTGAACCGCCACCTTGACCCGACACAACCCGTGTCATATAATCTGATACAGCAAGTAAGTCATTAGAGAACTGCATGTCTCTAGCAACTTGCCCTATAGCTAACTGGTTAAGAACATCTTCTAGTGGCTCCTTAACTCCTGCCATCTCACCTTTCATTGTAAGACTTGCGTATCTTCCTACAGCTAAGAAAGCAGATAAAGGGTATACATTAGTTACGTCAATAATGTCACCTTTGCTAGTCTTTATTTCGTTGTACGCTAAGCCATCTCTTTCTTGTTGTTGAGAGTATTCATATGCAAGTTTATAACCTGCTAAACCAGTAAGTGCTCTAGACATTGCTTGTGTGGTACTTACTGCGTCACCCTCTTTCTTTACTATGTTAGAAGCTACACCCATTAAAGACAAAGGAGACCATTGATATGCAGTAGCTACAACATTATTCATAAATCTACCAAACGGTAAAACAAAACCTAACCCTGGTGTATTTGATATGTTTTCTACTGTTCGTGCAGCAGTGCTTAACATTTGATCGTTGCCTGTATAGTCTTTAGAGAACACAGACTTTAATGTAGTATCTATAGCACCGCCAATAACTTCATCATCAATTATATTTGTGTTACCTGATTCAAGTACTTCTCTTAGAGTAGTTTCTTTTTTAAGACGTAGGTACTTGTCTAGCTCAGTCATAAACATTTGGGATTTAGTAAAAGTATCCTGTATGCGTACACCTGTAATTGTATTTGCTGCAGTAGTCCACCTATCTATTCTATTTACTATTTTGTTTGTTGGATCAAAACCAAAACGCTCAATGGATTGCTCAACACCCATACCTGTAGTATCAACTAGAAGCCTACGCAAATCTTTATGTTCTTCTAGCATTTTCATATAAGTATCATGCGTAGTAAACGGGTCCATAAGGTTCTGCATCTTTTGCTTTTGTACAGCAAAGTAAACATTACCTTTTCTAAATAGCTCTCTGGATGTTCTGGTTTTACCTAATCCCGTACCTATACCTGCCATATAAAAAGTAGCACCATTTAAAAGTTCTGCCACCGTGTTACCTGCAGAGAATAGTGAGTAACCCATTACGTTTGCTGATGTTGTAGCAGGAGAAGATACAAGTAATCTTTTCCAGATACTCTGCCCATAAGCAAAAGGCTTAGAGGCTTGCATTTCTTTTAGCTCTTTCGTAGCAGCATCTTGTAATTCTTTATTTCTTAATGCACTATCTAAAGCCTTTGTTCCTACAATAGTACCAGCGTCTACTGCACGTTGGACCTGTGACCACACAGATAAAGTACTACCTGCCCTACTTGCATCTGCAGCTAGTATATCTCCAATGTCTACAGCTAATCTATCGAAGTCTCCTAAGTGGATACTTGTTTCTCCGTATATAGCCTTAGAGTATTTCTGAAGATCTTCCTCTGGCATGTAGCGTATGAGGTTAGTCATTACATCAGATACAGGTGTTTTACGAGATATACTTACACCCTCTTCCTTTAGTACTTTTACTAACCCGCCTTTACCGTCTTCGCCTATTAACATGTTTTTAAGTAGCGTTTCAGGTATATCTATACGCCCTAATAGATCCTCATCTACTATAGTACCTTTAAGCCTACCATATTCTACTTTATCTGCCCAAGAGTCTAGTGCTTTCTTAATGGACTTGGTAGCTTTTTGACTTGTCTTTTTGTTTAATAAAGGTTGTGCAATGTTTCTTTTTTTAAGTTCTTTTATTCTATTCTGTATATCTATATACTTTGCACTAGACGTACCTTCTTTCTCACCTACAGTTTTAAGTTGCTTCTGTAAGTTTTCAATAGATTTAGTAGTACGCTCTAAAACTCTCTTAGATATAGCACCTTGGGAGTATGCCTCACCTAATCCTGAAACACCTCTAAGACCTGTACCTACTGTGTAAAAACCTGCACCTACTACACCAAGCCCAGCAGATAAAGCAGTCATAGAAGCGCTGTACTTTTCTTGCGCTCCTACATCTAAATATATATCTTGTATGCTGTCTGTTTGCCACGCAGCTACAGCACCATCGAGTGCTGCAGTTGAACCTATAGTCCAGTAACCTGTTTTCTTTATTTTATTTTTTACGAAAGCGTCTTTAGCTTCTTGACTTGCTTTAAGAATAACTTGCTGCCGTGCTACTCTTGCAGCCTCTGCTTTTCTAGCTTCTGCGTTTACACCTTTTATACCTGCGCTAACAAGCTTTTTAGCCATAGCATCGCCAGCTTCTTGTCCAGCCTTTGCAGCAGCTTGTCGGGTTGCACCACTACGTGCAGCTTCTAATGAAGCTCTTTGTACAGCTTTTCTTACAGTTTCTTTTCCAGCTTTACTTACACCAAATGCACCTAGCTTAGCTAAACCACCAGTCATTAAACCTAAATAATTAGTTGGGTCTTTTACTGCACTGAATATATAATCTTTTACACCATCAACTGCACCGTATATACCGTCATTAACAAACACGTTACCTAAACTGTCATACAGGTCATAGGCATTTTTAGCAGCAAGCTTATCTTCTTCAGACCCACGAGTAACAAACATTATTTCACCAGCAGTATTTATACTGTTAGTGTTCCATGCCCTCATATGATTCATAAAACTTTCTACAAGCTCTTCATCATCTGCCCCATCAAAGTTTCGACCTTTATTACGGGCCATGTACTCACGTATTTTATTTATGTTTTCGTATTTATATAAGTCTCGTTTCTTTAGTTTAGCACTTGTAGGTTCTTCTGTATCAAGAGAAAACCCTTCATCTTTTTCTTGCTCTTCTTCGTAGCCGTTATCTTGCAAGAAACTATTTAAATCAAAACCTCTAGGTGCAGTATTGTTGTACGTAGGAGTAGGCTTAGCGTCCATATCTCCGTAACCATTTGTATTTAAGAAGTCATCTAAATTAAAGTTAGACATTATTAAGAACCTTCATTAGAGAATATATTAAGAAGTGCTTGCTCTATGTTTTTCTTTATAACACCTGCAATACTAGGTTTTCTTTTAGTGTATGCCGCCCAAGCTTTCATAGTTTTTTCTTTATCTTGCATATCTTCAGCACTTAGTGATGAGTAAAAGTCATCAAATATAGCTTCGTATTCTTCACGAGGTACAGTAGCTAGAGCCATAGCTTCATCTTCTTTAGTCGGAACCATTAAACCTTTTTCTGGACCAAACCCAGCTTCTAAAAGTTCTTTCTCAGGTACAACATTTAAAGATCCAAACCCTGGTAAGTCTACACCAGCTTCAGCTACCTCATCTACAAAACCTGTAGGTTCTTCTTCAGGTTCTTCTGGTATAGTTTTTCTTTCGCTAAACATACCCGCTTCTACCATAGACTCATATACTTCGTTAACAGTTACACTTTCAGGTAGAACGAATGGCTCGCCCTTTGCATTACTTCCTGAAAAACCTATGGCTCTACCAGAATGAGGATCTAACTTAAACACAAGACCGATATTAGAAGTAATTGTATCAAAAGGTAATGTTATACCAGCCTTTTGCATACCGTCACGAAGTTCATCTACTATTTGCTCTTCACCTCCGTGCTCCGCAAGAAGAGCTTTATATTCTACTGGCGATACGTAACTTTGAACATTGGCTGTAGGGCTAGTTAAGAAAGACAAACCATAGCCTTGACCCTGAGTAGATCCTGCAAAGTCTTGTGTTACTTGGTAGCGCCTCTTACGTTTGAACGCCTCCATAAAACTATCCACAGATGAAAGTTCTTCTGGGGTATAACCACCTACCCGCATAAAATCTGGCATTTGAGGATCGTTACCTTGAGCCTTTTCCCCAAAGTAATTTAATGCAGCTTGGTACGTATCAAGTCTTTTAATAAGAGTGTCACTATTTGCTGCATCTATAGCATCTCTGTACTTCTCGTTTATCTTAACAGGATCGTATGCTTTCGTAGGTGTAATAGAAAAGTATGTATCAGGCATCAAGCTTTCATAAGCATCTTGATCAGCCATCTCAATTAGATCCATCTTTGAATAACCTTGATAGTAAGCATCCTTATCAAGTTGAGCACGAATATCAGACTCTAAGTCCACGCCAAAGATCTTACTGAATAACCCTGTCTTTGGTGCTGTTGTACTAGCTAACGAAGGAGCACCTCCACCAAAAGTATACATAAGGTTTTTCTTTACTTGCTCATCAGTTATCTCAAACGCACTAAGCTCTTCTTCTGTCATGTTAGATAGAGCAGCAACCTGACTAGGTGTGAAGTTTTTAATACCTGTATTTTCACTATGCTTGCGTAACTTTTTCTCGAACTCCATAAGACCTTCTGGGCCTGATGCCATAGCTGCATTGATCATAGCGCCTGTAGCACCAAGATCTTTTAAGCTATTATATTTAGCCATTAAAGGTCCGTTAACTAAAGCCATACGCTTCTTATGCTGAGCTTTAGCACGTTCAGCTTCTTCTTCTAGTTTAAGTTTATAGGCTCTACCTTCTTTACGTCTCTCGATTAAATCTCTAGATACTTGATTAAGAAACCCTGCAGTAAATGCCTTTGCATTAAAACCCATATCTACTATCCTCTAGACATTAACCCACCGCTTTGCGGAGGTGTTTCCATTTGTTCTGGTTCTGGCTGTAGTATTTCTTCTTCTACTTCTTGCTCTGGTGCAGCCATAACTTCTTGCTCTTTTGGTGGTTCTGCTTTTGAAGCTTCTTCCCGTGTCATAGAACTTGAAGTGTACTCAGCCATATCACGTAAAAGATCTGTACCTTCATCCTCTGTACCTTCTTGTTCTGCTTTACGTATAGAAGCTTCAAGAAGCATAGTAACCCTAGATCTTTCTTTATCATCCATAGCTTTTTTATGGTCTCTTCTAGAGAACTTATAATCAATCTCATAACTATCCGCTACCGCAGCGAAGAACTCCATAAGTGCAGGTGCGACTAAAAGACCTACATCCAGAGTGTGCATACCTCGCATCACGCTTGCAGTATATATAGATTCTACTAAAGGTTTGATTGCTACACCTGACTCTATAGCAACCATAAGATCATCTAAAATATCTTCGTTAGAAAAGCTAGACATATAAAAGGATAATGCTTCTTCAACTGTAGCTAGTTGCGGTGGGCGTTCCCAAGGACGATCCCCAATAGAATGTGTCGTTAAAGAATTTCCTGGTGGTACACCGTTGAATTGTGATACTGCCATTTGTTTTTATCCTACTTAGTGAAACCTGCACCAAAGTACAAGCCTACGATTGCTGATACTATATGTGTGTCTAACGGTGTAATTACAAAGCCCTGCGCTGTACGCCACTGTACTGTT
>Ga0208898_1001916_pt1 | contig 13184 bp, 36 predicted proteins | sample VirMetDEL_Mar_4_FD_184513 | JGI IMG/M metagenome (GOLD analysis project Ga0208898, IMG submission 184513) | Aqueous microbial communities from the Delaware River and Bay under freshwater to marine salinity gradient to study organic matter... | ecosystem: Environmental > Aquatic > Marine >...
TTGAAATACTTGTAACAGTTTATCTATTAAAGTTTGAACACCATTTTTACGAGCTTCAGTTATTCTCTCGTTCAGTTCCGGATTTTTTTTTAAGAAATGATAGAAACTCATCAAGCTGAACTCGTACTGTTTTTCCTCTAGTATTTCGGTAAGAGTTAAACCTTTCGTGAGTTTTTCGCAAATTGTATCGGCTTGGTTCGTTGTTATCAAGTCTGACTTTGACTTTGGTGTAGTAATATTCTTTGAGTTGTTCATCTGTATAGTTCCTAAATTGTTGTAGTTTGCTTAATTGTTTTATCCTTGTTTCATCTGTAAATTTGGCTTTTTTAAAACCTAGTTTGTTCTGATAGCCATGATATTTACAGTAATATGTACCATTTGCAAGTTCATAACCTTTCATTCTACATGGTATGAGTTTCCCTTGACGTCTTCCGGCACGAGTAAAGCCTTGACAAAAGACTTTTCTCATAGGTCTACCTACCATGATAAATTATCTAATTTATTTTTTAATTTAATAGCTAGTTTAAATTTACCTCGTGATCTACATTTTAATATTAAGTCTTTTATCCTAAATATTAATCTTCCTTTGTCTGTCATTTCTTTGGTCTCCCTTTGTAGTCTAGATTGTTACGTTTATTGAAAGCAACCTTTTCCTTATATCTTGGGTTACTATTCTTACTTATCTTGGTTAGTTCATTAATTATTTTATGAGGATTGACATAGGTTGCCTTACTTTCACGTTCCAATTCAATCTTCCTCTCTTTAGCCAATTTTATATAATAAGGATTGTTAGTATCTGAATTAAGGTCTGACAGGGGGAGCTTTGATAAGTTTAGTATTAAACTATCCATATTACCTCTATTATCTCTTATAATCTTCTCTATATTATTTCCTCTATCTATTGTATTAATGTCTTCTACTAATACTGATCTATTTTTCACATTAGAGTGATCTTTTTTATACATCTTACTTTTATTAGTGTATAAAATTGATCCATCTAATTCAGTTTTAAGAAATAACTGGTTGATTTTATAGGTTTTACCAGACCTACCACGAACAGTTGATATAACATTTAATTTTTCTAAAGTATCAAGGGTACGTCTGACAGTAATACGTGATAACTTGGTCTCAAAAGCTACAGTTGAATAACGCAGACCACATTCATAGTTATTCTTTTTCCAAGCGTGTTTCATTAAAGATAAATAACAGTTCAAACAATTAGATTTTTTAACACCAGTTAATTTATCAAGATGTCCATACAATTTGTAAGTGATGTGCAAAAAAGCTCGGCTATTATTCATAAGGACATACCTTTTTGTGTTTAATCTGAATTTGTCGTAAAATCTCTACCCACTCGGTCTCGCAAAGGGTGTTTAATGGAGTTCTAATGGGGTATTTTTGAGCAACTCGGAAGGTTAGTGAGGTGTCGGTCAATTTTTTGTAATATACCAAAAAAACAGGCACATTTAGAGCTTTTCCAATGTGTTCAACAATGGTTGTATATTTCTTTTTATTTGATCCGGTGTCATAAAGATGTTCAATGATTGCAAGTGGTTTCCAACAACCTTTATTTTGGCAAATTTCCACAGAATCCACATCGCACATTGCGATATTGTCAAAACGTCTATGCCATTTTGAGTATAAATCTTTATCGTAATACTTTGCGTCTCGCATTAACTATTAATAAAGTTCCAAGTAGCATACACTACAAAAAATAAAACCAATACTTGTAGTTCCTTTGGTGTTTGTAAAAACATTTCAATCATTCCCACTCCTCTTTTAGTTTATTTTTTATTATTATTAATTCGTTTTCTTTTTCTTCTATTATTCTCTCGTAGTCTAGCAACTCATTAGATAGTTTCTCAATGTGCTTTTTATGTCGTTTAATTTCTTGCTTACATTTCTTTAGCTCATCTGGACAACCTATCTCATCAAACATTTTTTCATTGGTCATTTTAATACCTCAATCTTTTTAACAACTGATCTAGGATAGACAGTTACAGTACCAACAGATAGTTTATCTCCATCATAATTAAATGAAGTAAATATTTTAACTGTCTTTGTATCTTTAGAAAATAAATACCCAATATCTTCGCACCATTGGAAAGTTAATTTTTCTACATCTTCTAAACTATCAAACCAACTTGCGTCTGTAATTATATCTTGCCAAATAATTTTTACTCGTTTGTATTTAAACTTTGGTGTTCCACCAGCTTTCATATAGATCCTTTATTGTAACTTTATTTTTTGTAACTTCTAAAATTTTCTTTACCATTTCTGGATCGGGAAAACGCTTTACCTTTGCAGTTAAGCACCAACGTTGAACAGACGTGCCTGGATTTTGCACACCTTGTATACCAAGTTCTAATCCAAAATTATAATAGGATAGACCTTTTTCTTTTCTATATTCTTCAAGTGTCATATTTCCTTTCTTTTATTGCTCTGATTTGTATGTATATATATCATATTTAATGCTTTACAAGTAAATTAATTAGTGTATATAATGTGGAAAAAAAAGGAACTTATGAAAAAACAAGAAGAACTAATACAAGACGCATTTTCAATATTCAATGGTGGTAAAGGTTTAGACCATTGGTCATACTCATCAACGTCATCACCTATGGCAAAGAATTTAATTAATTATACTTTTCCACAAGAAGTTAGAAGAAAATTTCCATTCAGATATAAACCTAATTTTGGCAACATAGTAAATAATACTGTGCAAAGATTAATTGGTGATTGTATTTGGACATCAGAGACAAATGTAATTGATGAGTGGGATAAAGATTATAAATTAAATTTTAACAAAGAATTAAAAGATATAAAAGATAAACCACCGGTAGACGCAAAGGATGAATTTGCTAGAGAAGAAATGCTTAACTACGCACATGATTGTATTGGCATTACAAAAAAAGTTATTAAAGATGTTGTGGGTGATGAAAAATTAATTTGTGAAAGGTATGTTAAGCATAAAGAAATGACAATGATAAAACCTATCATTGGTAGAATTGATTATGAAACAGATGGCAACAAAAAATTATTTATAGAATTAAAAACTAAACCACCTAATATTAGAAAGGTTAAGAATAAGGAAGAGTGGAAAATGTCTAGTCAAGATATACCCACAGAGCCTACAACAGATAACCTTACACAGACTTCGTTCTACTATATGTGTACCAAGAAAACACCTTACTTAATTTATGTTAATGATAAGGAGCATATTATTTTTGATGAGACACATGAGTTAATGAAGAAAGATCATCTTGAATATCTTTATTACAAAATGGTTGAGAAGATTTTACTTTGGGAACGTATGATTATGTTCTGCAAAGGAAGTCTATCTGAACTTGCACAAATGTGTGAGCCGCCAGAAATGAATCATCCTTTTTACTATAAAGATTTAGTAGATGAACAAAAAGAACTCATAACTAATTTATGGGGAATTAAACAACAACAATAAACAAAGGAGAACTATGTTACACACAGCATCTTGGTTAGTATACAAAGCAAAAGTAATAGGAACTTATACTTTTATTTACGCACAAAAAGTATGGGGTTTATTACCGGGTTAATAATAAAAACAAATGAAAGGAAACATGAAAAGAAATATATATCAAAAACTACATGACGCCTGTTTAAGTGCAAAAGGTGTTAAGAAAGGTGCGAAAGCAAATGGAATGCATTTCAACCCGCTTTTACACGACAATGTTCAAGCAGTTGCAACACAAGCCTTGTTAGACAATGGTTTGTATGCGACTTGTAATTATCTGACAGAGATTGTACCAAACATAAAACAAGTAATGGTCGTATGTACCATGAGAGTTTATGACATTGATGATCCAACACAACACATTCTTGTTGATGGTTGTTCAGCATTTGGCAATCTTGATAAATTTGGAACTGGTAATGCCATGTCATACTCAAGAAAGTATGCGTTCTTAAATTTATTAAATCTTAAAACAGGTATTAAAGATGAGGATGGCTATGAGCCAAAACCATTTGAAGATTCTACAGAGCAATCTGTTGAAGAACCTACATATATGGATGATACTATAGATGTAGAAGCTATAATGGATGCGTTTACAAATACTAAATCATTAAAAGATTTTGAATCTGTTAATGAGCAGTATAAAAATGACATCCAATTTTTAATAAAAAATAACTTGAGTGCTTACAAGCAAGTATACAATGTTGCCGGAGTACATAAAACCAAGTTAGAAAATAACAAGGGTCAGTAAAAGCTGACAATAACAAAGGAGTAAACATGAGTGAAGATACAGTATGGTGTAATTTGGTTAGAAACGAAAACAAGAACGCAGAGAACCAACCCGATTGGGTAGCACCACCAAACCTAAAAGCACCAGAGGGTAAGAAGTGGACCATTGGAGTTAAGATAGGAGACGTTTGGCACAATCAAGCTGGATGGAATGAGTTAGATGAACAAGGTAATATTACCGGTATCACAATTAAAATGACACCACCTAGTTCTAGTGATGATAAGCCAACAGTACCACAAAATAAAGGGTTTCAAAGCAAACCTAATTATGGTAATAAACAATCGTATAAGTTTTAATTAACTTATATTTGTTTCGGGGGAGTTTTTCTTTCTAGTTCCCTTTCGGTAGTTTTCTTCCCCGAGACACCTCAAAAAAAATATGGACAAGAAAATTACAGACATAGACCAAGAGATAGAGAAAAAAATTATTGATGATCGCCAAAAAGATTATGGTAATTATCAAGAGAACTTTATTATGTTAGCCGAAATGTTTACGATTGTTTTGGCAAACAGTTTAAAAAAAAGAATTAAACCACACCAAGTAGGTCAATTAATGATGGCATTAAAACTATACAGATCAACAAGAAATTTTAAAGCCGACAATTATACAGATTTAAGTATATATAACAAGATGACTAAAGAGATACACAAAAAAGAGGTTGCCAAAAAGGATAAAGTATGACAAAGTTTAAAAGAATTATTAATGGTGAATGTCATTTTACAATGATTGAACTATTTGATGATGCAAAGAAAGCTGCAGATGTGTCCAATGAAGGAGAACCTGTAGAATGTAAAATTGATAATTTGAGGATTGATTTTACAATAGTAAAAAAGGAGAATGATGAACGAGATAAAAACTCGTCTGCAAAAGTACAGGGATCTTCAAGCGAAGAAACACGAGAAGTACCTGGAAGCAAAGCAGAAGGTTAATAAGTATCAGAAAGATTCTTATAGATTGCTTTGGAAGATAGAGCAGACAAAAGAACAATTGATGACATCTATTTAGTTATTAATTGATTATTAAAAAAAACTGAAGGAAAGCGTAGGGGATCTATGACCAAAAATAAAGTGTTTAGTGAAATTAAACTTGCTATGAGAGCAGGACATTATCGTGATTTAACTTTTAAAGAAAAAAAAATATACAAGAACGCATTTAAGAATGGTTACAAGTTAGCCAAGATACATTGTAAAAAAAGAAGTCCAGAGTTTTATAAGCCAAGAAGAATTGTTAATTATTCTTTTGCCAAACCCAGTGCAAGAATTGTTGATAGTATTATTAATAGAATTTGTATTCGTTATGAAGTACATAAAAAAAGTTTAATGGCTAAAGTTAGAACACAAGATATAGTTAGAGCAAGAAACATTATTCACAACATCTTGTATGAAAAATATAATATGAACCTTACAGATATAGGTAGATATTTCGGACAAGATCATACTACAGTTTTACATTCAATAGAAATGAAAAAAGATAAACGAAGATTTTGGGATGCTGGTCAAACCATTTGGCAAGAATACCAAGATTTAAAAGAAACTATTTTTTAAATCCAGACAACATAGACTTGTAAGACTTTTTTGTAATAGTAGATTTCTTTTTAGTTCTACTTGTACCGGCTTTCTTACGTTTGTTTATATTGTAGTACAAACCTTTTTTAGCCATCTTACCAGATTTTGTTTTGTGATAACCCGGCATTATTTTTTCTTTTTAGATTTAGAGTTCATTATTTTTTTCTTCAAAGCTGAAGGCAAAGTTTTTTGCTTTGCTGTTAGTTTGCTTTTACCTTTTGATTTACCATACATAATTATTCTCCTTTTGTTGTTTAAGTTTTAACATACAATAGTTGTCAAAACAACTACCATCTTTACCATCATGGCAAAAATATTGTTTGTTAGCTGTAACAATCCAGCCACCTTCATCATTCATTAGTTGTTTATTACAAGTTTCGCAGTAGCCACATATTAAAGATTGATGTTTGGGTTTTACCCATGTTTTCTTTTTTATCGGCACTTCCACCTACGTCTTGCTTGTCTTATTCTTGAGTTAGGATCGTTTCTTGTTTTAGCTGATGATCTTTTAAGTTGTCCAGCTGATCTTGCACAATAACTTTTTCTACGTTTAGCATCTTTAGATCCCGGCTTAACTTTACCTGTTACTGCTGTCTTTAATTTTGATCCGGGATTGGCTGCTCTATATCTTGCAACACCTTTAGCTGTCATACCAGCACCTTTTTTTGTAGGTCTGTAGTTTGCGTTCTTACCTTTAGTAGTTTTTCTTATAGCCATTATTTACTTCTAACAGAATCTATAAAATTATAAATTCTTCCTATTTGTGTATCAACATTCATTATTTCTTCTGACAACATACCAATATGAATTTGTAATTCAACAATAGTAATTAATACATAAGTTGATAATCCTAAAAGGATTGTACCAAGTAAAGCAATTAATGCTGTGTTGTGTTGTCGTTTCATTTAGCAATCTTACCTCTATTAATACCTTTTTTAATTACATAATCTTTAGTACCATTAGCACCATGATTTACTTCTTTTTTAAGAAACTTAAATAAGTTCATTTCTTTTAATTTCTTTTCAGTATGTTTTATAAAACTTTCTAATACTTTACTGTCTCTCATTTGCTACCACCTATGTAACCACCAATAACTCCAATCAATCCTGTAACAGACATCTTCATTAAGGTTATAACACTTTCATCTACTGGTCTGTTTTCTTCTAGTGCTACCCAATAGTCTCCTATGATAATTACACCAAGAAGTATTAAAACACCACTTGTTATTAATAGTATTACAATGTCTTTAAAATTTTTAATCATTTTCTTTTTCTTTTTTTTCTTAATAGTTTAACTCTTGATTGCCATAACCATGAAGTAAACTTAACAGAGTAAGTTTCTAACCATGAAAATATATCATCTACTCCACTAAAAAATTTATAAAAGAATTTATCAATCATTAGTTGGCTCTGGCATTACATAGTCTTTTGGCGGCATTTTTAATGTAGTATTATCCATAGTTTTTACATCTGGGTTTTCTTCCATATACTCTTTTTTTAAATCTTTCCATAAATTTTTCTTAACAGGTCTATCTTCATTTATATTTGTTGGAACAACACCTCTACACTTTGATACTAACAATGCAAAGTTTTCATTATATACAAGACTAGGATTTTTATTTACCTTGTTGCACATCTTCATTAACTCTAGTTGTTGTTTAAGTTGTACATTTTCTTTTGAAGTTTTACAATCTGTGCCTAAATATTTTCTAAATGTTATGCTAAAGTTTTGTTCATTAGTTTCATTATCGCTAGAACTAAATCCACGATAATCTGATTCTCTATTTCTATCTTCTATACGAAAATCTACTTCGCCACATCTTACACCATACTCATTAAGATATTCGTTTTTAGGATAAGCAGGTTCGGCAAAGATTGTTAATAAGCTGAGCATGATTATAAGTATAGCTGTAAATCTGTAATCCATCCTGCAATACTCCATAAGTTATCCTAATAATTTATTTCCCTGTTTAAATCTTTTATATCCCATTCCATTTCATTGACACGATTAGCAAGAACTTCATATAAGTTTTCTGCCATCTCCCATGTACCTTCTGCTCTCTCTAGTTTTTGTAAAATTGTATTTGTTTTTTCTGTAAGTACAGCAACATCCCTACGAATATTCTCAAGCTCCATAGTTTGTATGGCTTGTATCTCTGATTTGTTTCCATTGATGGTGTCTGTTAGATTAACAATGTATTTAACACCTGTAAATGTTCCGACTAACACAGACGCAACAACAGGTATCATTACTATATTTTTTTTAAGTAAAGCTGCTAAATCCATTCACAAAAACCTACAGTATGTATGCTACAACTAATATAACACCAATAATAATTACTGCTTTTTTATGATCTTCCAAATAGTGTTTGATCATATCTCTAATTTCATCAATCATATTTATCTCCTATGACTTTCTAATATAAGATATTACTTACCCTGTCCACGATTTTTTGACTTGCCTTTTTGTCTCTTCTTACTTTTATTCATAGAAGATAGTTTAGGTCGTCTACCTATACTTGTTTTTTTTGGTATTCTTACGTGAGGTTGATCTGCTATATTGAACTTTACTCTTGCCATTTTTTCCTGTTTGTTGAGATAATAAACTTACTTTCTTATTATATTGTTGTGAATATGATGTAGATATATTTTTCATTTATATTTTTTTTCCCATATCTCTTTTTGAGTTAGTCCTACTTCATCTTTTTTACATTTTGATCCATGATCAATATCAGAAACATTTATTTCTTCAACTAAGGCATATCTATATATTTTAGATGATTCGTTATTCCATTGAAAATGTAAAAGAAATTTAGTATCTTCGTATTTATTTATTAATCTTGGATCAAAAGCAGCTATTGTCATTTTTTAAACTTTTTATTAGTCAATAAATTAGTAACAGATATTCCATAGTTTCCACCAACTACTATAAAAATTAAATATAAATATACTTCTGGAATATTCTTTAGTTGTTCAAAATAAAACTCTACTTTTTTTAACATAGCCATATCCCCATAGAAAGTAGCATAGGCTAGTATGCCTAGTGGTGCTAATATGAACGCACCTAATACTAAATCTAAAATTAATGAGCCATTTCTTTTAGCTCTCTCGTTACCAGTTTGCATTTCTTGTAAAGCTATTTGATGCTTACGTTCACTTTTCTCTGCTCGTTTAGTCATAAAACTTCCTACAGCTTTAGACCCTATTTTAAATAACAAATTATATGGTAACATATTAATCTTTCTTATCTTCTTCTAACTGTTTAATTTTAGTTAAAGCATCATCTAAATCTTTAGTACAAAACTCTAGCTTTTGCAAACACCTTTTGTTAGCTGCATCTTTAGATTTACCAGCATCTTCAAGCTCTGCTATCTGACCTTTTAGTATTCTAACTTGATCTTTATATTCATTAATTATATCCAATGAGTTATCATTTTGCATATATTATTTTTACCTTTAGTTTGATTTGTTCTTTAGTTCTACTTCTAGATATAAGTGAACCAATTCTTTTTCTTCTATAGCCATCTTTGGGTGTATAGTCTGTTTTTCTATAATTTTTTGATTTAACATCATAACCAGTATACTCACCTGTAGACATATTTAAAGTAACAATATCTACAGGACCAAGACCACCAAGAGGTGTAAATACAAGAATATTAGAATCTTTTGCTAGTTCCATTTGTGTTTTCATTTCGCTTATTAGACCAGTAATTGCTTTTTTTCTTCTAGCCATAAAGACCTTAAAGTTAAAGTTTTTGAAATAATATAACTATAATTGTAAACATCCCACCTATAATAGCTGACATAGCATAATACATGTGTCTTTTAATATCTTTAATCTCTAATTCTATATTGGTAATTTTTTGATGAGTTTGTTTTTGCATGATACGACAAAGTTTTTCGTGTGATTCTATTTTCTGTAATGCAATATTTTTAGACATTTTCTTTTTTTATCTCATTACAAAAATAAGTTATATATAATTTTTCTTCGTTAAATTTTTCTTCATATTGATTAACAATTTCAACAGTTGATAATGAACCAGCTTTAACGCAATCACTCCAAGAATTAAATTCTACTGTTGATACTGTTGTATTGTTACACATTCCATTTATTGCTGAGCAGATTGTATAAGCTAAAATAAATTTCATTATCTTGCAGTTGCTGGTACACCAGTTGATGTTACGAATGGATTTTCTGCAAATGCCATGTAGATGTATGTTGCACCAGATGTATTTATTTCTCCATTATTATTAACTACTTTAAAACCATTGGAATATAAATCGTATCTAACATTTGTTTGTTCAGCATTAGATAAATTTGGAAATAGTTGTTGATTTTTTTCATTATAACCTAATCTTTTATTATCACTAATTAACCAATTATCAGCACCACTAGATAGTTTATTCATTACAAAAGCTGGTTTAAATCCTGTATAAACAAATGTACCATCATTATTTCCATTCCCTGTATAGCTTCCAAATTTTGAGTAGCCTTTTTTCTCTGCGAATATATATGCTATGTATTTTTCTCCACTTTGATTAACTCCATTGTCTGTTCCAACACTAAAAACACTTGTAGTTGGTGCAGTATCATTCCATATTTCGTTATAGTCTGCAGCAGCAGCGGTATCATTTAAGTACATATAATCTGTTGGATCGCCAAAATATACATTCCAACTTCTTGCGGCATCTCTATTTTTTACAATCATAAAATTTGGAGCTGCCGATAACCCATGTTTTATAGTACCAGCACTTCCTGTGCCTGTGTATGAAACAATTGAAAAACCAGAAGCATCAGATACACTTCCTGTACTATCAATACTTCCTATTCCAGTTGCACTTGCGTCATTGGTAAATGATGTTCCAGCTTTCCAACCCCATGCAACATATGTTTCTGGACTTTCGTTTGTTCCTGCATCATCTTGAACTAAATCAAATCCAGTTGAAGTAATACCATTAAATCTATCTGATTTATCTGATTCAGCAGATGAAAAATCTGACATTAGTCTTAAATTTCCACCTCTTACATTATCAAATATATGGTGTGCTTGTGCTGAAGCACCAGATAAATTTCTATTTTTAATCCAACATAAATCTGGTTGTAATCCCATATTTATTGATTGTGTAGAATTATTGTCAGTTCCATTACCAGTATAAAGTTTAGTATTAAAATAATCTGATGGTTTGTCTATTGTTGTATAAGCCATAATCTATCCGTATTCTGCTAAATTTTTTGTGTTAAGTGCATAATATCCACTAGGTACTGCATATTCAAAGTTTCCATAGCTATTACCATCTGTGTTGCCTGATGAGATTGCGAAAGCTGGAGAGCCAAAATTAACAGAAGCAGAACCATTTCTAGGTGTTACTATAAAAAAATAATCTTCTCCAGCAGTTAAATTACCCATTGAGCCTGTTCCTGTTGCACCTGATGTTGGATCACCAGAATTTTCCCAAGTTCCATTTTTTCCAAAATAAACTTTTAAATTATCCATATCCAAAGCAATCATTAAAATATCATTTGTTGTATAGGTGCTTATACTTGTACCACCTTGAGGTAAAGCACCATTATCTCTCCAACCATATGTTCCTGTATCTTCTCCAACTAAATAAGTTGAATTAATAAAAGCAGTTACGTTGCTACCATTACTATCAAGAGGATTAAAACCAACACCTACTGCAAACAAATATGCTTTATTTGTTATTTTAATTTCCATATACCACTTACCACTACTAACACCAATATTATTTTGAGTAGCACACCAATTTCCACTATCTGATGTTGAGATTGCAGTATTACCTTCTGAGTAAGTTTTGCTTGCTGAAGAATAAATAAGAGGATTTAATGTTGCAAAATTGTTGGTAGGAACGTCAGATACAGAATCTATTGCTGTAAGGTTATTAACTGTAAAGTTATTTCCATTACCAGATACATCTGCACCTAGACTACCAGAGTTTTCAAAGTCTAAATAGAATCCATTTGTGCCAAAGGTTAAACCAGATACATCTATTGGTTTCCATATTCCACTATCTTCGTCAAATTCTCCGAATTGATCTGGTGCTAGTTGTTGTCCGTCAATAAATACAAATTCAGCTAAATACATATCAATAAAATCAGAACTTGTTTCTAAATCTCTACCTAAATTAATTACATTTGTGGTATTAATATCTAAATCTGAATCTTGATCTGGGTAAGTAGCTGCACCACCATCTCCTTTAACAAGTGATCCCTCTTGCACTCCATTTATGTAAATCTTAACTCTATCTGAAGCAGTTCCTTGCGTTGTGTCAAATGCTGCAACTATATGATACCAAGCAGAAACGTCTCTAAATTTTCTAGTTGTAAATATATATTTACCAATAGGTTCTAAAGCAATTCTAAATGTATCAGTAGTAGAATGAAAACTTAATCTGTTCGCACCATTGCTATCAGGTCTTACATTATAAATAGTATCATTTGTGCCTAACTTAGTTCTTTTAACCCAAAATGAAAAAGTAAATGTTTTTCTATTACTTGCACTACTTGGTGTTCTATTTAAATAGTCTGAACTACTGTTTTCAAACCTAGCAGAGTTAGCTACATCATATCCTGTGTCTTTTATGGAGTTAGTTCCAAGAATAATCATTAACTCTCCAATATTGGAAGTTCGCCTAATGGTCTTGTTACAGTACCATCTTCTTGTCTTGTGTAAGTGTATAAAGTTTCAAGTGCTGGAGTATCAACTGCGTTTGTAATTGCAGTTTCCATTTCGTTTGATTTAGTTCTAACACTTGCTCTATATGTTGCAATATTAGTTGGTACAGAATAATCAGATACTTCACTTGCTTTAACTACATACCAATCAGTAGGTGCTAATAATCCACTTGCTTGTTGTTTGATAGTTCTAATTAATTGTGTTTTTAATCCCTCAACTTTTACATCTCCAACTTCTTTGTCAGATGGTAAATCTCCATCATCTAAATCTTGTTGTGTCCATAAAGTATCTGCGTGTGCTTTAGGTGTAGCAGTACCATAAGTTGCTGTAACTTCATTACCATCAAAGTCATAAGATTGATTAGTATTCATATACCACTTCTCATCTTTTTTATTGCTGTCATCAAAAACTACTTCATAAATACCTATTGCATTTAATTCAGAAGCTGACCACAGTTGAAATATTTTAGCTGGGTATCTTACATCTCCTATAACCATAGTTTTAGGATTTGTTATTATTTGTGTTATTTCGTTATCTGTTACTAATGCGTACATATTTTAACTCTCACTTAAATTTAATGTTCTACCTACTTCTTGCCATACAGCACCATTGTATCTGAATACTAATATGTCTGTCTTACCATCTGTT
>Ga0208898_1001917_pt1 | contig 13178 bp, 9 predicted proteins | sample VirMetDEL_Mar_4_FD_184513 | JGI IMG/M metagenome (GOLD analysis project Ga0208898, IMG submission 184513) | Aqueous microbial communities from the Delaware River and Bay under freshwater to marine salinity gradient to study organic matter... | ecosystem: Environmental > Aquatic > Marine > Coastal...
TAACCAGCGATCACATCGATTCGAGGGTTTGGGAAGGCACTCGTATCACCGCTGTCACAAAGAGGAGCAGCCGCGAACTGCTCCTTTTTTATGCGGTGATGGCTTGAAGAGTTGCGTCAGGGAGGCGGTCGGGGAAGTAGGTAAACCGTTTAACGTAAATACTAGAAATACCATATACGCCTTTGTTAAACTCTAGTGTGTTAATTCCTGTCGGTACACCCGAGTTTGAGCCAGTTGTAACCGTATTGCCGTCGTATGAGGCTGAATAAGTTGTGCCGCTTAGACCAAAAGAAAGTTTAGAAGCAGCGTCTGAGTTGTTAATAGAGGCGTTGAAATCATATGCGCTGCTGATTCTACCGTAGAATTGGTAATCATTATTGGCACCAGGCTGATATGTACCCCAAGAAGACGGGTTAAAGCTTTTGTTAGTGCCGAACATAAACAGGTCGGCAAGACTGTAATTTTTAGGTACAGTTTCTATAAAAGCAGATCCTGCACTTTGGTTGTACCAACTACTGAAATTAGTCCCAGTAATACTCGCCACATCCGCCGACCGTGTTAGTGCTGTGCCGGTGGTTGGGATGTAGGAGGTTGGGAAGGATCCGGCTTCAAGTTGGGCGTTAGAGACCGTACCTGTAACAGTAAGTGTGAGGGCACCAGCAGTAGGTGTGAAGGTCAGTGTTGCTCGATCATTAGCACCAGTTCCCACCAAAGGTCCTGCAGTGCTAGTACCTGACAGCGTTACTGTACCCGTTCCATAGAAACTCAACGTATATGCTGTAGCAGACGTTGTAACGGATTGAGCAGACAGTGTGGCACTATTGAGAAGGATATTTGTCCTACTCTCCTCAATCAAAAAGCCAAGGCTCTCGCCCGTCGTTGGGTCGTGATCGAAGCGTGGTGTATCAGCACTAGATAGTTGAATGATTCCGTTTTCATCAACGTATGTACCAGGGCTTTGGTTAGCACCTACAGGACGGCTGAACGTAATCAAGTTCTGACCCGTCATATAATCATTTAAATTCTTCTGTGATGCAAAGCGCAGGTCCAAGCTCGGCACCACGCCCTTAGCATCTGAATACAGCTTGTTGTCGCCTTTGGCGGTGTTTGCGCAAACCATGGGGTTTGCAAGAACCACCTTGCCGGGGAGACCGGCAAAGTCACCTTTCCAGATAAGGCTCATTACACACCTCCATTCACTTCAGGGAAGGGGCGGTCATACTGCACAATCTCTGCAGGACGGTTGGGTTCCAGCAAGCTGCGTTGTACCAGCAGAGCCAGTGCATCCGTTACGCGCTGGTCGTCGAGGGCGACGCGCTCGGCTGCAGTAAGTTCGTCGATCAACGCTTTGATCTCAGCAGCATCAGCATTTTGCTTTTCAGCTGCTTCAATCTCAGCTTCATTATCAGGCGTACAAGCTGCCTTATAAGCTGCAACCGCTGCTTCGTACTCGGCAATATCCTCAGGCGTAGGATCCGGGATTGCAGCAAACTTGGCAACCGCGTCGTCGTATGCCTGCTGTTCTGCTGCAGTAGGTACGCCGCCGATTGGATCAGGCACCACGGTGGTGTCTACTGATGCGGCCAGGATGTTGGCGTATTCGGTGGGAGTGAAACGGGCGAAGAAACCAGCGCTGGTTACTACGCCGTAGCTGTTGGCGTCGGCGTAGCGTTTGCCGTCTTGCGTGAGGAGCCAGGTGGCGTAATCCTCGGGAGAAAGCTTGGCGCTATTGGCGGCAAAAATAAGGCCGTCAATCGTGCGGGTGTCGGTGATCGTAACGGTGAGGGTGTCCATAGCGTTAGAGCTTCAGAAATGAAAAGATTAAATGCCAGCAGCAGAAAGGCGAGCCTTCATTGCAGCGTTCTCGGCTGCAAGCTCCTTAATGGCATTGACAAGAACAGGCACCAGTGCTTCGCCGTTATAGCGCAGTTTATCTGGGTTTTCATTGTCAATAATGACAGCGTTATCGTCACCCTCCAGTGCCAGGATGTCCTGCGCTTTAAATCCATAGCGCACTGGACCGTGGGGCGTATCCGAATCGCGAGATTCCTTGAACTGGAACGCAACGGGATTGAGTTGTTTGACGAAATCAAGACCGTGGGGAACAAGATCAAAGTTGGTCTTATCTCTTTCGTCTGAAACAACCGTCCACGCAACCTGGATGTAGGCATTGGTGACAGCAGTGCTGCTCATTACCACACGGTTGTTTTCGGTGGTGCAGTCGAAGACGGGAGCGTAGGAGCCAGAGCTGTTCAGACTACCGAGGCAAACGTTGCCTGCGCCAGTGCTGTTGTTGTTGAGAGCTTGGAATCCGTTAGCAGTGTTGTTGATTCCAGTGGTGTTGGAATAGAGAGCTTGGAATCCGTCGGCAGTGTTGTTGGATCCAGTGGTGTTTGAATAGAGAGCTTGGAATCCGTTAGCAGTGCTGTTGTCTCCAGTGGTGTTGGAATAGAGAGCTTGGTATCCGTTAGCAATGTTGCTCAATCCAGTGGTGTTGGAAAAGAGAGCTTGGAATCCGTCGGCAGTGTTGTTGGATCCAGTGGTATTGGAAAAGAGAGCTTGGAGTCCGTTAGCAGTGTTACTGTTTCCAGTGGTGTTGGAATAGAGAGCTTGGTATCCGTTAGCAGTGTTACTGTTTCCAGTGGTGTTGTTGAAGAGAGCTTGGAATCCGTCGGCAGTGTTGTTGTTTCCAGTGGTGTTGGAATAGAGAGCTCGGAATCCGTTAGCAATGTTATTGGTTCCAGTGGTGTTTGAATAGAGAGCTCGGTATCCGTTAGCAGTGTTGTTGTTTCCAGTGGTGTTGGAATAGAGAGCTTGGAGTCCGGTAGCAGCGTTGCTGTTTCCAATGGTGTTGGAGAAGAGAGCGTCGCGTCCGTTGGCAGTGTTGCTGTTTCCAGTGGTGTTGTTGAAGAGAGCTAGGTATCCGTTAGCAGTGTTGTTGTTTCCAGCGGTGTTGGAAAAGAGAGCTAGGTATCCGTTAGCAGTGTTGTTGGATCCAGTGGTGTTTGAATAGAGAGCTTGGAATCCGTTAGCAGTGCTGTTGTCTCCAGTGGTGTTGGCTTGTAATGCACCGCTACCTACTGCTGTGTTTGAGGAAATTGCACCTGCGCCCCGACCAACGGTAATGTTGTTTACCAGTTCGGAGGCTACCTCTAGAGAACCAGAGGAGTCAACGGATACTTGGCTGGTGCCATTGCTTTGAAGATCAAAAAGCTTACTACCAGCAGCACTTGCCGTATCTGTTACATTCAGCTTCAGTCCAGTAAAGACTGTCGAAGCATTATTCCAATCCAGGTCAACAGTAAAATCACTGTTACCATTTAGCGTTCCAGCGTCGTTGTACTGGATTGTGCCGTTAGCACCGCTAACAAGTGCAACAGTGCCAGTGGCATCGGGGAAGCTGATCGTTCGGTTGGCGGTTGGGGTGACCGATTGGATTGTGGTCGAGAAGCTGCCGCCGCTGTCGAGGTTGAGGTCGCCGCCGACGCCCAGTTCTTTGCTGGTGTTGTTCCAGGTGAGGTCGGTGCTGGCGCCGAAGCCGCCGTTGTCGTTGTACTGGATTTGGGTGTTTGAACCGGCGACTGGATCGACGCTGGTGCCGGTTAGGACCAGGGTGCCAGTGCTGGCTTGGATGCGGCCGACGTAGGCAATGATTTGGCGGTAGCCGCTAGTCGGTTTGACGTTGGTTAGGCCGCCGCCGTTTGCGACGTACAGCGGGTCGTTGGTGCTCCAGTTGGGGGTGGCGGTGTCGAAATTGAAGATTTCACCGAGGATGACGCCGTTGCCTTCGCCGTTGATTGCGAGGGTGGTTTCCAGCACGCCCACTGCTGGGCCTTTGGTGGGGTCGGAACTATCAGCTTTCTGGATTTCTACGCGGTCGCTGGCGCCAACCGTGCCAGTGATATAAAACGGCGTTCCTGCATCAAGCTGCACCGTGTCGGTGTTCTTGACGTGGATATAGACGCTTCCGGCTAGGTTGCCGTGGATGTGCTCGGCAGTGAGCAGCGTGTTGACCGTGAGGTTGTTTACCGTCAACGGGTCAGGCACTGACACGTCATCAGCAACCCACCCTGCGCCGTCATACGTCAGGATCTGACCAGTCGTTGGCGGCGTTGTAGTTAGATCAACGTCACCCAGCTGATCAAGGCTGTAATCACCTTCGGTGGCGACGACTGTGCCGGTACGGCCAAACACTGAATCAACAGCGTTGACCTCAGCGCCAGCCTGAATGCCGTCTAGCTTTGTCTTATCGCCAGGCGCCATCAAGCCGGCGTTGGTTCCTGTGACCAGCGGAACCGTGGCATCGGTGCCATTGCTAGAAGTTACGGTGCCATCCGTTGCGCTGGCGGTGTAACCAAGATCTGTGGCATCACCCGGAGGTGCCGACCATGTGCCATCAGCACGAAGGTAGTTGACAGTGCCGCCACCGCTACCGCCGACCAAGCCGGCATTGGTTGAAGTGAAGGCAGGGATGGTTGCATCAGTTCCTGCCGTATTGGTTACGGTGCCACTGCTGGCGGCCGGGGTATAAGCAAGATCAACACTGCTTACAACGCTGCCCGGCACCCAGTTGGCACCGTCATACTTCAAGAATTGCCCGCTTGTTGGCGCGGAGCTTGTCAGATCAACATCGCCAAGCTGGTCTAGGTCGTAATCGCCTTCTGTCGCGACAACTGCGCCAGTACGACCAAAGACCGAATCAACAGGTGCCGATGCTGTTGTTTGCGGCACCCAGTTGGCGCCGTCGTAGCTCAGAACTTGGCCACTGCTTGGCGGCGTCGTCGTAAGGTCTACGTCTCCAAGTTCGCCTAGGTCGTAATCGCCGTCAGTGGCAACTACAGCGCCAGTACGGCCAAAAACAGAATCAACAGCATTGACCTCTGCACCGGCTTGGATGCCATCGAGCTTTGTCTTGTCGCCGGGCGAGAGGAGACCAGCATCTGCAGCAGTGACTAGCGGGATAGTGGCATCGAGGCCAGCACTATTTGTCACCGTGCCATCAGTGGCCGATGAGGTATAACCAAGGTCAACGCTGCTTACGACATCACCCGGCACCCAGTTGGCACCGTCGTAAGACAAAAACTGGCCGTTGGTCGGCGCTGTGGTGCTTAGGTCAACATCACCAAGCTCTCCTAGGTCATAGTCGCCATTGTCGGCCACAACCGCACCAGTGCGACCAAAAACCGAATCAACCGGCGCATCAGTCGGCGCCAGTTTGACAACAGCGCCTGCACTGTTTTTGGTATAGAGCGCAGTGCTGTTCGCGTTGATGTTAAGCGCGATTTCACCGTTGACCAGATCCGACGGCTGCGGAGCTTGGTCCTGAACAGAGCTGTGTTTATGTCGGACGTTGAGCGACATGGATAAACCTCCCGGTCAAAGGCGCATACCGCGCTGAACGCATTCTAGAGAAGGTACTTCCCGGCTACGTCGTGCAACAGTCTGACTTGGCCTGTCGTGACGAACTGGATTTGGCTTTGGATTAGCTCGCCAGGCGTGAGCTGAGTGGCCACTGATGTCACCACGCAATTGGCCAGATAAAACAAGGCGCGGTCACTGGTGTTGCACAGCTCATCAAGCGGGATGGCATCGGTGCGCTTGAGCAAGAAAACGCCAGTAAAGTCTGAACCGATCTCCTGCCGAATGGCTAGCTGGTGCATGTAGACCGGCGATTCGGTGTCGTATGAGCCGTCTTGCAGCCGCCAGTTTGCATCAAAAAAACAGGTGATGTCACCGCTGCCCGAGACAAGCATTCCCATCTGCTGGCGGAACGCATCGCCAAGGCTGGTGAAGTCTGCAAGCTCGCGGTTGGTGTTCAGCGTCCAGCTGGTGGTCTGAGCTAGGCAGAGATCAACATCGGTTACCACCTCATAGGCGATCCGGTACGAACTGCTAGGAGCCACCAGCGTCAGGGCTGCATCAAGGCTGCCCTCAAGTGCATTGCTCCACAGGTCATAGAGCCTGATTCCGCCAACGCCATCCACGTTGACGTAGAGAGTGATCTCCGTGTCCAGCACGCCGCTGATGAAGTCAAGCGGACCGCCAGAAACACCGCTGTTATCAACACGCGTGAACTTGACCTGATCGCCAGTGATCAGGCTTGTCTTTGCCAAGCCAAGATCAAAACGCTTCTCAGGGATGTCAACATTGGCCGCCTCTAGCAAGCCATATGCAGGGCCTGCATATGCTCGGCCAAGACGTAGGCCACCTGCTTCACCAAGCCAAAGAGCCATCAGACAACAGTCACGGTGGTGAGCGGGCCAGTCACATTGTATTGAATGTTGGCCTGAATAATCTGAGCGGCTTGTGCCGTGATATCAACCGATGAGATCAGGCAAGTGAACTCAAGAATCCGCTCGGCCACTCCGCCATTGTTCAACTGCAGCTTCAGTACGGTGGCCGGAGCGTTTGGCGTTTGAGTGGTACGCAGCACATCATCGAGCAATGCCGCGCCTTCAATCTGATTGCTTGCGTTCTCGTAGTAAAAGATCGTTGCGCTGCCAGAGTAGGACTGATTGCCGTTGATGTAGGTTTTGGCGTACTGGCCAAGGTTGGTCGTTTCTAGGCTGTCAACGTTGCCGCTAAGGTTCCACGATTCAACGCGTGCGACCTTTGAGCCGTTGACGTACAAAGCGCCATCAATGCCGGTGTACTGCTTGTTGGCCATGACGCTTCAAGCCTTGCTCAGAGTCTAAGGAATTGGGATGGACGCAACAAGATCAACGCTCACGCTGCCAACGCCTGGCGATGTCCACTGCACCGAAGGCGGCGAAGCATAGCGATAGGTGTAGGAAGCAGGCTGCAGATAGGTCGAGCTTGAAACGCCAGCCAATACCTCTGGGCTGAGATTGAAATCTAGGTAGCCGCCTTGCACGGCAAGGTAGTGAGCAAAGATCAGGTTGTATTGAGCTTCTGTAATGTTTTGGAAGCCCAAGCTCAACGACAAACCGATCTGATTGGCGCCAAGCAGCACACGATTTTCAAGGCCGGAGTAGGTCTGAAAAGTGCTGAACGGCTGCGATCCTTGCGTAAAGGTGCGCGCTGAAGGCGCAAGCGCAGGGAAGTCAACACCAGCAGCAGGCGGCACTGATGCGCTTGAGCTACTGTTTGGCGCACCATCAGCCTCAAGAACGGTGATTAATGCAAAGACACCGCTCCCCACCTCTGCCGTTGGCATCCCGCCGGGCAGAGTTGTTTCTGTAGCTGTGATTGTAAAATCAGCTGCCATGGCGATCAGGTAAGGTCAGGCTCAGAGGTGCCAAAATCAAAGATCAGACTTGGCTGATTCATGTCTGCCTGAGAGCGTATCCAATAGCGACTATTAGCAAGCAGCAGAACTCCGTTAAGATTGAAAGCCGATCCATATGCCGTTCTAGAGCTGCTGTTCAATGCTGCAGGCACGTGGTAGCGCACATCTGATTGGTTAATAAAAAATGCTGGCCCGTAATCAAAGCTGCTATTGTAGTTCATGCCAAAGTTCGTGAAAAATATCTCTGGCATTAAGCCTTGGTATTGGTTGTTGTACCATGGCTGCGGAGCAAGAACATAGGTTGAACCACTGACTCCTGTGCTAATAGGAGAGTTAGTGGAATACATGGCACCATCAGTATTCATAGGCCAAATGCAAGTATTGGGGTTGTCATCAGTACCATTCCACGTCCCAGCCTGCACAAAGGCAGCAGTATCGAAGCCTGGGTGATACCAAATTACCTTCTTGTTTCTTGTGACTAGCGTGGCATTCGCCACCTGATCGCTTGTCCAGAAACGCCAGTTAGCGCCATAAAAAGAGTAAGAGCTGTCATTGTATTGAATGCTTCTTGAGTTGGTCGTATCAGTCGCCAAGTCACCTGGAGATGCCGTATAGGTCGCGTCTTCGTAAATGCTGCAACTAGTTGAAGCCGTAGCGCTAGTCCAGTTCGCCCAGAAGTAGCTTCGCCATGTGCCACCCTGCAGGCTATCAGTTGCGCCATACGAGAAAACGCGTTTGAAGCTGCTGCCGTCTGGATGCGCTCCCGTAGTCCAGCCCCTGGATGGAAGGTAGGTATCAAACAGATATTCCATCGCGGTATTGTTCTCGGCGCGGTCGCCGGTCCAAGTCACGGAATTGGCTAGCGTCCAAGTCATTGATAGCGTTCAGCCTTTTCCTACAGGTTACAGCAGCAAAATCCTGACTGATCAGGGGCCAGGATCAGAGAAGGAAAGCTGCAAAACGCCTGTAGCAGTTATGCCGGTAAACGTGAACGCACCAAACTGAAAGCGATAACTGCTATCTGTCGAATTTCTACCAATCAGCTTTGTTTGATACTGCTGGAAGGAGCCCCCATTGATTGAGATCCAGACATCAGCGACACCGCTTGTTCTGCCCAGCAAATAGTCGTCAATGTTTTCTAGATTTGAATCAATAAAATTGAAAAGCAACTGATCGCTCCACAAAGAGACTGGCCCCCCAGTGGGACTTCTGTCTTCAAGCAATCTCCAGTTGTTTGAAAGCCCTTCATTGCCATAGGTATCCCATTGATAAATCGATGCAGGTGCTGGCCTTGGCTGCTCGCTAAAGGATACCAAAAGTTCACCCTGCTGAGGGGCAGAAGGCACTGCGCCATCCAAAATATAATAACTGTTGGCTATATTCCTTTGCAATGCCACCGTTTTTTGCTCATAGCTTCTGCCGTCTACAGAAAACCACACCTGAACGCTGCTACCAAGCAAGCGGAACAGCTCTGAATCAACATCTACACCGTTTGAATCTTCATAGTTGAAACGAATTTGATTTTTACGAGTTGGGGTAGTTTGAAGGAAATAATCCCACTCTCCTACGTTTGAGGGGTTCCCATACGTGGCAAATCTAAGGATCAATGGTGGTCCTGGCGCAACAGCCTCAAGCGCTGATTCGATATCAGCTGGCACAATCGTGCTTTGGTTCATCTGCGCCAGCGGATTGTTAGAAGTACCTCCTAAGCAAAGATCGTAGTATTTTGTGCCGGCCGTTGTGTCGCTTCCTCTTGCCACCCTAAAATCACCAAAATCTGCATTGATGCCTATCGGTGGGCCGTAAGGCGTAGAAGTGCTAATCTTTACATTGCCCACAAGCGAGCCATTGATCCATAGGCTAATTTCTGGCCTTTGATTTAAGCCATCTACCCAATAAACTTGCACATAGTAATGATTCCATGTGTTTTGAACTGACGTATCGGTTCCTATAGTCTGCCCTGCGCCTGAACCGAAAAATGAAATTGTCGTGCTGCCTGTCGTCTTAAGGTCAAACCCAGCACCGTTTAATACGTCACGGATTCCAAAGAACGTGTGATTTTGAAAATTACCGGAGTTATAGCATCGCCACGACCACATGTAATACAAGTTGCTCGGATCGGGGAAGACATCCGTAAACTCAATGTCTGCATAGGCAAAAGCTGTCTCAGCTGACTTGACACCATCAAATGCCTGAGCTGTTGACCTCACGTCAGAACCAAATACGCCAAACTGCGACTCCCCATCTTCAAAGCTATACTTCGACGCCAAAAGCACTGCTGCAGTGCGTTGGATGGCTAAACCGCCATCTGGCAATGTAGCAAAAGCAGATTTTGCCTGCACAATCCATCGCTCATCTGCTCCACCGGATTGGTCTGTAATTGAATCAATGACAATGCTTGTTTGGATAACATCGTCAATCGAAAGCTGCAAAGTATCGCCAGGCCCCCACGCTCCTAGTTCAGCAGACAAGTCTACGCCGTTAAAATCAAAATTAGACAGCTGCAACGTATCGCTAGATGCTCTATACCACTTGCCAATGTCGCCCATAGTGATTGCACTTTGCTTTTGCCTAGACCAAGTGCCAAAGGCGGGCGGTTCATATTCAGGCAATTGCACTTCAAGGATCTGCGCAACTTCATTCGCGACCAAGCTGCGCCCGTTGGCATCAACAGGGAAATGTGTAGCCTCGATACGATACAAGCCAGCCTGATCTTCAATAACGGAATCAATCTGATACATATCTGTTGTTTGCTGCTGCACGCTCTGCGCTTCATAGGTCCATGCCACTTCGATCACATCAGTAGGCAACAATGCAGCAGCTGCTGACGTGGTTTGGAAGCTTACGGTGTGCTTGGTATAGCGACGGCTGGCGATGATATAAGTACCAATCGCTTCAGCGTGACGGTAGTCAGTGCAGAACTCCTCCATGTCGTACTGCTCAAATGGTCCATCAAGCGCAAGGCCCTGATACCGTACTTCCGTAACTTGTGACACCGGGAACACGGCACCAGTCTGGGATCGCCATGACATGAGCGCACAAAACGGTCGCAACCTATCTGCTGGCAGATATGTTTTTTGATATGATCCGGCGACAATGTTGCTATTGTCAAAGGTTGCTGCTGGCGTAATCGGCCCAATGTTCAGCTTGTTGTCAACCGTCAAAGGAAGCAATGGCTTCAGCATGTATTGCCCGCCAGCTTGCACAAACCGCAGCAGGTAATACGGGGCAACGCTGCTTAGGTAGTCGCGCAGATTAACGCTATTCGTCAAAATGCCGTTAAATGGCAAGCCAATTTCTTCGTTAAACGCTGCCGCCTGTTGGAAAGAAGGCAGAGATATGATTTGATCTGCGACACTGCCCGTTTTGCGCAGCAGGTAATATGCAAGATCTGCAAAACTGCTTGAGCTGCCACTGCCGCCTTGCACCTTGTCAACAATCAAGCCGTTGCGAATAAAGCAACGCACTTGCTGCGCTGGGTATGAATCTTCATAGCCGACAGTGTAACCGCCAGTCACGGCAAGGGTTGTCATGCCCTCAAAGCTGCCACCACTGCCAGGGAACAAAGCCAAAGTGCTGCTAACAAGCGGGCTGCCGGGGGAGTAATCAGGGGAGGCCGCGAAATAAAACCAACGGTTGTAGGACAGGCGATAATAGATATAAGCATCAACAGGTATGGTCACAACCGCCTTAAGACCGCCTGTCCCTTGCGGGATTGTAAGGCCAATCGTGCTGGTCATTTGATAGAGTTGAAGCGAGTTCCGCGTGCTTACGGACTCCATCAACATTGACCCCACATAAAAATCAACCGTTACATTAACAGGGGCAAAATTAACATCAAAAACGCCAACTGTGTATGAATTGATCCTTGCAATATCTGCAGTCAAACCGGCACTTATTGTTACTGTCTGGCCAGCTGTTGCCTCTGTGCGGTAATGGTACCCACCCCCACCGGGCGGAATAAATGTTCCACCGCCTGGGACACTTTGAAGTACCCCTGGAAAGTTTGTTGAATTTGCTTCAATGCCGTAACCGCCAGGCGTGCCAGTCGCTGGACTGCCAGCCGTTACATATGTCAACGTGTAATCAAACCCTGTTGTGGCCAGCCCGCCGTAAGTAGTCACAGCGTTTGGGCTTAAAAGTGTATCAAACGAAAGAGCACCCTTGTACAAATCCTCAATTGGTATTGCAGGCAGCTCTCCATCACTAACGATCAAACCAAAAGAAAATCTTTGACCTGTCGTGTCCGAAAACTGAATCCCGTAACGAGCTGCAGGCGGCGTGATCCAAACGCCACCCGTATTGGTTTCAATCTCATAAACACCAAACACCAGAGGGATGGAGCTGCCAATCTCCACCACACGCTGCTGTTGCGTTGGTTCAGTATCGACTGACTGCAAGGAGACACGCTCATCCTTACGCAGATTTGTGCTGATCGCAGATGATGGGCCTTGCGGTGGAATGTAGTTTGTCATACCTGCGGCGGTTCACCTACTAGCGTGTTAGTCATCTTGCGCGGAGGTGCCTGCGCTTTGACTGGATCCAAGCTGGTTCCAATCTCTACTGTAATGCTGCTGTCAGTCTTAACTGCGCTCAACAGCTCACCAGTGAATCTCGTGAATGTAGTGAGAGTCGCAGGCGGAACGCCGGTAGCAGTCGGCGTAAACTCTTTTAGCTCACAATCGTAGATGTACCCATTGGCAGCGCTCACCTCAATGATCTGCTCAGTGGCTGCCTGAAGGCCAAACTCAAGCGAAAACGACTGTTGGCCGCCTGATGAGTTCGAGGTGATGGCACCAGCAGTAAAAGGCCTAAAGACGTGGCCATTCACCGTGATGCCAGGCCAGTAACTCTGATACCTAGCCACAACGGTATTGAAGTCGCTCTGCCTAATCGTCAGGAAAGCAGCAATGCCTTTGGTCATCGTGCAACCCCCATAAGACGACGCAGCGAAGGCGTACTAGTGATCGTCTGAATGGTCTGGCTAACGGCGCTGCTCATCGCGCGGGTCATGTCGGCCTTGGTGACGTAATCAGTGCCGTTCATCTGCATCACAGGGCCTGTAGTGAGGTTGATCTGTGGGGTGGCCATGTTTAGGACTGCATCACCGCGACGGCCTGCGCTGTAGTTTCGCATGGCTGCATCCATCTTGCTAGATGGGATGACATATTCGCTCTCTCCGCCTTCACCGATCAATGCGCGGGTTGGGCGTGTGACGTAACCGCCTTCAGCGAACGGCACATTGAAGCCACCTGATCGAGAGTTGTTGCTGCGCACGATTGACTTCAAAGCAGTGGTACTAATGCCTAGCTCTTCAAGCTGGCTTTGAGCGGCAAGGATGTTTCGCTTGTAGATCTCTTGGTTGATTTGTTTCGCGATGTTTAGGTATTTCTCTTGCAGCTTGTTGTATTCGCCAAAGCCGGTGATGCCTTTTCTCACCAGTTCATTTGACTCGGCTGCATACGCTGCGCTGAACAACAGATTGTTTGCCGCTTCGCCAAACTGCGTTTTAAGCAGACCGGCAATGTTGCCAGCCCTGTTGGTTGACTCGGCCAACCGATCCATCTGATCAGCAGTGGCAGAGGTATTCTTCTCTGCGCTTGCCATGTTTGCGGCAAAACCTGCAGCCTCAACCTTTGCCCTGAACGTTGCATCGGCAATCACGTTTTGCACGCCAGCCGCTTGCCTAGTCGCATCAAGCTGCTTTTGAGCTAACTCCAAACCTCTGCCCGCTTGTCTTAGAGCCTCTGCAAATGCTTGGTTGTATTGGCCCTTAGCAGCGGCAAGCTGTGCCTCAATCTCAACCTCTTGCCGCTTTCTGGCCGCAGAATCCACTGCCAGCCTGGCTTTTTGTACTTCAGCTTCAATTGCCGCCTTGTTCGCATCACGCTCAAGGGCAGCCTGTTGAACTGTTAGGTTGTATATCTGC
>Ga0208898_1001919_pt1 | contig 13175 bp, 19 predicted proteins | sample VirMetDEL_Mar_4_FD_184513 | JGI IMG/M metagenome (GOLD analysis project Ga0208898, IMG submission 184513) | Aqueous microbial communities from the Delaware River and Bay under freshwater to marine salinity gradient to study organic matter... | ecosystem: Environmental > Aquatic > Marine >...
GCAGGCTGAATGTCGTTTACGGAGAAAATGAAATCGAAAGGAACGGACACCCGTGGCGCATCACTACGCTTCGGTTGCATCGTTTGTTCAGAATAGAAGGGGGACTCTGTGGCCGACACAATCATCTGACGCAGTTTGCGCCTGTTGAGCAAATCCTGAACCTCCTGCAATTTAATTGTGTTGGGAGTGTCAAGCTGACCCGATTCATTCCACTTTTCTTTCAATTCAGCGAGTCGGCCACTACGTATCGTGATTGCCATTGGATTAAAAACCGCTCGATACAGTTTGTACACCGCATCTTGTGGCGACGTAAAGTAGAAAGCGTAACTGTTTGGACTTTCTGTCGCACTCATATTAGACAATTGGTAGTGCAAAACCTCCGCTGACCGGAACGTCATTCCGGGTGAAAATCTCTGATAACCAACATAGTAGTATCGCGTTACTGCCCCTTCCACCGTTGGTGCAGGTGGTTCAAGTGATGCCGGCTCATCGCCCGCTTGCCACGTCAAACGACTCAATTCCGACACCTGCTGTCGCGCCTCCTCTCTCGCTGTACGAATCATTCTGTTGCCCTCGGCATAAGTAGTTGCATTACGCTCTCCATCAAGGCTATTCAAAGACAAGATTTGATACCCTCCAAGTGCCAAGCCTCGACCCGTGAAGCGCATCACCTGAAGTTTTCGGCCTGTAGTCGGCTCAAACTGTCCTTTAAAAAAACTTGTAACATCACGACAAGTTTCGGCCATAATGCGATAAGCCGTAGCACTTTGGTATCTGCCGGCACTTGACGTAAAGCCTTTTAAATCAACAAGGGCATAAGCGTTGTAGCCACTGCGCGTTCCGGGGCGAACGCCATAAACCATAAGCCCTCGGTTGGACATTGCTTGCAGGAAATTTTTAATTCCTGTGTACCCATAGCCAAGTTTTTCGAGGGTGTAAATCGAAACTGCTCCGTTGCGAACTTTTGTTTCCTGAATGCGACTTTGAAGTTGCTCGGGACTTTCGATGCCATACGTTCGTCTCCAATACGCTGAATACAAGGCGTGTAGCGAATCATATTCAAGCATTCTATTGAGTCGACCTTCTTCGCTTTCATTCTCAAACGGCTCACTGCCTTCTCCGTCGTCAGACTGTTGCGGAACAGTAACCTCCATTGCCTCTTCTTCGCGCTGTGCCAAGTCTGCCATACGCTGTTCGCGGGGCACGTCCTCGGTAGGCATCGGAGACATTGGTTGCGCCAATTCCGCATCGGTTACTTCTTCAGCAGAGGTAGCCTCATAAGCGCGTCGAATTTCGTTGCGAATTTCTTGAGCATCACCCTCACTCATCCACGAAGGCTTACGCCAATTCGGAAAATTTGATTCCGACATAGGCTCGGGGTGGTTGGTGAAATATCCCCGCAACAACAATTGCCAAATTCTTGTTCTCGAAAGCCGTTCAGGGGCAAGTCCCTCCCACGCTTCACGCGCCTTTTCAGGCTCACGATTTTGTGAAATTTGAGCGGGAGACAAGTCGTACAAAACAGCCCAAGAGGTAGGCCAAGAAATGTACTTGAGCATAGAACCACGCAAACCTTTCGGTTTAATTCTTTTCATACGTGTGTACGTGGCCTCTGCCCCAAGTTCTATACTCGGGATAATTCCCTTCGCGTATTCTAATTGCTGACTACTTACCGGCATCTTTTAAATCTTAAAGTGGCCCCATATAGTTGGGGTCGTTGTATTCCTCACAGGTGATGCAAGGAGAATAGTTTGACAATGAACCTGCGTAACCGATGAAAGCGGGGTAGTTGCAGTTGTTCTTATTACCCTTATCTACACCTGCGGGATAGATGCAAGCCCCTGCTGACGTGATTGCTCCTGCCGTATAGTTGCAAGCATCGGGGTCTCCACACTGACCCAATCCTTGTGCAACGCATTGCGACGGAATGCTTACAGTAGCCTCTGGATTGTAGTTCTGTGCATTTGGATTCATACACCCCGCAACGACTCCCGGAGGGTATGTACACGTCGCAGGCGTAGGATTATTCACGCAGGGGTTGTAGTTGGTTGCTTCAGGTTGGTTACAGCCCTGAACTATGCCCTGTGGACATCCCTCGTCAGGGTTATTTAAAGTTTCATTTACGGCATCGCCAAACCCATAATCGATAGTATCGCTTGGTGAAGGTGACGACTGCTCCTCCTTACGACGCATAATTAAATATGCAACGCCACCCAATCCGAGAATGATTAGAATAAGTTTCTTTTTGCTCATCCTGTTGAAATTGCGCCTGAATCAATCAATTCTTGCGTTTTGGTTCTTGTCTGTGGCGTTGAACGCCCAAAGTCGGTTCCGGGGATGCACTGACCGTCCCCCGCGTATTGGAAGTATTGGTTCAACGTTTTCTGCCACCGAGCGACACCTGCGCCACAAGCGTTTGAAGGTGTGCTTAAAAATCCGGGAATACACACCCCGCCGGTTTGACAGTTAGAAGGGTTTACATACCCTGTCCCGCAACCCAAGTTTGACGGCAACGGCTCAAGTTGGTCGATGGCCGTAAAACAGGAATTGGTGCTTGGTGGTGGTGGTGGTGGTGGTTCGTTTGTAGGTGCAATTTCTTGCTCCACTTCATCAATGACCTCTACCGTTTCCGTGTCTCCAAGTCCAAACACGTCTTGGATGGTATCAATGATTCCGCCTGAATTTTCTTCAGGTTCGGGTGTAGGCGTAGTGCCACCCCCGTCTACAGGTGCTGAAGCTTCGGATTTAAAAAGAAACTTTGTGGCGATGTAGTACAAGACTGCTGTCACAGCGAGTCCGATAAGTACAAGTTTGACGTTCTTCTTCATTTTAATCAATTCATACGAACGGCAGAACCTGAACCCTGCTCATACAGTGGTGCTACAATGTCACGAGAAACCGTGGGGAGAATAGACAAATAGGCCAAATGCGCGTTGAGCGTTGCAGAACCATACTTGCCATCAACAACAAGCGGGATGTTTGTAGGCATCACGGTATTTAAATACTCTTGCCAAGCAACAACCGCGCTACCGCACCCTCCCACATTTGAGGCGGGGTCGTGTTCGCTGATTTCATCAAGGTTGTTTGTGTAGTTGCCACCACAACCTTCGGCATCATAAACTTGAGTTCCTGCATCGCCTGTCGCGGGGTCGGAAGGCTCTGATTCGCCTGTAGGCTCTGTAGTTGGGTCGGATGGGTCGGACGCAGGTTGAGGCAACATCGCCTTAATCTTGTCCTTAAAAAGATACACGAGGACTGATACAATAGCTGTAATCATCACTATCCCCACGATTTTCTTGTTTTTCATACTGCGAAATTTAAAAAATTAAACTCACCAAAGGAGTTGGTCAGCGTAATAACCGGGTGAACCGACCTTTTTTCTATCTTTTTGATGTCTCATTTTGTATGCTTTACGCCTTTTGTCTGCGTAAGCCTTGCCCCTTTTTTGAATGAACGTGGGGTAGTCGTTGTAACCAATCGCACCTACACTTGCCACCTTCTTGCCGTTTTTAAATACGTCAATCTTTTTCCCCTTGCGTGTTGACGGCTTAACCGTAACGCCCAAAGCGCGAGCGCGACGGTAGGTGTATTGTTTAATTCTGTAGGCCATTACGAGTTTTGGAATCTGACGTTGAGGTTCGCATAACACATACCTGTAGACAAGGCTATGGTTGCGCTGATGTTGGTCAGGCCAATCATAAGGTAGTCGCCTGCACTTGCCGTGTAGGTAAGCGTCGTTTTCGGAACGACAGTAAGGGCGTTTGAAGCACCTGCTGTAAGGTTACCTGACTCAATGACTTTGGTAAACGTCTCCGAAGTGTCGCCTGTTGTCCCTGTAGCACTCCAAACCGAAATGCGATAGGATGCCTTTGTTGCGGGCACACCTGCACCCAAAAGCAAATACCCCTCTACCTCGATTTTGCCGTCAAACTGCTCATTGAAATTAATGACAGGGTAACGAATCCAATCGTCAAAAGAGGAAAGGGTAACGGTCGTTAAACCCGTGTCTTTTGCAATGCCCGCCTCCCAATCTTGCGAGACAAACCACGTCTTCCGAGCATTCCAACTTGTGACAGTTTCACCACGCATCGTAATTAAATCCGTTCCCGGAGTTGCGTTGGTGACGTGACCCTTTGCATTGACCGTTATCGTAGCCTTCTTGTACGTGTCTGCCGTAACGCCCGAATCCCCGTGCGTAATGTTGGGCGTTGTGCCCCCACTTGAAAAGATGGGTGACGTAGCCGTAACGTTAGAAACCGCAATCGTACTTGTCGCGGCTGTAACCCTCCCCTTGCTGTCCACAATGATGGCGGGGTTGGTGTAAGCCCCTGAAGGGTCAGGACTTACGTCGTCTAAAGTTAAAAGAACTGAACCTGTCGAATTGTTTGCAGAAAGGGGTGCATACGTAGAAATCTGTGTAACAGGAGTTTGTGTCAATACACTTAAAACCCTCCCTTTTGAATCAATTGTAATTATTGGATAAGCATACGTTCCTGAAGGGTCAGGCGTAAGGTCTGCTAAACTAATTGTAGGCGTTGTGCCTCCACTGCTTAAAATTGGGGCTGTTGCCCCTACGCTTGTAACGGGAGCAAGCCCTGAAGATGCGCTGAAGACCTTACCCTTTGCATTTACAGTGATTGTGGCATTGGTGTAAGTGCCTGCCGAAACACCCGTATCGGTTTCCCCCAATACTACATCGCCTGTGGTTGGGGAGGCCGTAACACCGTCACCGCCCGTCACACTTGTAACAGCAACCGTACTTAAATCGGTAGGTGTAGCCACACCCGAAGCGTTGCCAAGCCAAATGTAGTTTTGAGGGATGTTGGGCACGTCATTTGAACGTCCCGAGCCGTAGACGATACCTGAACCCGCACTTGCGTCTGATTTGACGACAATGCCCAAGTTCTGAATTAAATCTGTCCCTGTAGGCTTGACGTTGGTGTAGCCACCTGTGCTCCCAACATACAAAACGTCGCCTGCTGTAAACAAAGACGTATCGACGTTCTTAATGAAGCCTGTAACGATGGCATCACCTTCTGCTTCATCGGCCAAATCCTCGTCCAAAACAAGGGTTGCAGGCATCGCTGAAGGCGTATCTGCCCTTGCCGCGATAACCTCTACAATTTGTCCCGAAGAAACAGGTGTAATTGCGTGAACAGGCGTTCCTTTTGAAAGAGGTCCACCCGACTTGTTCTTTGCCGTTACAAGAATTTTCGTTGCTGTAGGTGCTCCAAATTCAAGTTGAGTTCCTCCCGTATTGACACTTAAAACGTCCCCCGCATCGCCTACTGACTCGGGAAACTTGTAGGTAGTACCCGACGCACCAAGCCGAAGCCCTGTTGACGCAATCTGTCCGTCAGGCATATTGAGTTCTATCGAACCCGCCCCATCCATTTCAAGATTAAACACTTCAGTGTTGGAAGCGTTGTCCACCTTGATGGCCGACGTGCTATTCGCTGATTTAATTTTTAGCTTGTCGGTTGAGATAACGCCTTGCGCACCACCCCAAGATGTAGGTTGCCCTATGGCGAGCAAATTACTTGCTGTGTAGGCATTCCAAATTGAACCTACCGTAGCTGATGAAAGAATGACGTTGTTGCCGAAAAACTCAAGCTTTGCCCCGTTGACGTTGTTGTTTGCAACGATGGCGTTGGCGTTGAGGTCTAAATCGGCACTCAACGTGGGTTGCGTGTCGTGAGAAACTACGCCCGTAGTATTTAAACTGACAACAACCGTACCTGTAGTGGGTGAAACAGAAATAGGTGCAGTACCCGTTACGGATTCTACTGCACCACCACCTGACCCCGTTACAACGGCATCACCAATTACATTAAAAACGTCAGGGCTATTGATAGGCATTGTTACTCTGTGTTACAGTCCGTTCCTGCAATGGGTACGATGTCACCAATGACCTCGAACGAGTTGGGAGATGAGATGCTTGCTACAGGCTCTACGATGATTTGGTAGCAAAAGCTGTTGGGTCGATTGATAGGCATTTTAATTACGTTGTGCAGGGTTCACCATCTACCGCGTCAATTTGACCAATGCTGTCAAATTCGTCGTCAGATTCAACGGTAGCTTTCTCTGCGATTTGAACTTTAAAACAAAAGACGTTAGGGCTGTAAATAGGCATTAGGTGTAGATTCCAAAGTAATTGTTTGTACTTACGTTGTAGCGACTGACGTAGTTGTCATTAAAACCCATCGAAGAGTTGCCTTTAAACATCACGATTTCGGCAATTGTGCCGTTTAAAAGTTGAGTTGCATTGTATCGAGCACCGATGGTCATTCCGTCGTTTCCACCCGTCCCAACATTTTGAGCGGAAGCCTCAATGGTGTCATCAATACGCAAGTCGCTGTTTGTCGTATTGTATTGCGCCTGATAAAGTCTGTCTGCCGTTGAAGAAGAACCCAATGCAGACGAAGCTGTATTGCTGACCCCCCAATTCAATGCTGTTCCGCCCTGAAACAAAAACGTTCGGTTGGCGGAGTCTCCATCGAAAAGGTATTCAGTAGACCCTGCATTGTCAAAAGAACCTGAAGCAATAGTCCACAACGGCTGTTGCACGTCGCCCGAGCCACCCGTATTGGCGACAAGAAAGTTGATTCCACGAAAGCGCAAACAAGCTCTTGCGTTTGTTCCAAATGTTGCTGACAGGGCTGTGCCCGAATAAATTTCAGGCCCGCGTGTGGGGTTAGCTACAAGGTCGGGCACTTCAGCGTGATAGCCGTTGCCACTTTGATTGTACCACGTCTTCACCCGCACGATTGCGTTCTGCGAAAAAAGAGCAAGGTCGCTTACCTTAATGTAACCGTTTGAATCCCAACCTATTAGAGCCGTGTCTGTGGGGTCGTTGTTTCTATACACCTCCATACAGTAGTCTGCCTCGTAACTCAAGCGTCGCGTAGAGAAAGCAAACCACCGTTGGTCGTGTTTTAAAAAATCCAAAGGGTACTTTGTCTCTTGCGAAACGTCTGCGTAAAAGCGTTTTCCCTGTGCTCCTGCACCGTTGCCAAGCCCGTAGCCTATCTGAAAGATGTTGCCCGTAAGCTGTTGCCATTGCGTTGTAGCACCGCCCGTGCCCGTGACGTAGGCTTGACCAATGTTGATGAAATTGTTAAACGTGATGCAACCCTCACGAACGAAAGCGGCGACAGTCGTCCCCTCGTTCATTTTAAAACCAATAGGGTTGTCGTGACGACTCATATCTGACTGCGTGACATTCGCCCAACCGCTGTTAATACCACCAAATTGCGTTGCTACACGACCAAATCCTGTAGCGGAATTTGTGTTGCCGAAGTTTAAAATGCGCTGACCGCTCTGCGGAGCACCATTGGTTGAAGGAAACTCATACTTCTGCAAGTTGCCGTTGTCCCCAACACCCTTCGTGTATTCAAATTTTCCCGGAACAACAGTAGCATTCGTGCCCGAACGAATCGTAAACAAAGCCACGCCATCGGTTGTCACAGACGCGCTAACCGTAAAGTTGTCAGGGCGATTGATTGCGGGACTTTGATAGCCCGGCTGTGGAGATTCACCTACTCGTCCCATTACGCGACCGTTTTAAAATTGACATCAGGGCTGAAAAACATCAACCCCGCTGTAGCGTCCGTGTCCATCGCCCAACCGACCATACGAACGTAAGTATTCGCCTGAACAGGCTGACTGCCCGTCACAATGCCGTCTGCACCCAAGTAAAGGGGCTGACCAATAGCAAGGGAGCTGAAGTCTTGGTCTGTACGCACAAGCCCTCTTTTAACGACATACTCTGCCGTATCAGAGGTCGTAGCCATACCAAGCAAAAGGGTCGCATTAAATTCTGTAGCCGACACCCTTGACCAAACACCCGTAGCCCCAAGCCAAGCCACGCAACGCCCCTGCGTAATCGTAGCTGTGGACTCATCGCCATAAGGCCAATCGTAAAAATAAATTACGTGGTCTGCCGTTGCGCCTTTTGTTGCGCCTACCCCCGAAGCATCGGACAGGGTAGTGGACTCTTTGCGCCTCAAACCGGGCTGTGAAAGCGTTATCACGTCGTCAGTACGAGAAACGTCGATGCCCGCTAAAGCGTTTACGCGGGTGACCTGTTCGGTGATACCGCCATTGACAATCGCTGTGCCTGCGTTAATGAATGTATCGGGGATATTAATAGGCATTACGGTACTTGGTAAAAATCATTTGAAACATCGAGAAGGACGAGGCCATCGGTAGACTTGATGTAACCGATAAGGCGCACCCACTCGCCTGACGAGGTAGGTTTTAAAGAAGACAGCGTTCCGCTTATGGAGAGGTAAACAGGCAATCCAATTTCGCCCGCTGTAAACAGTTGATTGCTCTGCACCAAGCCTTTAAAAACCATTTCACTGCCGTCGGCATTGTCACTGCACATAGCCATCAGGTTTTCACCATCCGTACCTGCGTCTGCGGGTTGCCACGAACCCAAAGACGACCAATAGTAAAGCTTGCCTGCCGTCAGGGTTGAACCCGTCTCCCAATTAAAAAGAATTTCACTGCCGGGATAATAGTACCCTGCGGGATTGGTCGAACCACCATACGTCGTTCGGGCTGTATCAACAGAAAGGGCAACCGTTACGTTGCCCTGTCCTGAAGCGGGTGTGACCGTGATGTTGTCTTCCGCTAACGCCTGTTGAATTGTTCCGTCAGGGTTAATTGCACCGGGCATCTTCGCCTTGCCTACCGAGGAAAAACTGTTAGGGCTGTTGATTGGCATCTTTGAAGTGTTTACGAATTGACAAAATACCTGCCGTCAAGCCCACAAGCAAAGCTGTAATTTCAAGAAGTCGTCTTGTCTTCGGATTCATCTGAACTTGCTTTTCTGATACGAATTAAAATAAGAACGACCGACAACGCCTGAATCAATAAGGTAAGCCCATCATTCAGTTGTCCCGTTGTCATAATATCACATACGCGGGGAAGGATAGGTGCAGTTGCAAGGAAAGTACCTCCAAGCAAAAAATCTATATTTTCCCTCACGCTTAAATTCACAGTCGTTTGCTCACTTGGTCTGCAAGAACCAAAGCCAAAAAGATGCCGATGAAGATGGCAAAACCCATTTGCATATAGTCTCCTGTTGAAAAGGTTAGGGGCAATCCGTTTTCACGAAAAGCCCTCATTTCGGCTGTCAGTTCGGGAAGTCCATCAAGCATCGCCTCGCTTCATTAGCGGAAGGCGACCACCACCTTTCCGACGGTTTGGAATGATGAAGTCCAAGATGTACGCTCCAAACGTCACAATCTTGTTTACAATGCTGTTGTCTTTTTCGGAAGGGGTCAGTCGAACCAACACCTCCAAAAGCGCAAAGACAGCAAGAACGAGCGAACGCACGTCCATTGCTGATTCGGGGTTTTCCAATACTTGTGCTACAATCATTGCGTTGCCATTTGAGTTGTGTGATAAGCGCAAGTAGCTTCAATCTTACGAAGCTTCATTACGACGTAAACCATAAATACGAGCATCAAAAGCCCGCCTCCAATACGGATGTCCATTTTAAAAAGTTTATTTGCTGACCTTGACAGCGATGTAAATAAGCAATGCCATCATCACGTAGTAACGTGCAGGCATCGTCTCAAATTCTTGTACGAGTTGTTCCATTTTTATCGTCTAATTCCGGTTTGAACAGGAGGCATAGAAGTGCAGTTGCATCCAACCTGCTCGCCACGTCGAGCACATCGACGCTGTGCCTCGCGGATGTTGCTTGCGAACACCTGAATTGTTGAGTCGCAGTTGCCACAAGCACAGGTGAAGACTTGGTTGCCACCCCCTGCCCCTCGATTGAGCGGACGGTTAGGCCGTCCTCCGTAGAAAATATCAAACATTGTTTTAATTTTTAGCGAGCAAGAATGCGCCAACAATCAGGGCGACAAACATATACAGTTGCTTTTTGGAGTGTGTCACTGAACCCTCACCATTGCAATTGCAAGGCGTTTCAACCGCAACCTCCTTTTCAACGGCAATCGTTTTCATAGTAGGTGCATTAACGGCATAGTCCATTGGCCCTCCCTGTGCTCCATAGAAGGAACTCAACGAGTACATATTGCCGTAAAAATCGTTTTGTGATGCAGGATTCGCGCCCGCTGAAGGACGCGCATCAACACCATAGAACTCCCAATCAAGCATCCCGTTGTTCATTAGGCCATTGCCATACAATGAAGTGGGGTCAGGCGTGGAAAGAACGCTTGCGTCAAGGTGCATACCTGCAAGGTTGCAAGTGCCACCTATCGACGGCAAAGGGTTTCCTTGATTGTCCGTTTGACAATTGCCGAGTGTACTCATTTCAAATCATTTAAATCAATAGACTCGCCCCCATCAAGCCCCGTGAAGGCTTGGAGAGCAAACCACGTTTCGCATCCAAACTTGCCGTCAACATCAACGGAAGCCCCGTACTGCGTATTTAAACGCTCCTGCACGTAGGCCACCTCTGACCCGTAGTCGCCAATGACCACGGACTGCTCAATGTCGTAACCCTCGCTTGTAATGTCAGGCTTGCCCGTGTAGGACGGACTAAAAGAAGGACATTCAAGGTTGGGTTCTTCGACCCTTGTCTTTTTACGGTTGCGAACAATTAAAAAAGCAACCACAACAAACGTCACGACAAGCGCAACAGTAACCATCTTCATCTTCATCATCCACGCTTTCGGTAAAGGTTAGCGTACAAATTATGCTCGCTTTCCTTTTGGTAGATGTTGTAATCTGCCGGAGTCAACGTGCCTGAACGGAACGGACGAGCCGACATAGAACTCACACCTGCACCCATTTGAAGTGGGTTAGAACCGGGACGGCTGTAGTTGACCATCTTGCCCTGAATTTGGCTAACGCCAATTGTGCCGGGACGGTAACCACCGCGACGGGCTTGCAAATCCGTATTAAAAGAACGGAAGGGCTGTTGCTTGTAGATATTAGACATCTTTTAAGAATTTACTTTTGTTGCGTAACCTGTAGCCTCTTGTGGAGGGTACTGCGAGTCGTCTGCACCTTCCAAGATGATAGGCATATCGACGACAAAGAAGTTGGTTTTGCCTTCAGGCTTACCCGAAGGTGTGCAGGCATCACTGCCAAGTTGCAAGACCGTAACGCGCTGTCCATCCAAAGCGGAGAACTGACCGCCCGTAACGCGCAAGTCAAGCGTATCGCCCACCTGAATATGCTGTGCCTGTGAGTTTGCACCCATCAGTGAATAGCCTTCGTTGACGCTTTTTTCATCGCCAAGTTCAAACATCGCATAGTACGTTGTTGGTGCTACGCCCGTCTTTGCGGAACGGCCTTCAATGCCACTTGAAGAGAAGGGGTTGCCCGGAACTCCACAGTAAATAGGCTGTCCGTTGTCGTCCATACGAAGTGCCGAAGCACCGACGTAACGCCAATCGAGACGGCCTTTTGCGCCTACCGCACCCGTGTCCATACCGGGTGTGTCTTGCTGAAGGGTAGTTGAAGAAGAGTCGCCATTGGTCGGAGACTTTTCTTTAAAAAAGAGACGATAGGCCAAGTAGCCAAGTCCCCCGTAAATCAATAAATTTTGTGTTTTCATTATTACGAATTTCCAATGTTTTCCTCAACCCCTCGGTTGCGAAGTACAAAGTACAACAGCAGTAGAATTAAAACTGCACCGATGGTTAGGGTGTATTTCATTTGCGACGTGCGTAAATGATTAAACCTGTCATTACGACCAAAAAGATACCGCCACCAATGAGCACCTTTTTAAGCATCGCGCTGTCTTCGGGGTCGGGTGCGTAGGGGTCTTGGTTTTCACCAAAGGTGTTACCCCCTTGCCCGGGAATAGTGCCTTCTCCCGGCACGTACTCATCTGTCCCCGAACCTGCCGAAGGAGGTGGCGCAACGCCCTGAAACTGAAAGACATACGACTGCATTTCGTCCCTCAAATTTTTAAGCTTTGTCTCAAGCTCATCAATCTTCGGAACGTAGCCATTGTTAAAATTATCGCCTCCCGTTCGAGACACACAACAGCGTCTGTCCAACGTGATGTTGGACTTCATATGGTTAATCCAATCGCGATGAATTTGAAGGTCAGAAAGAGCGTTCACGCTCCAATCGTAAACCTGCAAAGCGAGTTGCTCACCTTCACCGTAGTTGCCTGAATTAGACGCATTTTCCATTGCGTTAATCCAAGTGTTGTAGGTAGAGGTCACCCAACCGTCAAACGTGTTCATATAAGGCATTACGCTGACGTTCCAACACTCGCCCGGTTCAGCTTTGCTGTGCGTAAGTGGACATCTTTTGCAATCGTATTCGTTCGGGTTACGAATCGAAAGCCCACTCAAATCAGGTAGAGTCAAGCTGTTTTTGTCCACCGTTTCAGTTACGCCACCGCCATACTGCGAAAAGAAGTCTCCTATCCGTGCCATTTTAAAAAGAGATTGGAATACCAGACTTCATCCAAAGAGCACGAGCAAAGTCAACCTCATAGCATTGGTCGAAGTAGCTTGTGCAACCCTCTGCGCTGTCGTCCCAATAAATCAAACTTGAGAACATAGTGTCCTGATTTAATTTGGTTTGGTACGTCTCAAACAGAGTTTTTCCCTTGCGCTGTCCGTACTCCTTGTAAATTTCACGCAATTGCGCTCCATTGTAATCGAAGAGGGGGCGGAAGATAGCGTCTTCGTCAGGGTCTGCGTTGCCAAAGAAACCCGTCTCGTACAAGGCAAGTTCCTGTGAGTCAGCTACTTGCTTGGCCGTGCTTTTAAAAGCTTGAATTTCATCTGCCGTCATTGACGTTCCATCCAACGCTGTAGTTGCATTGAGTTGCTCTTGAGCGTCAGTGTTCAACGCATCGCCAATGCCTGTAATGACATTTGAAAAGCCCTTTTTAACCATTCTCAAAAGCAGGTAGACTACAAGGGCCAAAACAGCATAAACAAGAACGGTAGGAAGCATCCCACGCACCTGTCGTCCTGTAAACATTTTAATCATTGCTACCTGTTTTCAATTAGCGACGAAGCTTTTTTGGAAGCAGTTTTTTACCGCCCAAAGGAAGCTTGTTGTTGGGGTCGGGCATACCGACAGCGGGTTTGGCACTCAAGCCACTGTACTTGTCCCCTACGATTGGACGCATATCAACACTTGGTTTGGTCACGTTTGAAATCGTGCCCGTGTACGTCGTAGAAGGGTCGTTTGCGATTGAATCGGTATCGTCGTCGCCC
>Ga0208898_1001920_pt1 | contig 13174 bp, 26 predicted proteins | sample VirMetDEL_Mar_4_FD_184513 | JGI IMG/M metagenome (GOLD analysis project Ga0208898, IMG submission 184513) | Aqueous microbial communities from the Delaware River and Bay under freshwater to marine salinity gradient to study organic matter... | ecosystem: Environmental > Aquatic > Marine >...
AACAGTTATTAGATGAAAATTTACACGTTAAAGTTATGCTGGAAGCAGCAAGAGATGATATTGAAAAGTTAAAAAAAGATGTTGAAAAGCTTAAAGACGCAACAAGAGATATTAAATTTAGCAATGGCAATGGAAACGGGCATTAACGCAGGGACCCTCCAGGAATATGATTACACTTGTGAAGACTTTGAATGTGAATGGAAACAAATAACTGAATATTGGAGGATGAAATAATGGCTGATAGAGATAAAATAAATCAATACAAAAGTATTAAATATTCTCAAGAAAAAATGGAATCTGATAAACAAAAACAATTTTTTCAAATGCTTCGTAAAGAAGTAGAGATTGGAGCTAATGGCACATCTAAATATATGATTAAAAAGGGCCCTAATAAAGGAAGATTTGTATAATGGGTGCAAGTTTTGTAATAGCGCTTTGTCTATTTATAAATGGACAACTGATAGAACATAGAATTCAAGACTCAATCTCTGATTGCCTTAAGCACAAAAGAGAGGCAGAGAGAAATATAGGTATGGATAATAAGAAATTTATGTGTGGTGAAGTAGAGGCTGAGATAACAAAAAATGTTGATGGTAGTCTAACCATAGAAAAAATAATAAAACCTAAATAATGGAACATTTTCAACCCCACCCTATCGAATGGAAACTCTAGGCATAGCTATTGTAATTATAGGAGTTTTAGTATATTTGGCTTTAAATGAAGACTAATTTATTAGTACATAAACATTTAATCGTACGCGCCGAATCTAAACGTCCGCCAAAGGACGAAGAAGCTATTGTAGATTGGATGAGAGATTTTGTAGAAAGTATAGGGATGAAAATTTTAATGGGTCCTTACGCAAAGTATTTAGATATTCCTGGTAACAGAGGATTAACTGTTGCAGCCATCATAGAGACTTCACATATCGTAATGCATACTTGGGACGAACTTAACCCAGCTATGATTCAATTAGATGTTTACTCTTGTGGTGAATTTGATGAACACGACATTTGTAAAAAGATTGCAAAAGACTTTGAATTAACAAAGATTGAGTATAAATACTTAAACCGTGAGACTGGACTTTCTGATATATCTGGTGGTATACTCAATTACAGAAAATGATAGGCAATAAAATTTTTTCGACAGAAGTTGTATCAGGCATATGCCCAGAATGTAATGACTTTACTTTATTAGTAAGTTTTGCACCAACGCATTATCGATGTACTTCGTGTGGATCTAATTTAGAGCAGAAGGTGAATGGAGTTATTAAATATATTCTTGCTGATGAGAAAACTAAATTTGATACATACGTAGATGGCGAAAAAGAAATCTAGTATAGGAACTGTAACCTTTTTTAAAGAGACACCTAAGAAACGTCCAGGCCGTCACGCTAAATCATATAATAAACGAGTTCCACGTAGAAAAAGAAATAGGGGACAAGGATGAAATTTTTACTTACCATACAAATCTGTTCTGTCATAATGCAACAATGCACACAACCTGTTGAAATAGGTAGATACAAAGACCATTTTGACTGTGCAACTGCAGGTTTTATTAATGCTATGGGTGCTATAAGAGAAATAGGAGTTGAAGAAGTAAATAAAAACAAATTATTAGTTAATTTTTCCTGTAAAGAACAAGAATCTATTTAAAGTTTTGTGCCCGTCTTATCAGACGATAAGACGAGCAAACAAAAGGTGAGAAGAGAGATCAACACTCTATCACACAAAATAATTTCTTGCAACACTTGTTATTTTAGTATAGATTCCCATATAATGATAAATAAAAATAAGAAAGGAAATAATATGACGTTTGAAGATGTATCTAAATGGTTACAAAAAGCTAAAAAAGGCGATAAAACTGTGTATTTTACAGGGTTTTTAGTTAAAAAAGCTGATGGTGATCACGAACTTAAAAAAATAATTAAGTTCATAAATGAAATGTGCACATCAAAAGTAATTGATGTTGTTCATAAAAAAATTTCAGGAATGAGAAGTGATACTAAATCAAGTTGGTTAGTTCACCCTGAAGATAAAAACAAAGAAATTATATACGAATATATAATTCAAAAACGATAGGAGAGAAAATGGCAAATCCAGAAAAATATAAATCTCTATCTGTTAACATTGAAGATTGGAAAGAACTTGGGATGTTAGCTGATAAAACAAATCGCACTCGATCTAAAATGATTGGTCGGTTAATTAGGTTTTTTAAAGAGAACAAAGGAGAGAAGTCTAATGGCAAATCAAAATAAAATTTGTACTCATTGTAATGGTAATGGCTACATTAAAGTTGGTGACGTTTATACGGATTGCCTTGATTGTGACAATCAAGGTGAGATCAATGAAGATGAAGTCAGGATACTTTTAAACAATACGATATGGAGGCAACAATGAACAAAAAGGGTGATGGTTGGATCGAATATACTAATTACGAGAGATATTGGATCGAGGACACGAAACGCGGACATAAAATAACTTTATTATCTAAGGATGGTTCAAAGTTAGAAATCAATTGTGTATGGCCTGATAAAATCAGAGACCACGCAGGAAGGGCTAGTCCATATGAAGCACAACGATAAATTTATTTATCCTGCATCAACCAGGAGTTCCATCAACGGTAAACGTGTTTACGAGATTAGTGGATCAAGACTACCTTCGGTCACAACTATTTTAAGCGCAACTAAACCTATTGAAGCTAGACAAAGTTTAACGAGGTGGCGAGAACGTGTAGGTGAAACAGAAGCTGCAAAAGTTTTTAATACTTCTTCTAGTAGAGGAACAGCAATGCATAAAATTATTGAGATGCATATTAAAGGAGAAGGCTATCAAGATTTAACGGATATTGGTAAACAAGCACATTCAATGGCTTCAACGATCATTGAAAAAGGACTTCATAACATAGAAGAATATTATGGTTTAGAAGTTACCTTACACTATCCGGGTTTGTACGCAGGAGCTACGGACCTAGCAGGCATTCATCAAGGTAAAGAAGCAATCATCGATTTTAAACAATCAAATAAACCAAAACAACGTGATTGGATTGAAGACTACTTCTTACAAATGGCAGCTTACGCAATGGCCCACGACTACGTCTATGGGACCAACATAGATAAAGGTGTTATTATGATGTGTACCCCTGATAACTATTATCAAGAGTTTATTATTGAGGGTTTAGAACTTAAACTCTTTAAACACAAATTTTTGAAAAGGATAGATGAATATTATGAGCAGACACAATTGGAGAGCAAATGAAGATAAAATGTTTGAGGAACTTAATCAAAAGGTATTCTCTGAAGACCCTATTCTTAAGTCTAGCGATAAGCTTAATTCTGTTGATACATATAATTCGAATTATGTACTTGAATTAAAAAATAGGGAGAAGTATTCACCCTTCGCATTTAACGGTTCTTTTATTGAGGAGATAAAATATAGACCGTTAATGGAAAAGGCTAAAAAGTATAACAGAATACCAGGGTACATTGTCAAGTTTAATAATGGTTCTTACTATGCGTGGAACTTGAAACAACTTAAACGCGAATTAATTTGGTATGAAAAAGACTTACCACACACTACTCATTTTACATCAAACAACTTTAAGTTGAAACGTGTAGCTGACTTGTATCTTGATGAAGCTACTAAACTTATTTAATTACGGTAGGAACGTGGCACGTGGACCGTGGATAGCCACAATATTGACATAATGTACCGCACTATAAGGAATATTTTTAGGACTTGTTGTGTTCAAAAAAAATTTTAAAAGTCAAAAACGGTGGTACAATGGTACAATTTTGGAAAAAGATAATAGAATCAATGGTTTACGACAAATTTTTTGTACCATTGATGTACCAAGTGTACCAAGCAGATGGTACAATTTTAAAAAAGTCAATAAAATCAACACTTTTCGTATCTGGTTGCAAATTACCTTCGGGAAATTTTTGTGAGTAGATAAAGTCCTAAAAATATTCTATATAGTAGAAATGCCAAAACGAAGAAAAAAGCTTGGATCAACCTTAACGTCAGACAAATCATTTCCATACAAGAAATACAGAATTGAGTGGATAGACCCTTGCGGTGAAACTGGTTGGGCTGATAAATCTGAGTTTGATAAGATGACTATTGCTTCACCTACATCTGAGGCCTGGATATATTCTAAGGATAAGAAGTTTATTAAATTCTTTGCAACCTACGATAAAGATGAAAATGGTAACTTAACTTTTGGTGACAGGAATATCATTCCTATTGGTTGCGTTAAGAGACTCACTAAACTGTCTAACTAGTTTGTACCAGTTCTTGGTCGCTATCTTCTTCTGTTCCGGAGTTGATGAGTTGCTGTTCGCTATCCTCGCTTCCTCCGCTATCTGATTCATTAGATCCATTATCATTTACCTGTTCTTTTACTTCCTCAAAATCTGCTTCAATTAACAATCCTTTATGTTCTTCAATGATTGTCTTCATTTTTAATTCTAACTCTTTTTCGGTCATATCTTCAAGTCTTCCGTGCTTAATTATTTTTTGCTCTACATACAACCCGGCTGCCTTACCTCTAGCTACTTCTGCATTTACAGCTGCAGACCAAGCACCCTTCTTCAGTGCGTCATTTCTAATTTTAGCTAGTTCTGATACGTGGTTCTCATAAGTAACTTCGTATTTCTTTTGCAGCTCTGTTCTTAACTCACCAATATATTTAACAACTAATGGATATCTATTTGGATTACGTAGTTCAGATGCAGTAAATCTTGCACGTTCTGGTTCATAGCCAGCCTGCTTTGCAGCTTCTGTTGCAGTCATTTTACCTTCGTTAGTGACTAACAACTCTGCAAACTTCATTTGTTTTGGAGTGAGTTCTTTTGGTCTTCCCATACTTGACTCATACCTTATGTTACGCTATAAGTCAATTATGGAGAAAATGAGAGACTTGTACAATATGAAACCTGACGATCTTGAAAAGGTTATTAGAATACAGGAAAAAGAAATAACTAAACTACAAGAAAAAATAAAAGAAATAGAACAAAAAGTTTCTGAGATTGTTAGTCAATTTAGAAACAAAGGTGCTATCTAGTGCAAACAAAATTACTTATACAAATATTAAAAAAGTTTGTAGATAATTCTGAAGTTGGTCAAAACTCAAGAGTTCAGATAGTTTCACGTGCAAATTGGAAACATCCTAAAGATATTAGAGAAGTAAAACTTGTCACAAATAAATTAATTGGTGCAAAAGAATCCCATAGATTATTCATCTTGGTTGATTAGACGTTACTGTGAAAGCTGAGTCAAAATTCTGGAAGTTAGTTAAGAAAAATACACCTAAAATTACTTGGACTAGACTAGAATCTTGGGCATCCTTTGGTGTACCAGATTTGTTGGGTTACAATGATAATTGTGGTTTTTTTACTGTTGAATTAAAAGTTACAAAGACTAAAAAAGTATCGTTTTCGCCTCATCAAAAATTGTTTCATATGACCCATACAAAGCGAAACTTTATCCTTCTTCAGACCCTCGATCCTCGCTCCATTAAACTTTATGAGAGCTTGGCGATCCACGGTTTGCTTGTCGATCATCGTGAATCTCGGTGCTTGGCGCTTGATGATTGGGACCACATTCAACGCTTGCTGCTCGATGAGCCGCTTGACGCTTGACGGCTTGGTGCTTGATGCTCCGCGCTTGTTGCTTGAGGATCCGCTCTTCAGGGATCGCGGTCAGGTCTACTATTGGATTGTTAGCCAGAGCGCTCTTCTTAGTGCTGGCCATATGCTATGTTTTTTATATCAGGGTTCCAGCAACGTCTGCAGCTTCCGCAGTGTCCCAGATCTAATTCTTTTTTCTTTGGTTTGGTCATAGCTGTGTACTCTTCCAACGTGTGAACAGTCCCTGTTTTATCGGTCCTGAAGGCTGGGCAATTGTCCACGCTGTGATCACTGGTAACAGTCGACGTATTCGGCCAGCTCGCTGCTGCTTCCTGGTCCACCATTGGCATTGAGAATCGTATTACCAGATTAGAAGGCGCATCCTTCAGGTAAGGCTTCACCCACGCCTCGCGCGTCGGCATCCAGTGCTTGACATCTGGCGTGCCTTTGCATACTTCATAGATCTTTTTTAAATGCTCTAAGTCCTGTACGTCTCCTGAGTCGTGCCATCTAAATTCTTTTGATTTTTTAGAATTGATTAATGTAATCATTGCATCAACCCAGACAGCGGTCCTGATGGACGCCAGGCGCCTGTATTGTGCATCCTGCACAACTTTAAATACATAACAACCTTTCAGAGCGTAGCAGCCATAACAGGTGCTGCCTTCTACGTTCTGGAGCTTCTTACCAGTCTTGCATTCCGCAGCTGGTATACCATATGCCCAGCCAGGCATCTTGGAGGGTTTACTTAAACCGCCAACAGCGGTCCACGCTTCTTTTGTATTCATAAATTATACCTTTCTTTTGAATCTATTTTTAACACGTAAGCCGGGCCTCCACAATGCGGCAGCTTGACGCTTGGCGCTTGTAGCTTGATGCTTGTTGCCTAGCTCATCAAAAAACTTTTGAGTCCGGGCCACGTACCGCGGAGGCAGGTCCGCGTGGTTCATTGTGAACCACGGGATCAGATCATTGTAATTAATTCTCTTCGGCATATTTCCTCACCTGTACAGCTAGATCCTGTATATGACACCAGAGCCATTCACCGCTGTAATGTTCGAACGGCTTCCAAGCGTAGTGCTTTAGAAATTTAAATAATTTTATATCAGACCAGTCTTGATAGTCTTCTGGTAAATCCTCATACAGGAATTGACTGGCAGCCCAGCGTATGTCTTTATCTTTTTGATCCATCAATTTAATCCTTCCTTTCTAAAACCAGATCTTACCACGGCGCTGCAATACATTCTAAACATTTTTTCAGGCCAAGTTTTTGTTTCTGGATATCTTTCTTCAATTAAAGCCCGGATTCTTTTCCAGTCGATGTCCTGCATACTCTCTAAATAATCGTTGTACATTTTTTGTGTTATAATCATATTTTCCTTTCTGTTGTGCCCAGCGTGCTGTTCCAGACAAATTGCCAATTACGAACAAAACTTCGGATCTCAAGGATCACCCGCTGGGTCTTTTTCTGGTTACGGCCACTTGCTTTTGCTGTGATCACCCCGCATACCATTAATTACTTTTACCATAAAATCCTATAATGTCAATAGCTTGATGCTTGACGCCTTGCAGCTTGCTGCTTGACCCCAGGTCCTACTTGATATGAACAACATTGGGCACAATGAATTCAAATAGGACCAAGGCTCAAGTTTGAGCTGGGGTAGTTATTATCAAGGCTCATACCCCAGGAGCCAAACAGAAAGTTTTATTCTTATCTTAGACCGATATCTTGCGAATTCGTCTTACGAGAATAATCTTCCTTATCCCATATAATCCTATTGACAAAGTTTGTCAAGTAGTCTATAAAAATAAATATTAACAGAAAGGAAACAAATGACAAAAATAAAACTAAACGCAGAAAAAAGAATTCAAATCGGAAATGAGTTTGAAACTTTTTTCAGAAATAAAGATAGCAAACCTAAACAAGAATGGTTAGGTGCAATCTCAAACTTTGATGAACATAAAAATAAAATACATAATTTATGTAATCAAATTGTAAGAAAACATCAACCGCAAGAAGATGTAGATACAATTAAAAGAATGATATCAAAGTATGGAAATAATGGTGGGGACATTTTTAATGACCATTGTTTTTATTTTGAAACACCTACGATTAATGATGATGGCGAGGCAGACACAAAATCAATGAATGTTAATTTTGGTTTGACTAGAGACTTTGCTTGTTCTTATTTTGATAAAGAATTAAGAGCAAGTGGTAAAGACCCTGACTATCAAAACAAATCAGAAAATGGAAAAAGAAGTCCTAGTTATTATACTTCCGAAAATGAAATAGAAAAATATTTCGGGTGGCGATCTGAAAGTAGCGGTAGCGGAAAACGAAACTCTACTATTAAAGATGATTGGGATAATGGATATAATATTGAAGTTATTGGCACATCTTATTGTGGGGAAAGACGATTTAAAGTTGATAGCGAAACCTTTGAGGTTTTAAATCAATTTGTAATTATGCAAGAAAAAGTCGTTGATACTCATCAAAGGTTTTATGACTACATAAAATCTAAAATGGATAAAATAAGACTAGGTTTAAAATCATACAAATATTTTGACCAAGCAAAAGAACTTGCGGATAAGTTAGGTATGGTCTTAAATGAAACTATTTTAGACACAGAAAGCAGTATGGCTTTGTCTATTTATAATCCTAGTGCATTGGCTAGTTTGTTAGCGGATAGTGATGAGGAAGATAATAAGGCAGATATTATCGCACAGTTTAAATCAGGTAAATTAAATCAAGCCATAAATTAGGGTATTGACAATGTATGGGAATTGCTATAAATTCCCATACATAAACAGAAAGGATAATATATGGAACATCATTTAGTTAACGAAGATAATGTAGAAAGTTTTGTAGAACTTTTAGAAAAGAAAGTGCATTTTGTAATTTCTTATTTTGCTAAAAAGCATAATAAGTTTATTTTTAGGAATGCTATGTGGACAGACAAATGCAAGATTGATAAGGATAGAGGGTCAATAACTTATTTTGATACTGACGCAAATGGTTATAGAACTGCAACTCAATCAATTCAGATTGCAATTAAAAAAGAGGGCGAGACAATACAATGATTGAATTAATTTTTTTAGGTGGAATCGTTTCTGCGGTAATCTTTTTGATTACCGCAAAAAAAGAAAAATCTTTTCAAGAAAGATTTGAACAAGACGAACTATGGAGAAAGGAGTATAGAAAATGAGTGATTATAGTTGGTGCCACGGACCATATTGCCATAAAAAACAAACCCAAGATAGGGTCCGAGGTGTGAAAGGAAATAAAGTTTTAAGAACTAGAAAGGTTCGTTGGTATCAAAGTCAGGTTGAACATATGTGGAATTATTTTTGTGGTCAACGATGTATGACAGATTATATCAATGAACATTTACGAGCTTTCATTGCAATAGCACCTAGACCGGAGCCACTAGAAACTCCTTGCGAGGTTACAACAAGAAAGGTTCAAGGAACTAGTTATAATTGGCAGACCGGAGAAAACAAGCCGCATACTTATACAGAAAAAACAATAGTAGTTGACAATATAAATGTTTAATATATAATCCCATACATTAATAATAACAGAAAGGATATATTATGACGAAACGAGAACTTAAACCTGAGTATCAAGAGGGCGGATCTAAAAGATTTGAAATCTTGGAAAAGGCTGTGCGTTATTTGCAAGATAAAAGAATAATGCAAACACAAGCGGACAGACAACATTTTCTAATTAATGAACTTGGTTTGTCTACTTCTGAATATATGGAAGTCTTAAACAAGGCTTCAGGCGGTGCATTGATGGAGTCTGTATGGAACTAACATCAAAAGACATTCAACCTGAATTTAAAATTGTAACTGATGTAAAGGATGAGCCGGATTTAAAAACGGCTCAAGCCTTTGTTGGTGGATATGTAGAAGGGATATCTTTTCCTAATGGTGATTATTTAATTATCAATGAGGAAGGCAAGTTAATTGGTTTGCCAATCAACGAACAGGCTACAAAGTTATGGAGAGATACGTTTGACAACGATAACTACATAACTGGTCGTAAAGATTGGGTTGCTGGTAATGCAATCTTAATTAAAAAGTCTGCCCTTAAACGTTGGGCTGCATAATTGACCGCGGCCCCCTAACGGGGGCCGCTCGCGTCTTCACTTAATAAAAATATATAGAGAGGTCCCAGGTCGTTTGGAAACTGGCTCGCGGCTTGACGGGCCCACCCCCCCAAAATCAAAAAGGGGTCCCACAGCTTGACCCTTTACGGTTTGATTTACACATACAGACGTGGTAAAAACGTTTTGGTACCATCTATGGATTTGGACAAGATTAATATAAAAAAATTACCTCCTGACATCAGGAAGGAATATATGCGTCTTGCAATACGTTTATCCGAGAAAAAAAAACAATCTAAGATAGAAAAGGATTTTTTAGAATTTGTAAAGTATATTTGGCCTGAATTTATCAGTGGGTCCCATCATAAAATTATTTCAGAAAAATTTAATAAATTAGCCACAGGTGAAATAAAAAGATTAATTGTAAATATGCCCCCTAGGCATACTAAATCTGAATTTGCATCCACGCTCCTCCCTGCTTGGATGATTGGTAGATTTCCAAACTTAAAAATAATTCAAACCACCCACACCGCAGAACTTGCAGTTAGATTTGGTCGTAAAGCAAAAAATATTATCGATTCAGATGAATACAAAAAAGTTTTTAGAACCACCCTCCGTGAAGACTCCAAAGCTGCTGGACGTTGGGAGACTAATGCCAATGGTGAATACTTTGCGGCCGGTGTTGGTGGAGCTATCACCGGACGAGGCGCGGATCTACTTATCATAGACGATCCGCACTCGGAGCAAGATGCGCTGTCCGATAAAGCTATGGAACGAGCTTATGAATGGTATACATCAGGACCACGTCAGCGTTTGCAACCCGGTGGAAGAATTGTTTTAGTTATGACCCGTTGGTCCACGAAGGACTTAACAGGAATGTTATTGAAAGCACAAAAGGAAGCAAAAGCAGATCAGTGGGAAGTTGTAGAGTTCCCAGCGATCTTACCTAGCAATAAACCTGTTTGGCCAGAGTATTGGAAGATGGGAGATCTAGAAGGTGTACAAGCATCGCTGACCGTGGCTAAATGGAACGCACAATGGATGCAAAATCCTACAGCGGAAGAAGGCGCTATCATCAAAAGAGATTGGTGGCAGGTCTGGGAGAAGGATGAACTACCACCTTTAAAACACGTCATACAGTCTTACGATACCGCTTTTTTAAAATCTGAAAGAGCAGACTATTCTGCTATTACGACGTGGGGTGTATTTTATCCTAACGAAGATTCAGGTCCTAATTTGATTTTAGTAGATTCCATCAAAGGAAGATACGAGTTTCCTGAGTTAAAACGAGTTGCTATGGAACAATATAAATACTGGAACCCTGAAACCGTTATCATTGAATCTAAAGCTTCGGGCTTGCCTTTAACATATGAATTGCGTAAAATGGGTATCCCGGTGATAAATTTTACACCGAGCAAGGGCAACGATAAACATTCTAGGGTGAACTCTGTGGCACCGTTATTTGAAAGCGGAAAAATCTGGGCACCTGAAATGAAATTCGCCGATGAGGTTATAGAAGAGTGCGCTGCATTTCCATATGGCGACCACGATGATTTGGTCGACAGTACGACGCAAGCCGTAATGAGATTTAGACAAGGAGGCTTTGTTGAACATCCTGAAGATGAAAAAGATGAACCAACACCCGTTGTCAATAAGGAATATTATTAATGAATAGAAACCAACTTATATTACAAGCGATATCTCTTTTAACAAAGTTAGGCATCAAGCCTTCTAACTTTATTGGTAAAGGAACAAATGTAATCAAGTTTCCAAAATTAGATGAGATAACTCCCTTTAAACCTAATCTGTTAGAAGCAATGAGAACAGGTGGAGAAAATTCTATGAAGTTGGCAAAGAAAAAATTTGAAGACAATGCAAACTATTTAGTTAATTCCAATGATATGGAATTACAAAATTTTATCAATAACGTTAAACAATATTTAAATATTACTGAACCGCGGAGCGCGGGCATTGTTGCAACAGGAGAGAAAGCACCTTTAATAGATATTAAAACAGGTTCACCTGTGACTCAAGCAGTCGAAGAAGTTATAACTAAACGATATGGTTTACCAAAAAATGTAGATCCTGAATCTCCAGTTGGTGGAATATTACAGTCAACAAGAAATCTTAGATCAATGATGGATGATATCCAAGGTATCTCGCCACAGCAAAGAATTCAGATGGATCAAGAAGCAGTTAATAGAATCATACAAGAAATTAAAGATGCGGGTGGTACAACGGAAGATGCTTATCGTATGTTACAAGAAAACCCAGTTAATGATGTAGATGTTTTTGAAAGAATCTTTTTACCAAGATACAAGGAAGCATTTAAGATTGGACCTAAGTCGCCAGAAGAAATTGAACTGGCTAAAGATGCTGCGGATACGGTAGAACTTTATGGCAGCAACAGTCCACAAGAATTAGCAGATCACTTACAAGATTTTTATAATGATAGTCAGATGAAATATAACATCGAAACAACTTTAGAAAAAATAATTAAAAATAAAAAAGGAATTTCAGAAGAAGACGTTTATGATTTCTTATCTGAAGCTGCTCCTGAAAGAGGCAGACCCATTGAGGAGCATATGGAAATTTTAGAAAGAGCCATCAAAGATAAATACAATTTAGATATCAATAAAGATTTTTATATTAATTATTACAATAAATACAAATTTCAAAACAAAGAACAAATTAAAAATTTAATGGAAAGCGTTACGGATAAACCAGAAAACTATCAAGACTTTGCAGAAGGTGGCAGGGTTAGTTTTAAAGGCGGTGCAAGTGTAGCTTGGATGATTGAAGCTTTAGTTAAACTTAGAGATGTTCCAAGAAAAATGTTAGAGTACGTCAGCAAAAGAAAAAACGGATTCAAACAAATACAAAAACTTTATGAGGATGCTTTTGGTGAAGGACCTGAAGGCGTTATGTCTGTCGCTAATGAAAAATTAGGTTCCAATGTTGTTAAAACAGCGGATGATATTGAAAGACCTGAAAAATCAAAACTAAGAGAAATGTACGAAGAGTTTAATAAACGACAAGAAGAAAGAGAAACGATTATGCGGCAAGATGCAGAAGCTAGAGCTAAAGATCCTGAAGCTGCTAAAGAGTTTGATGAGATGTGGGAGAACCCTGAAAGCTTTCCAAGAAGAAATAGACAGTTAACCGATGAAGAGATTGAAGAATATGAAGAAATTTTAGGTGACTCTGAAACGTGGATGAATGAAGGAACAGTTGAAGAAGCAGAAGCTGCCGTTAAGAGACGAAAAGAATATGAGGATCAAATGTATTCAGAATACAAAGTTGAAAAACAAGGCAGAAAAGAATTAGAAGAAGCTTACAAAGAAATAGATTTTAGAATGACTGGTGAAGATACTAAATATGAAGCTAACGAGTTAGCAGATATGCTTGCTGAAATTAGATACAAAACAGAAATGTCTGA
>Ga0208898_1001921_pt1 | contig 13174 bp, 15 predicted proteins | sample VirMetDEL_Mar_4_FD_184513 | JGI IMG/M metagenome (GOLD analysis project Ga0208898, IMG submission 184513) | Aqueous microbial communities from the Delaware River and Bay under freshwater to marine salinity gradient to study organic matter... | ecosystem: Environmental > Aquatic > Marine >...
AAAAAAGAAGAAGTTTGGTGTGTTGAAACGAAAAACAAAACTATAGTAACTAGGCGAAACGGCAAGATTGCAATAATAGGTAATTGTCAAATGGTAGGAAGGGGCTTAAGAACTGCTCCAAGTAAAGAGCACTGCACAGTCTTAGACTTCGGCGGTAATATTGAAAAGCATGGACCATTAAATGATGTGGCTTTAGACCATTGGAGTGGTAAAACAGTGCCTCCCGATAAGGTTAGAATTTGCCCTAAATGTTTTACTGCTACTGAAGATAATCCTTGTCCTGAATGTAGCCATAGCTTTGGTTTTTCTGGCTTTGAAAGAAAAAAGCCTGAAGATAAGCTTAAAAAGCTACACTCAACAATGGATTTATTAAAACAGCAAACTTCTACATATAAAATTAAAGAGATTAAATTTTTTGAGCATTTTAAGGGCGGTATTCCAAGTAATTTACTTACAGATAGAACTTTAAGAATTGAGTTTATTAATGAGCATGGTATCTGTATGCACAAAGAGTGGCTTGCCCTAAACCATGCAGGTTTTGCAAGAGAGAAGGCCACACAAACCTGGCAAAAATTTAACAGTGCACCTGCTCCAAAGAGTGTGAGAGATGCCCTTAATTTAACTGATACTATAAAAAAGATTGATTCTATAACAGTGTTTACAAAACATAACCCTAAAGATAAGTACCCAAAACGCACTATTAGGGCTATTAAGTACGCAAAATAACCATTTATAAAAAACAATAAAATATTTACTTGAAAGATGAATATTTCTGTTTTATATTTACATCATAGTATTAGAATGAATACACATTCTAATTTAAAAAAGGGAACGATTATGAAGCAAAAGCAAAAAAAAGAAGCATTAAAAAAGAAAGCAGTGAGAGTGGTAAAATCAGATAGGGCTATAACTCGCTCTAGTAGAAAGATTGCTAGAAGCATTGTTATGTCTGGCATTTTGCTAGTAGGGATGCAATCTTGTGGGGGCTTTCATGCAAGCTTTGGAACTACTGCAGGCATTAGAGCTAACAACGATTATGCTACTGGCTTAGTCAATGAAACTAAAACACCTGCTGGAACTAAGGGTGCTCACTACATGCTTAGAGAAAAACAGGCAAGTAAAAGAAGCTGGGTAGAAGGTTTAATTTATGGAGGTAAATAGTCATGGATTTTATAATAGAGGTTTTATTTCCGATGCTTCCACGAATTATAATTTTTTCTGGATTAGCTTTTTATTTTTATAAAAATAGAGATGAGCTAAAAAAGCACTTAGTCAATGCAGTGTTTTATATTGGCATCTACTACTTATTAACAGCGCTAAATGTAATACCCCCTGTTTTAAGTAATATTAAGCCACTTCCAAGCTTGCAATATAGCCCTTATAGTGAGGTGCAGCCATGAATGAAATACTAGCAGTTTTAGCCTGGCTTTTTGCTTTGTCCTTTGCCATAGCAAATAACGCTGGAATACTTTAAAATAACTATAGGCCCTCAATGCTAGGGCCTTTTTTTATTATGAAAAAAAAGCAAGCAAAATTTTATTGTGATTGTGGCTCTGAAGAAGTCTACCAGTTCCTTTTAATTGATGAAGAAGCACAAGATAATTCTATTATAATTGAATGCTCTCAATGTGAGCGCTCTTTATTAATTGAGTTTGAAGATAATGATATTAAAGCAAAAGAAGTTTTTGACTTAATCACAAAGCAAGTCCCCTACCACTAAAAAAAATTTTATTATATGCTTATCGTGTGAAGATAAGTGAGTTTGCAATTCAAAGCGCCTGTGTTGAGTATATCAACATGCAGCAAGATGAGAGATTTAAATTAATTTTTGCTGTACCTAACGGTATGAAAAGCAGTGCAAGGGCTGCAATAAGAGCAAAAAAAGAAGGGCTTAGAGCGGGTGTTAGTGATTTAATTGTGCTTTGTCCAAGCCATGATAAAAAATACCATAGCGCTGCTTTAGAATTTAAAACCAGTACAGGAAAGTTAAGTAAAAGCCAAAAAGAGTTTTTAATGTTATCAGAAAAGCATGGAAGCCTATCTGCTATCATTAGAGATGTTAAGCAGTTTGTAGATTTAATTAATGAATACTTTGGAATTGAAGAAAGGGCTGCAAAGGAAACACAAAACAGCCCATAGGTACCTGTGCCTTAGCTTAACAAAATAAAAGCTATTAAAAAAGCTTCAATTTGCTATCAGCAAACCACCTTCCAATATAAGATAAAACAGCACCCGCTAGTGTTACATATGGCGCTGAACTACCAAACACTGGCACTAACTCTGGGCTATCTGCAAATATTTGTAGCAAGCCGCTTACTCCTGCGATTATAGCGCCTACTGCACCTTTACTTTTAAATTGTGATTTCCTTTTATCATTCATAATTAGCTCCTCTAGTCTACTCTTTGGCATGGATGTATAAGCCCAACTTTTTGCTCATTTATCCAAACCTCTGCTAACCCGCTTGGATTGTATTTTTTAACTTCTTTTAAAATATCTATTGGCCAAGTTAAAGACCGATATAAAAAGCCATCTCCATGCGGGTATTTTTTCTCATATGCAAACCTAAAAATAGCCTTGCCATTCCATTTTAGCTCAATATGGCTGGCTTTGATAGGCACCACCCACACTGGTTTGTTTCCTCTAGGTATTGGAGGGCTATACTGCTCTGCAAAAGGTTTGTAAATCCAAGTACTTGGAAGGTTAGCATTAAAGCCATTTTCAAACATAGCCTGTATGCTTTGAAGCTCTTTTATTTCTGGGTAACTCGTTCTATTTTTTCTAAGCCTCTTGTCTTTTTTGCTATATTTGCCATTCATAGACCAAGACCACAATAAAAACATCTTTGCATCTTTTGCAGTTTTTTTATATTTATTTAAGTCTGCATCTTTACAACAAAGCCCATCAAAACTAAAAATCTCCATGCCCTTTTTATACCAACTGTGATGGCCTGCCCTTATAGCCCCTGCTACTCTATAGCCCTCCATAGCATTGCTTACCATTATGACATTTTCAGGTAAATTTTTTCTACAACGCCTTATCGCTCTTTCATAATCTTCAACACTCAAGCCCTGTGGCTCTAAAAAAGGGCAAATATAAAACTTAGTGGCTTTATATTTTTTAATTAATCTATTTACTTTTCTTGCTCGCTTTACTGCTATTTTTTCTTCTCTTAATCCAAATTTATGGTTATCTCTCCAAACCAAATCTATTACAACAAATGGAAGCTTGTTTTTACCTGCCCACTTAATCATGCCGTCGTTTGCTTTCCACCCGCTAACTTTAAATAAAACTCTTATCCCATAATTTTTATTTAATGACTTTCTTAACTTTCTGCCATACATACTTGCGGCTTTAACATCTAATCCTCTTAACATGTGCAAACCTCCAAAGATGTGCTATTAACACCCATTTCATAAAACAAATCTAATAGCCCGTTCATTGCTATTTTACTATCTTTTAAATCATCATTATTTGCTAACCCCTTGCCTACTAAAATACACCCTTGTGTGTCTGCTGGTCTATTGCCTTTATGCATTAAAATGCCACTTCTATTATAAACACTAGGCACTGCTAAGCACCTCCCATGCTTTTTGCTTTTATAATTTTTAATTAAGTATAAACCGTTTGGAATACAACTTATGTTTTTTTGATTATCTAAATAAGGTAGTTCTAAAGTATAGCAATAAAACATGTCATCTATTAACAAAACCCCTAAAGTCCTATCTGCTAGATAGCTATGTCTTAATAACTTTAACTTCATCTTATAATAAATTTTAAAGCAATTCCTACAACTGTACTGATTCCAGTTGCAACGGTAGCAACTTTAAATTGTAAAACTTTTAATTCGGTTCTTAGGCTCTGATTCTCCTTAGTAAGCTTTTCGCTTTCTTTAGCAAGCCTTTCAAGTTCTGCGATAAACAAGCGTCTATATTCTTTAAAGTCATCATCATCCATTTTTTAAATCTTCTAAAAGCTTTTTAGTTCCTTCTATATCAATGCCTTGACTTATAAAATTTTTAACTTTTCCGTTGCTATCAAAAACACATGATACGGTTAAAATCATCGGGATAGCATTATTTTCTTTATCAAAATATTCTTTATACATAGTATAAGTTTTAATTTCTTTTGATATTAATTTTTTAACTTGCCCTGTATCTTTTTTAATAAATTCAGGTTTTGTTATTTCCATCCAAGTTAATTTTAATAACTCAAAACGTGACCTCTTGCACATTTTGCACCACGCATCATTAACAGATAAAAACTTACCGTCTAAGCCAACCTCACAAATACCAATACTTGAGTAATTAAATAAATCTGTATAAGCTTGATTTAATATTTTTAAATCATCTTCTTTTTTTGCTAATTTTTCTGCTAATAATTTTAGCTTGCTTAACCCACCTTCATAAACTTTAAATTTTTCTTTAGTTAGCTTTTCTTCTAGCTTTTTTATTTGTGGTATAAAGCTTACTGATTGCATGACTATGCACTTTGATAAAATCCATGTACTCTAAAAGAAACCGTTCCTGCTGTATACACTGCTGAATCGTATCTATATAAATCACTAGATCCAACAGCTGCATAAGTTCCTGAACCTGCTACAATAGAACCATTGTCTGTAATATTTACTGTTAGTGCTACACCATCTGTAGTAGCTGTGACTGGTAAAGTAAAATTCATAGAATTATTTGGAGTACCACCTACTGTTCCTGTAAAATCTAATCTAAAAAATACAATATCATTTACATTACAATACTCGGCATGATTAACAGTGGTGCTTGTATAAGTCATGCTTCCACCAGGTGTTAATGTTGGATTCCATGCTGTCCATGCAAACTGGTCAAAGATTAAATATTGCCCGTTAGCTGTTCCACTAGCTGCCCCTGTATGCTTATAGCCTCCCATTGGTAAATTAGCAGTTGGACTATTCTCACCATTTTTTGTTAAGCAACTATCAATACCATCTTTTAAATCAGTATCATGATCATCATGTCTTGATGTGACAATTTTAACGGCTGCATTTTTATCCTGCTCCCACAGGTCGTCGCCTGTGTTTACTCCGTTTGTTCTTGTAAAATTTCCTGCTCCATCCCACGGCATATTCAACTCCTTTTTCTAACTCTATTAACCACTTTTAAAACATAATCCCTAGTCTCTTTAGGTAAATGCTTTCTTATATCATTAAAATCACTACTACCTGCTTTTTTTATTGCTCTATTAATAGCTGGACTTCCAGCATTATAAGCTGCAATAGCAAGTAGCGGATCTCCAAACCTCTCTAGCTCTTCAGTTAGCAGTGCTTTCATACCTCTTAAACTTTCTTCAGGATTAAAAGGATCTTTAATATTAAAAGCTTTTATATTAGCTGGCATTAATTGCGCTAACCCTAAAGCACCCGCTTTGCTTTTTGCTCTTGGGTTATAATTTGACTCAACTTCTACCATAGCTTGCACTACTGGCCCTTCCTTGGCTACTAGCGCTTTGATGTCTGCTTTACTGTATTGTTTTTTGCTTGGCTTAAACTCTTGTACCTCAATTTGTTGGGTAGGTGCTTCTACTGCTAAATTTCTAGCACCTTCCATTGCTTTAGATGTGGCACTATTCCTAAAATCACTAAAATTAGTATTCTCATCTTCTGCTCCTATTGTTTCTCTTGAAATTACACTAGCTGGTACACCCGCGCTAACGGGTATGTCTTTTAAAGTCTTAGCGCTCATTACTTGATTATAAACTTTAGGATCTCTTAATGCTTCTAAGACAAGTGTTTGTCTTTTTAATGCTACTTTTTTTAATTGATTGCTAAGCGCATCAATACTTAAAGCACCCATCGTTCCTAACCCTAATGCATTCATAGCGCCGCCATCCCATCCAAATAAAGCGCCTGCTGCAAATGCTATTTTTTTAACTAGCTCTCCTTTACTTTTTAAAAAGTCTGCTGTAGTTCCACCTACTATTGACTTTAAATGTTTGTCATATAATTTTAATGCTGCTGTATCGCTTATGCCTTGACTTGCACCTTTTGCAGCATCCCACTTAGCCCTAGCTGATTTTACATCATCTACAACTCTATCCATAAAAGTAATACTATCTTCATCTAATACTTTTTTAAATTGTCCTCTGTTACTTTTCCACCATCTTGTTATTTTTACACTCCCCTGTGGTGAACTAATACTTTCTAATTTATTTATAAACTGCTCTGCAATATGATCACTTAAAGCAGTTCTAGCAACTGGACTATCTTTCGCTATTTCCATAAAGCTATCAATGTCCTCTGGACTTCTTAATGCTCTTTTTGGTAAGTCGCTTGCTCTAGTGAGCTCTCTCCCATACTTATTTTTTTTAGTGGCCTCGCCTCCAAACAATTCATCAAAGGTAGTTTTAAACTTTCTCCACTCTGTTCTAGCTAACTTTGCACTTGCTCCTTCTGGAAGAGTATCCATAGTTTTGTTAATAGCCTCCCCTAGTTTATTAGCCAAAAGGTAGCTTTTTCCTCCTTGCGTTCTAAACTCGTCCGCAAAAGTTTTCGCCTCTCTTTGAAGCTCCTCTAATTGCATTAAGCTTACTGGCCTATCTTGTTTTGATAAGTCATAAACTTCTTTTTGAAATTTTGCCAAGTCTTTATCTACTTTTCCTGTTCTTTTTATGGCTGCTGGTGCTCCTGGCTTTGGTCTTCTTAGCTCATCATCTATTTTTAAAATGTCGTCTGATAATGATGTTTTTTGTAGATTAATATCTTCTATAGTTGAAACCTGATCATATAACCCGCTTGCTGCCGTTTTTCTAACTTCTTTTACCTCCTTGGCTCCTTTCCTAAGCGCCTGCCCTGTGGCTTGCTCGTCTAATAGCTCTGGGTCTAAAACTTTCTCTACTAACTCAAGTCTTTTTCCTTGTCTTTTTAATGCCTCTTGAGCATCTAGCTCTGGCACTAATCGCTGTATGTTTAGCTCTGCTTTTTGTAGTCCTGGATCTCCTGTTAGCTCGCTTGCTGTTTTAAGCCTTGCAAGCTCATCTTCTGGAAGGTCAAGTTTTATTGGCAACTCATCTGACTGCTCCGCTAACTCTTGAAGCGCCTTTTTTGTTCTTAATAATTTATTAGTACCTCTTAGCGTTCGTCCTGTTTGTTGTAATGCTTTTCCAGCAGCTCCTAACGCACCACCTTGCACAATATCATAACCCAACTCTTTTATATCTTCTTTTGCTGTAGTAGGCTCATCAACTCCAACTGCTTGCAATCCTTTTTTAAAGCCTAAATAGCCTAATCCACCACCTACTAAACCACCTGCTCCTGCACCTGCTGCCATTCCAAGCGGCCCTAGTGGTGATAATACTAAGGCACCTGTTTTTGCACCTGCACCTGCACCTCCCATAGAACCTGCTATGCCTCCTGTAGCTCTTAAAGCTCTTTCAATTGTTTCTTGTGGCACTGGTCTTTGCCTTAATGCGCTTTGTGGTACTCCCATCACTGGGCCTGCTACACTTAATAAGCCTCCTGCAATATCTCCATAATCACTTAGTAGTGTGCCAATGCCTTTAGGCATTTGCTTAACTACTTCTGGTGTTTCAAGCACCGCCCTTACTAATGTTTCCCCAAAACCTTCATTAGGTCTTGGCCCTAACTGCTGTACTGGCAATGCTTTTCTTTGTCCTGCAAATATAGCATCCATTTGTGCATCTACACCTGTTTGTGGTGCTGGAACTTGTGCAACCTGTGCATCATAAAATGCTTCTATTTCTGCATCTGTAGGCATTATTTAGCTCCCATTTCTTTAACTCTTGCTTTGTATGCTTCTTTAGTTTCACCTTGCAATGGCTTCGGTAAATAACCAGGCTCTATAGCCATCTTAATTTTATCTAGTGTGTATTGTGCATTATAATTAGGCACCTCAATTGGATCGTACCCTAGTATATTTTTATCAGGCGCGAATCCTTCTGTTTCAGTTTTCAACTTATTGTATCTTCTTAGTTCCTGATTAAATTTGTTAATTGATGGAATATAAGCGCGCCTAGCAATGTTTAATATCCCCATTCTTGCCTCTGCGCTTAATCCTACACCACCTTCTTTAGCTTGTTTAAATTCTGCATAAAGCCTTTCTGGTAATGCTTGCCTTGCTGCAACATCTAATTGATCATCTGTTCTAACTGCTAACCCTGGCTCAATAAATTGTATCCCACGCCTTACTATCTCTACTGCTGACATTGCATCTGGGTCTAACACTGCTTTTTCTAAAGCTTTCATATTTTCATCTAAATACATAAACCTTTTTACTTGTGGCAGTGATTGAAATTCTTTTCTAAAAACTCCCGCTCTTTTTGATCTTTCTGTACTGGTGCCAAATGTTGCTTTATCTTTTTCAGCTATCATTTTTTGCTGTTGCTGATAAGGATCTAATAAGTTTGCTTGCCCTGCCGTTGCTAGTATAGGCTTGCCATCTAGCCCTTGCACATAATATTGCCCCTGCTCTGCTTGCGCCCCTACTAGCGCCTTTGTTCCCTCCATAAGTGGTGCATATTGCAAATCTATTAGTTTTTGTTGTTGCATTTTTGCTAAATCTTGTTGCTGCTTAAACTCCTGCGCTTGCATAGCTGCAACTAATGGGCTTAAGCGCTGATTTTCTCCAACTATTTGCATTCTTTGACTTGCTGGTGCTTGAAATATTTGCTGAATCTGTGGAAGCATTTCTGCATTTCTTTTAGCTGCTGAACCTCTAGCCATACCACCAAGCAACCCGCTAACTAAAGCACCACCAATGCCTGTAGCTAAATTTTGCCCTGTACTAGCATAAGGATTATAAAAAGCAGGTGTGCTTTTACCGATTATGTCTGCAGCAATACCATACTCTGTTTCTTGTGGTGTATAATAACTTTGTTGTAATGCTTTTAATAAGTCTGCCATTATCTTAACGCTGCTCCCAATCCTAATTGTGCTCCTTGCCCAACACCTTGTGCAAAGCCCCCTCCAAATCCTGGGCCTTGTTGCTGTGGCTGTAATCCTTGTGCAACCATTTCATTAAAAAACCTCCTATCTATAAGCCCTAACTGCTGCTCATAGCTTAAGCCACCCCCTCCACCACCTCTTGGAGTAGCTGCTATTTGTTGTAGTCTGTATTGGTTTTGAAGCTCTGCTAATTTCTTTTGCTGTTCAAATTGTTCTTGTGACATTTCTCTTTGGAAACCTTGTTGCCCTTGTTGCAATTGTTGTTGAGTTTGATAACCATAGTACGGAGTTACTGCGCTTAATTGCTCCATTGGCATTCTATATTGTGTTGCTGCTTGTCCAAAAGCTTGTGCTTGCTCGCCTTGCCCTAACTGGAATGCTTGACTTTGAGCGCCTTGAATAGCTGAACTTCTATCTTGCATTCTTTGTTGTTGTAGTTGCTGATACTTCTCACTTCCTAGCGGTATTCCTTGCTCTGCCATTCTTTGCTCAAACTGCGCATCCTCTCTTGCAAATCTATCTCTATTAAGTCTATCAAACTCACTCATTGCAACATCTGCAGCCTTTTGCCTGCTTTCCATGTAGTCGCCTGGTGCAAACGGCCCTTGTTGTTGCAATTGCCCAAAAAGCCCCCCTAAATATTGGTTAGCTTGCTCTCCTATTTGTCCATAATCAAAAAGTGATGACTCTTCTGGTGCGTTGCCTAAAGCTCCTAATGCTCTATTAACTTTTCTTAATCTTCTTCTTGCTCTTGGTGCATTTGCAGCACCTTTTTTATCGATTATCCCTTGAAACCTTTCTTGTTGTTGCAGCAAGCTTTCTCTATCTTCTGCTGGTTTGAATTTTCTATTTAACGCGCTCATACTTGACTCCCTATCTCAAATCTAATTTCAAAAGCATTAAACTCAAGCAGCGCATCGATCATAGTTCCACCGATACGGAGTGCCCCACAATGTCCTTGCCCCCGCAAACTATATCTATCAAATAAATACCTCTCTTCTTCACTCCATGGGTCTGTATCCCATGTGCCACTATCCCATTCTGTAGTAGCAGCATCTCCAATTGCGGGTGTAGTTATTGTAGCAAAGGATCTTCTTTTTTGAAAGTTAGTGTCTAAATCCATTTTTATAGTTAGCGCACCCGCACTTGTTCTAATAATTGGCCTTATATCTTTAAACACTTTATAATTTTGCCTGTTACCAAAAAAATTAAAGCCACCCTCTATAGTATAAGATATGGCTGAACCATCATCATTAAAACCTGTATACATTTGATAAACTTTACCACTATTAGCACCGCAATATAGCAAGCCATCTACTATGCTCATACATAAATTAGCGCCTGCCACTGCATACTGCTCACATGTCCAAGCCCCTGTTTCCACATTATACACTAATTGTTTTGTGCTTGTGCTTGTCACTGGAATAGTTATTACTACTTTCCTCTCTCCTGAATAATAAATGCCACTGTATAAATAACTAAATGCAAACTCTTTTGCAGTGTCCACTATTTCAGGATTTATTTTTCTGCTAACACTATTTGCTGCAGCACTACCCATAGCACTAAATAAAATGCTTGTAGGCACTATACCTCTATCTGTTATAAACCATAAATCATTCTCTACACGCACCTGCGCTCTATATCCTAATGGCTTTCCTATTACATAGCGGGCCACTAACGTCCAAGCACTATCCCCTGGATAACTTCCTGAATAAAAAAGTAACTCGCCTTCGCTTGATAATATATAAAATAAATCTTGTGTGTTTTGTCCTAAGTTATCTGTATAACTTCCACAAGAAACAACAAAGCCACCTAAATTAAAAATATAGCTTACATCAAACTCTGTTAGTGCACTTGCACCAACTGCATTAGTATTTCCATACCATATAGAGCCACTATCTTTTTCTACAAAATAAAGCCTAGCTTTATAAGCACTAACATTAATTAAATCTGCTAATGTAACCCCTGTGAAATCGCTATCTGCAAAATTACCTGTGCCTGTCCAAACTTGTGCTGTATCTAAGCCATTAACAAAATAAAGCCTATTATTAAATGTCACATGCTGCCACTCATCACTTGTAGGTGTAGTAGTTCCCTTTATTGCTGTGCTACTTGTACCATTTTTTTTATATAAATTACTGTTACAAGCAACTACCATTGTTTGCGTGCCGTCTGCTTCTACTAATGTGGCTGCTGTTTTAGCTGCTGCGCTTGCGGCTGTCCAAGATGTGCTAATGCCTTTGCGTAAAGCTAACACTGGCCCGCTTGGATACATATTAATAAGATTAGTAGCATCAACATCTGGGGTTCTATCAATAGGATCGACTAAATTAATACCACCTGGAAAAGCGGGTAAAGTATAGCCAACTACTTGACTCATTCTTTAACCTCCCATTGCTGATAATAGCGGACTTTTCCCCATAAATCTTTGCAATTCTTCTTGTGTTAATTGTGGCATAACATTAACCACTTCTTTACCTTCCATAAATCCACCTGGAACTTGCTCATATATATTATTAATCATGTCTTGATTGCCATTACTTGCCCAATGGTTAATATTAGCTGGATCATATGGATTGTTTTGTAAGTCAAATCCCATTCTATTTACTACATTATCCATATTAAATTGTGGTGCGTCCATAGTCATTGGTCTTGTATTTACTACTGGCGTTTGGTTCTCTTGTATTAAAACATTAGGGTCAATATCAAAATTAATCATACCTTTATGCCCTGTGGCCGTACCGCTTGCAAGCGCCTTATCTGCTATAGCTGCCTTTTCTTGCATTGACATGTCACCATAACCTGGAACATTTTCATAAAACCACATATTGTGCAGTACATCGCCTGAACCTAAAGATCCAAAAAATTCCTCATTCCAACGATCTGGGCTTTTAATTTGTTTATTAACCCAAATCATATCATTTTCTTCTGTTTCTGGATTATCCCAATAGCCTTTAAAGCCTGCGGGTGTGGATTCTTGTGCTAATGCTTGATTGATTCTATTACTATCTGCAAACTGCTCGCTTCTTGTTAAATAATCAGCATAAAGTGGGTTTTCTTCAGCTAATCTTAGCCTTCTTTCTTGTTGATACTCTTTAGTAGTTTTCCTGTCTGCTAGGCCACCTATACCAAACAACCTAGCCACCTCTGACAAACCACCAGTTGATATTGCTGCTTGGCCTCTACCCGCTTTTCCTTGTGCGCTTTTATCCTCTTCCCCTGTAATAAACTGATCATAAAGTGATTTTCCACCTAAATATGTTCCTGTAGCAATAGCAGATAATGGCCCAGCTCCCATACCCATAGCATTTGATAAAATTCCTTGCCCTGCTACTTGACCTACACCTTGCTGCACTGCCTGCTGTCCTGCTTGTTGAGTTAAATACTGTTGTGTAGCTTGATTAGCCGCTTGATTATATAATTCATTTTGCAATTGTGTCTTTACTAATTCTGTTCCTGCTTGCTGTCCTAATTGACTAACTGCTTGCGTTCCTGCTTCCGTTGTTCCACTACTAAATAAATCTGCTAAGTTATTTGATAAAAAACCGCCTTCACCTGTAATTAATCCAGCCGCTTCATTAGTTAATGCTAAACCACCTAAAGCCCCCACTAATTGCCCTAACTGTGCTTTTTGTTGCTCTTTTGCTTGTGCTCTTGCTCTGTCCTCTGCCGTTGGTAATCCTTCAGGAAAAGCTTGTGCATAAGCTTGTGCTGCTGGTACTCCTTGACTAATTAACTGATAATAAATATTGGCTTGATTAGTTAAGCTCATCTTATCCCTCTTCTGTTCTAATTAAAAAACCATCAAATGCTGCCGCTACATTAGTATTATTAGCATCTGTCAATGTTCTAATATCAATATCTGTTTTTGCTGGATACACTTCAGGTATTTGTAATTTGCTAATAAAAATAGATGTAGCACCGCCCTTTAATCCTAGTAATCGCCGCAATTGAAATACAGAATTTTCTTCTCTAACATAAACTTTAAATTCTACATCACTTCCAGCTGCACCATTAATATCAACTAAATACTTATGTACTACGAGTTTATGATAACGTGGCACTGTATAAATTGCCATAAGCGTTTGGTTTTCTCCTGCTAGAATATTTGCAACTGTAGCCCCCGCACCATCTAATCTTAGTGTGATAATTCCTGCATTTACACCACCGCTTCCAGCAGTTAAAACTTTCATTCTAAAAACACGCAAAAAAGTATTTGTTAAATCTACTTCAGTAGTACC
>Ga0208898_1001923_pt1 | contig 13165 bp, 25 predicted proteins | sample VirMetDEL_Mar_4_FD_184513 | JGI IMG/M metagenome (GOLD analysis project Ga0208898, IMG submission 184513) | Aqueous microbial communities from the Delaware River and Bay under freshwater to marine salinity gradient to study organic matter... | ecosystem: Environmental > Aquatic > Marine >...
TTAGAAAATTATGTAGCACAAACAACACCTTTTGTAAGACCTGCAATTCCTGCATTAATGGTTAATTTACAAATGATAGACCCATCACAAACAACAGGGTCAGCACATGAGTTATATGTAAGCAATAGACAAAAAGGACAAGCAACGGTAACACATTTACCTAACAGCATATCGAATAAAACATATGGGTATGTTATAGTAGGATAACTCTAGGAGTTATTTTATGGAAAAAAATTTATTTATAGTCCCTACTGAACACGTCCATCAATTTTGGCATTTAGCAGAAAAATATTTACAACAAGCAATAGATACAGGCAATGGTGAATTTACAATTGACCAATTACGTCAATTTGTATCTCAAGGTAATTCTACATTATTGTTGGTGCTTGATGAAACATATAAATGCTATTGCGCATTTACAGTGCAATGGGTGAATTATCCTAATGATCGAGTTGCTTATATTACCTATATAGGTGGTATAACTAACAAAAAATGTTGGGATCAATTTGTTGACTGGGTAAGAAACAATGGTGGCACTCGAATACAAGGTAGCACATCAAAACAATCAATCGTCAGATTATGGCGAATTAAATTTGGATTAGAACCTAAATATACTTTAATGGAGTTAAAATTATGAGTCGTTTTTACGGAACAGAGTATTTTGCAGAGTTTGATGGAAATCAATCTATCGATAATGGCAAAATGGGTAGAAAATTATTTAAAGGCGGTGGAGGTGGCAGTAGTCAGCAAACCACTCAACAGCAGTTAGATCCTACTGTTCGTCCGTTCGTTGAGTATGGACTCCAGGAATCAAAAGCACTCTATCAAACACCAGGTCCTAATTACTATCCATACCAAACATATGTTAGTCCATCACAACAAACTCAACAAGCGTTACAATCTGCTCAGAATAGAGCATTGCAAGGTTCTCCATTAGTTACTGGAGCGCAACAACAGTTAGGGCAAACAATATCTGGACAAAATTTAGGTTTAAATCCATACTTTTCTAATGCGTTAGCGGGAGCAGGAAGAGTTGCCACCACACAGTTCCAAGATGCTCTTAAAAACATTGCATCTCAATCATCATCAGCAGGTCGTTATGGTTCTGGAGCAATGGCAGATTTACAATCTCGTGCATCACAAAATCTTGCAGATAGTTTAGTCAATAAAGCAGGGGAACTCGCTTATATGAACTATGCCGGTGAACGTAATCTCCAGGAACAAGCATTACGAGATGCTCCTGCACTTGCTCAGGCAGACTACGCAGATATTCAACAATTATTAAATGTTGGTCAGACAGCAGAAGATTATCAACGTCAAGCATTAGAATCAGATATTGCTAGATATGAATATGGAGAAAACTTACCATATACTAAACTACAAAATTTCTTATCTGCTAGTTATGGCGCACCTATGGGTCAAGTATCTACAACAACTTCATCAGGAGGTGGTAAATAATGTGGAACTTTATAGTCCCTGCTATTGTAGGCGCAGGCATATCAATGCTACAAAACAGAGATCCAATACAAGGCGCACTTATTGGAGGAGCAACAGGTGGATTACTTGGAGGTGGTTTTGAGGGATTTGGTTCAGCATTAACATCAGGTGGAGCATCAGGAGTTGCTAATACTACAACTCCTGTATTAGGTGGATTAACTGCTAGTGGGGCAACATCTGCTATTCCAGGTAGTTTTAGTGCGGTAGTTCCATCTGCAACAGCATCAGGTATTGCAACATCTGTTCCACAAACAGCAGGTGGTTATTCTAGTTTATTAGGTGGTGAATCTATATTAGAACCTTATAACATTGGTATGAATGGAGTGACATCACAATTAAACACAGGTGCTACCACAGCAGGAATTGATTTAGGTAGTAATATAGCATCTAATGCAATGAATCAAAGATTTACACCATCACTTATGACCACAGATGGAGCAAGAGGTATTCCGGTAGATCAAGCAGTAGATCAGTCTACATTTGGAGGTTATCAATATACTCCTGAAGAATTAGATGAATTAGATATAACTCCTATTGATGATGTTGAAGATAAAACTGTAATGGAAAAAATTACAGACACAACAGGTCTTGAGAAAAAAGATTTAACATTATTAGGGATTAATCAATTTGCACAATTAGGTGATGTAAAAGAAAATAAACCAGGAGTAGTACAGTTACCTGCAATTCAAAGAAAAGAACCAAAACTTGGAAAACCAGTAGCAACAAATGTTGCTTTAAGACAAATTAAACCAAGATTTTATTCAGCATAGGATATAGATATGGCAAATAATTTTATAAAAGACTTTTTAGGTTTTGGAGTTCCTGATATATATTCAGGTATTTTTAAAGATCCTAAACAATTAGAAGAATTAAATACACAAGGTTTAAAAAGAGGTGCAACATTTGGACTTCTTAATTACCTTACACAACCTAAAAATCAAAATTATGGGTCTGCATTACCTTATATTGGTCAAGCAGTTGGTACTGGATTGCAAGCATATCAAGGAACGCTTGATGCAGGTCTTGCAAATGCGTTAAAAGCAAAAGCATTAGAAACAGATGATATTCCTAAGATTGGTGCTATTAATGCAGGTGATTACACTGTTGAGTCATTAGCAAATTATCAAAAAACAAAAAATCTTGCAGATTTAGTTAAAAAACCTGATGCAACCACCACTAAAGGTATGACTGATGCAGAGATTATGCAATTAGAAACAGCATTTCCAGGATTTAAGGCAGATGAACAAACAAAAGCATTGCTTAGAACTGACAGAACTCAGGGGTTAGATTTATTTAAACAAAAATATACAACTAAAGCAGATCAGCAAAAATACACTGGAGAAGCAATTAACTCTCTTGCTAAAGCAAACTTTGGAGGTAAAATTAATTCAGCAACAGGAGAACTTTATCCTGAAAATGCAACATATGCTGATTTAAATCCAAAAGATGCTCTTTCTGTGTTAGATGCAAAACAAAAACGTGAGATTGATTTAATTAATGCTGAATCAAATGCAAAATATAATACACCTGAAGGTCAATGGTCAAGGATTACTACATTAAACAATAAATACGAGCAAGCATTAAAAGCAAACCAATTTGATGAAATGGAAAAAGCATTTAAACAAGTTCAATTGGCAAGTAGAGCAGGAACTCCAATTGGTGACGTAGCATCAGCAATTAAAATTATGAAATTACTTGATCCAGGTTCTGTTGTTCGTGAATCTGAATTAGGTATTGCATTAAATCAAACCAGTGGGTTAGTAGATAGATGGACAACATTTGTTAATAGAAAATATACTGGTCAGCAATTAACTCCAACACAGCGTGAAGAGTTTAGACAAATTGCAAGTGATTTCTATAACATTGCACAGCAATCTAAAAACAAACTTGACCAAAGATTTATTAACTATGCTAAAGGTGCAGGAGTTGATCCAAGTCTAGTAGTTGGTTCATCAGGCGGTTATCTCGAATATGATGAAGAAACAGGAGAATTTAAATAATGTCAAATGAATTTGAATATATCCCTTATGGTGATAAAAAAATCAAAGTCAAAGCAGGACTGTCTAGGGAAGAAAAACTTCAGGCAGTTCAAAAAGCAGATCCTGACTATAAGCAATACAAAGAATTATATTTAGATATACCTGATAGTGGAACTATTCCTACATTTCCTGAATACAAACAACAATTACGTCAAGCAAAAGCAGATGAAGCAAGACGTGCTGATAGAGGTATTGGTGAAAAAGCAATTGGTGTAGGCGAAACTGCATTATCAACAGGTAGTGCTGTTGCTAGTGCTATTGCATCTCCATTTGTATATGGTGGTGAGACTATTAAAGATTTATTTACTGGACAACCTGTAGAGTCATTTGAAGATGTATTTGGTGATATTGTCTCAGCAGGAACATATCAACCACGAACAGAAGCAGGTCAAGAATATACTAAAAATGTCGGTGATTTTGTAACAGAATCTAAAATAGAAGGTGCTATTGGTATACCTTTTTTAGGTAAATTAGGCAATGCAGGGTCAGGCACTGCTATTAAAGAAGGTGTAAAACAAGTTGGTAGTAAAGTAGGTGAGCAAGTAAGCAAAGTAGTTCCTAAAGTCGAGGGTGGATTCACATCTCAGTTATTTGGCATGACAACTGGCGCAGGCAAGAATCCAATACGAATTGCTTACGAAACTGGTAAACAAGGAACTAAAAAAGAAGTAGATGCTTTTATCAAAGGTATTGATGGTAATGCTTCTCCTGAAAGTTTAGTGCAACGAGCAAACAATGCTTTAAACCAAATTAAAAAACAAGTTGCTTTAGAATATCAAGCACTAAAAGCAAAACTGCAAACAGATAAACAAGTTATTGGTTTTGATGACATTGATGCTGTATTAGATGATATTAAACAAGCAGGTAAGTTTGAAAGAACTACAGTTAATCCTAGCACAGTTGCAATGCAAACTAAAATTAGAAAAATTGTTAATGCTTGGAAAAAGAAGAATCCAAAGATATATCATACACCTGAAGGCATTGATGCACTTAAAAGACGTATTGGTGATTTGTATGATAGCACTCAACCAGGCACACAAGAACGATTAGTTGTTGATAAAGTATACAATGGTATTGGTGATACTATCAGAGCAAATGCCCCTATTTACGATGAAATGATGTCACAGTATGCTCAAGGTAAAAATTTAATTAGAGAGATACAAGACACATTTAGTCTGAAAGAAAAGAAAAGTGTTGACACACAATTTAGAAAATTAACATCTATATTAAGAGATGGTGTCAATGCAAACTTTGGTGAAAGATTTAATTTAGCACAAAGACTAAATAAATTAGATCCTACTCTATTCCCTGAGTTAGCAGGTGAAAGTTTAAAATCTTTAACTCCTCAAGGAATACAAAGAGCAATTGGTTCAGGTAACATTCTTGGCAATTTATACTATGGTCTTGATCCATTAGTTGCATCATCACTATTTACACAGAGTCCTAAAATAGTTGGTAAAGGAGCATTTCAATTAGGCAGAGGTGTCAGAGGTGTGCAAAATATGACAGATCAAATTGCAAGTAAAATTAAAACACCTGATATGCCATCATTACTAGGCACAGGTTCATCACAAGCAGTAACAGATCCATTAGGGTTGTTAGGCATTAGTGAGAGATGATATGGCACGATTTAAACTTACCTCCCATAAACTTATACAACGCACCAGGAAAGGAAACTAATGGAAATGGATCATACAGAAGCACGACTGAACACTCATGAAGCAATATGTAAAGAACGCTATGAATCAATCTGTGCAAGACTAACAAGACTTGAAAGAATTATGATCGGCATGACTGGCGGTATTCTTTTTATCTTAATCCACATTGCTCTTAAAATGTCATGAACAGGGAAACAGCATTATTAGTTTCTGTATTACTTGTAATACTGTTTTATATTCATACATCATGGGCAGACACAACAACAAATATAAAATATAGTGGTCAACCTGTGCAAAGTGCTTTTGCCCCATCGGTATCTGCATATGGATCTGATATGTGCAGGAGCGGGGTATCAGGGGGTGCAAATACTGGTATGATTTCTATATCAGGAGGTGCTACAGTTGTAGATGAAAATTGTGAGATGTTACGTCAGGCACGCTTGCTCAATGATCTCGGACTAAAAGTAGCATCTGTTGCACTTATGTGTCAAACAGATTCTATATTTATCGCAATGTTGCAATCCGGGAGTCCCTGCCCTTATCTTGGCAGTTTAGGAGCATCAGCAGAAAGAGCATGGTATGAAAAGAGACCTGATTTATTTAAAAAAGTATTTGGTGAGAATTACACTCCCCCTACTGTCACTTACCCTATGGAGTAACGCTTATGCTTGGTATTGCACTTACACACCTACGTCAGAAGGTTATATCGCTGAAGGATCTTTGTATTGCGAAGGTATTGATCCTGCTGTCGCACTTGAAAGTCATTGGTGCGTATCTTATCAACCTAATGATCCGATTTGTGATCCATATAAGCAACCGACTTGTGTTGATACTGTGGAATATCGCACAGAAATGTGTCCCCAATACTATGAAGGAAGCATATCACAGAGCAGAAATTATAGTTGCTCATCCCAAACTTGGTCAGACTGGTTTGACTCTGGCGGTGCTTGTGTTCCTTTACCCGCTTCGTGTTTTGGTTATAGTGTTACACAAACTAGGAGTTGCGATCAAGGATATAATGGAGAAATAAAGGATAGCGGAGAATATATATGTCCAACCCCTTACTCAGAACCAGTATTTACAGGATGGGTAGAAGAAAGCAACACTTGTATAGCAAGCGTAATAGACATAAACGATCCAACGTCAGTAGTCAGTCCAATCTCCACAAATGCTACAACAGCGAATACAGATACTGCAACTGCACCACAAGTTGTCAATACAATACCGACTAATCCTATACAGTCAGCAATAAGTCAACAATTAAGTGAACCGGTCGAGCAACCGATCAGCGATACGAATGAAGATGTCAGCAATGAAACTGACAGCAAAGAAGAAGTAAAAACAACAAAAGAGAATAGGAATAATAAAAAGTCTAAAGAGGATAAAGATGATGTCGAAAATGATACTCATGAGATTCTTCCTGGATTTGGTGTTGTATTATCACCTTTAACTTTATCACAAAACCCATTTGGGTTTGCTCAATTACCAATACCTCAACCATTTTCATTAGAACAGGAATTCACAGATGAGTTTAAAAGACTTGAAACCAATATCATTGACTTTATCAAGCAAGGCGATAGCGAGGATTATTATAGTCGTAGCACCAATAGTGCTTGGGATAGGATACTCAGCAACCAGTTTCTATATTAAGATGAATGAAACAATAGAAGCAAGTGAAGGTTTAGGTGGCATTAAAAAAGATATACAAAAAATGCAAATAGAAATTTCAGGATTAAAAGAAAGACAAGTAGAGTCATTAAATACAAGTATTCGTTTACAAGAAAAATCAAGTGAAGCATATAGTCTATCTAAAGAAGCAATAGCATTAAGTAAGGCAACAAGCAGAGAAACAGAAGCAATATCTAAATCATTACAAAGTGAAGTGGATACAAAACTACAAGCATTAAATGATAAACTAGATGTTATTAAACGTGCTACTACAAACCCATTAGACAGAAGATGAAATTAGATGCAAGAACTTTAAGATCAATATATGAGATGTTAATTACTACACATACTCTAAGAAATATAGGACTGCCCCCATCTAAAGAAGTTGAGTTTGAGTTGTTAGATATGGATCAGGATTGTATGGCATCTTACACACCTGACCCTGACACAATAGGAATATGTCCTCAACGACATAGATTCTTGACCAGTGTTATTAAATCAATGTTGCATGAAATCATACATATGACTAACCATTTATATGGAAAATCTTATTTAAGACATGATAAGCATTTTCAAGAATTAAGAAAACATATAGCAGACGAATTAGGTTTTGATGAAAATGAAATATAGGAGTATTAAATGTTAAGCATATTATCCGGGATATTAGGATTTGCAACAAGCGGGTTACCAAGTATATTAGATTTCTTTAAACAAAAAGGAGATCAAAAGCATGAACTAGCAATGTCAAAATTAGACATGGAGCGTAGTCTTGCTATGGCAGAAAAAGGTTTTGCTAGTCAAGAAAGAATAGAAGAGTTTAGAACAGATCAAGTGGAGATGCAAACATATGCACAAGAAAGAGAAGCATTATATAACCATGATGCAAAAATGTCGGAAAATGCGTCTCCTTGGGTTAATAATCTCCGTGCTAGTGTTCGCCCCATTATCACCTATATTTTTGTTTTTCTTTTGTTATTTACTGACGTTGTCGGAATGATATGGGCAGTTAAAAGTGGTGTTGATTTTGCTACCGCAATGGAGTTAGTATTCTCTGATGAAGAGATGGCAATCGTAGCATCTATTATTGGTTTTTGGTTTGGGTCAAGGCACTGGGAAAAGAAAAAGTGATAACCAGTGAAGAGGGAATTAAACTTATTAAACATTTTGAAGGGTGTCATTACCATCCTTATCTTTGTCCTGCTTTACTGTGGACTGTGGGTTATGGTCATGTTCTCTATCCAGAACAAAATAGACTTAAACTATCAGAAAGAAAGACATTCCCATTACACAAATCACATGATAGAAAATGGACTCAAAAGGAAGTAGATGATCTTTTACGACATGATTTACAGCGATTCGAGCGTGGCATACATCGTTTGTTACCTTCTGTGCCACTTAAACAAAATCAGTTTGATGCTTTGGTTTCTTTTGCTTTTAATCTTGGTTTGGGGACATTACAAAGATCGACTGTAAGGTCTGCATTACTTCGTGGAGATGAACAGCAAGCAATAGATTCTTTATTGCTATATAGACGTGCAGGCGGTAAGATACTTAAAGGACTTGAACGAAGAAGAGCAATGGAAGCACAGTTATTCTTCAAACATATAAAATGAAGATATTGTTTATCGACATAGAGACGAACGCATCAGTAATTTCTGCATGGGGATTATATGATATTAATGCTAGTCTAAATCAAATTATCAGCAGAGGTAAAATGATTTGTTGGTCTGCTAAATGGAAAGATGATGACAACATTATCTTTGATTCAGAATGGACTTCTTCGCATAAAAAAATGGTCAAGCATATCTGGAAACTTATGGATGAAGCAGACATTGTCTGCCATTATAATGGTCAGGCATTTGATGTAAAATGTATACAAAGAGAGTTTTTGCTATTAGGTATGCCACCTCCAAGTCCATTTAAACAACTTGATTTGCTTCGAGTTATTAAAAGAAACTTTAGATTTATATCTAATAAACTTGACAATGTTAGTCAGGAATTAGGCATTGGTTCTAAGTTAAAGCACGCAGGAATGGATTTATGGAATGATGTCAATAAAAAAGATCCTGATGCCAGGCAGATCATGCAAAGATATAATGAGCAAGATACTTTATTGTTAGAAAAACTTTTCTACAAACTAGAGTCATGGTTAGGTGGATATATTAACCATAATGAATATAGTGATGTAGTTGTATGCCCTACTTGTGGTAGTTCTCATATACATAAACGAGGATTCAAAAAAACTAATACTCAAACATACCAACAATTTAGATGTATGGATTGTGGTTCTTGGAGTAGAAGTAATAAATCAATTAAGGGTAAAACAAAATCAGAGTCGATTATCAGCATAAGGTAGAAATTATGGACATAGATGAAATAGCAGAACATATGATTGGTAAAACAATTGAAGATGTTACTTTAACTTTTGGTGAGGATACAATAACAATTTTCTTATCAAATGGTATGAGTGTTGAAATTATATGCGATAGCATCTATGCAGATGTCCCGGAGTTTGATGATTAAAGATATAGAACTGCCTGACGGCACAATAACAGATAATTATTCACAGAAGTATCAAAGATATTGTGAAGCACTTAACCTTAGCAAAAAACCACTTTACAAACGTAGAGAATGGTTAAATAAACTTAAAGACAAAGAAAGAATAAGCGAACTTAAATACTGGTTAGAATGGATATGGAAAGCAAAATAAAAAAAACACTGACAAAATATGTTGATTATGTAATCGAATATCTGCCAGTGCTTGTTGGTTTATATTGTGTTTATATATTCTTTATAATCGTTTGTGCTATTTCTCATTAAAGACAAACAATCACACCACTTTCTGTTACTTTGCAAATTTGCAATTCTCCCGCAGGGTCAATAATTGTTACTGTTTCACCTGCAATTACATTAAAAGATAACATTAATGCAAACATTATTGCTAATATTAATTTGTCCATACTAACTCTCCTCAAAGTTTATTAAATTATCAGGAAACATTTTATAGTGCTTTCCTGTTATGTTATGACTAACTTCTACCCTACAAGTTCCATCATCTTGATTAAAGAATACCACATCAAAATGGTTGCCGTCAATTATTAATTTTCTTGTTATCATTTTTACAAATTCCATTTCCTAAAAAGTCTCTCCCGCACCACCAAACTTTATGAAATGTATTGGCGGGTTTTTTACATTTATTACATACTTGATTGCCTAATTTAATTTTCGTCATGCAATGAATCTTCTATCCAATCTTCATCAATTACTGGAGATCCATTTCTTCTTGCTTTTTGTTCAAGTATTTGATTAAGTCTTTCTTGATACGATTGTTTTTCTGCATCACAATACCAGTTTTGTTTATCACACTCTTGTATACAATTTCTTAACCAAGTTTCTTCATCAACATCTTTTTCAACTTTATAACCTCTTCGATCAAGATACTTGTATTGGTCACCCTTACACTTACCCCTAAATTCTTCAGGTGTAAGTTTCTTTTTCATTATATCAATTGTTTCAAGACCCCCACGTTTATAGTGGTCAGGATTAATTGGATCGCTCATAAAAACTCCTTACTATATTTAAAAAGTAAATTAGGAGGTATTTTAAATGCTTTCTTAGACACTTTGTCACCATCACCATAACCTTCCCAATATATAAGTCTATTGACAAATATACAATGTAATATATCACCTTTTTTTAAAGAATGAAACTTTTTACCATCGTATATTATCCAATAGTCTGCCTTGCTAACACATAGTGCTGTTTGTTGATCGTTCATTTCAAACTCAATTAACACACTATTAAACTCATGACATCGAGGACATGACTTAACTTCTATCTTCAGATCTACTTCAGGAATATAAATATCATATTCCGGGAAATAACCTGTTTTCATAAAAGCATGAGGATACTTTTTCTGTATTCTTTGTAATACAATATCCTCTACTTTTTGACCTTCTGCTAACCATTTAGCAAAATTAGTGCTTGGTGCTGTCATCACTTTCTTCTACTAAATGCTGTCTTAATATTGAAGTAGCAACTAAAGACATTCCTAAATTAATGCCACGCTCAAATGCTCTAGTAATTAATCTAAGCGCATCATCTTTTATTTCTTGCTTTGCTTTAAGATCATCAATTAGATTATTTAACTCTTCTAAAAAGACTTTATTAAAATCTTCTACACTTACACCATTTGCTACTGCTTCATCAAATGCACTCATTAATTTAACTCCTCTACGATTAAAATATCACCATCAACATCGCACCTGACATTTTTAATACGAGTGTAAATAGATGATTCATTTTCCCACTTGGTTAATAATTTATTTTTATAGCAAATTTTATTATCGTATGTTACTGGTTTACTTTCCAAGTAATATCTAACGGCAATACCAAATGCTATAAAAAAAACGATTGTAACTAAAATAAAACTAATAATTTTCCTTAGTAAACTTTGATTATTCATCTAATCCTCCTTGTCGTGACTAAGCGTATAATACTAATAAATCTCAAGGAAAGGAGAATCATTATGTGGACAACACCTAGTGCAACTGAAATGCGTTTTGGTTTTGAAGTAACAATGTACGTATGCAATAAGTAATTATTGTTTACATTATTCATGGGGGATTTAATTCCCCCTGAATAAATATTTAAGTTTTGTATTTGCACCTCTATACCAATCTGCATCAAATCTAACCCGCACCCAACCTTTTTGATTTCTAACACCACCTAACGTAACTGCATTTTTAGGCAAGTATATTAAGTTTGCTTGCGGTACTTTTCTGTAAATAAAATTAGAATGGAAGGTCATCTTCTGCATCAGCACCTTCTACAGCAGGAGCAGATCCGCCACCATTATATGGTTCTTGGACTGTTCCACTAATAAATTTAACACCCTTATTTGATTCACGAATCCAACCTGACAATCTTAACTCTTTGCCATCCACTGTAATTGTTCCAGTGTGAGTTGGTCGTTTAGGGTTATCTCCCTGGTCGTTCTTAAATAACACAAATGTATTATTGTTATCGTATTGTTCTGCCATACTAATCTCCTTGATTGTTTAAAGAATTATTTTCAATTTTTTCCATCCAGTCATTAATTTGACTTTCAGTCCAAACGCTTGTATTTTTTCCAACTTTTGTAGGTTGTGGAAAATCACCTTGTTTTATCCAAAGATAAATTGTAGATTTACTAATACTCAATACTTTAGATAATTCTGTTGCACGATATAACTTTTGCATACTACTCTCCTATTTTAAATGTTGGTTTCTTAGTCCAACGTGGCGGTTCTATGTCTTTAATGACATATTCGTTAATAAAATCTAAAGCATACGGCATATACCATGCCATAAACTTTTTGTTATATGGGATTACTTCTAACTTTGTTTCCTCTTCAGTCCACACATAGAAGTATGCCATATCCTTTTCATGCACAAACATTTGTAGTTGCACCTGGTAATAATATCTATCAGGGATGCTTGGATACACCCCGCTAGAATAAGGACACTTAATTTCTACAGGGTATCCGTTATAAAGGGCATCAACTGATGCACCAATAGGATGGTTCTCATGCACAACTAACTTATTACCTGGTTCAAGAATGTCGTCTAGTTCTTTTTCTAAAGCAGATAATGCAACAGGTTCGTAAAATTTACCATGTTCTGTAGCATCATTCCCCTCAAAAGGTGGTTCTCTAAACGTCATTTGTCTCCACAATTTCTTACGATCATGTATCACCGCATACGCATTGGATGCAGTGATAATGTTATGTCGTCTATTATCCTTCAGATGATCTGAGTTTGTTTGCATAATCTCTTAGCACCTCCTGAGCGTGTGGATCTAATTTAAAGAACTCACCTTTTAAGTTACCATCTTCATGTGCTTTAAGTAACCTAGTTTGAATCTTTACAATATCTTCATCTGATAAAGTTTTTGGTTCTTCTTTATTAGAGTCTCTATTATCTTTAGTGTCCGGATCTTGAGTATCGTCCAATAAAAACAGGTTTCCAAGTGCATACTTTTTTGCATAACTCGAACTTGCCCCGAATGACTGAGCAATGTCCATACCCTTACGATTAATACTGATACCTGCTTGCGCAGTAACAGATGCAATTTCTTCTTTGTGTGACAATTGAGCAGTTGCCTGGATATATGGAATCCCGGCAACCTCTTTAACTTCATCAGATATTGTTAAGATACAATCTTTCAGCAATGGTTTGACTGCTTCTAAAATATCTTCTGCACTACGATATTTATATTTACCAAAACTATTAAATTGATTCTTTGGTGCTTTTAATTCTTGT
>Ga0208898_1001926_pt1 | contig 13154 bp, 11 predicted proteins | sample VirMetDEL_Mar_4_FD_184513 | JGI IMG/M metagenome (GOLD analysis project Ga0208898, IMG submission 184513) | Aqueous microbial communities from the Delaware River and Bay under freshwater to marine salinity gradient to study organic matter... | ecosystem: Environmental > Aquatic > Marine >...
GCTTGACCGGCCTGGAATGCCTCCTGTGCTTGCAAGCCGCTACCACCACGCTGCTGCATCATGCCAAAGTAATCAGAGAGCGAAGGACCTTGTCTAGCAATAGCCTGGAACTGCGATAGTCCATAGTTAGGATCAGACATGCGCCTAGCTTGGCCGGCAAGTGCTGTGTCTCCCACCTTAAAGCGTTCTGGACCGGAGCGAAATAGATCAGCCCCTGTTAAGCCAAGTCCTAATAGCCCGGCAATGCCAAGACCCTTGCCAAGACCCGTTAAGTCGTACTGCTGCTCATCCATAGTATTAACCGTTTACCTTTGCCTCTAGTGCTGCTATACGCTTTTGAAGCGCTAAAAGTGCCTGACGTATTTCATCAACGGCTCTGTCCACGTTTTTGTCCGTGCTCTTGACCCGAATGTTCTTTACGTCACTCATCGTCCAAGTCCTCTTACTCTCATAGAAAGGCTATCCATAACATGATCGGATGTACCTTTCAATTTAACACGCGCTGTGCGGAAAAAGTTTGTCGTGCCGCTTCCGCTATCATTACCCTCTCTGATTCCGTTTGTTACCGGTCCCAAAGATATATTGGTAAATGCACCGCCATCACGAGACACCTCGACGTTGGCTATGTTTCCGTGCGCCTGAATCCGGTACATGGCCTTTCGGTCATTTATCGCAAGGTCAAACGTAAGGTCCTTAGACACCCACTCAAATCCTGTGCGATTAGTCGTGTCGTCTGAGTGTCCATATACGTACGCGCCACTTGCGTTAGACGAGAAAACCACCGGACCGCCTTCTTCCTTGTATGCCACGCCAAGCATGTTCTCTCTGTCTACATTGTCAAAGAACGTCCATGCCTGTGCTACCAGGTTAAATGCCCACCCCTTAGTTTGTCCACTAACGGTGAGTGAGAAGAATACGTTTTTAGATACGGGGTCGTAGTACACGTAGCAACCATTGTAATTGCTAACGTCATCTATGCCGCCATCTGTGCCGGACGCAATTTCAGAGCTTAACGACAAGGCGTCAATACCTGATGCTAGTGCTACCCAACCAAACGTAGGCTCCTGATCATTAGTGGCAATACTGTCTCCAATGCGATTGATCTTTGCGCCGTCATACTGATAACAGCTACGCGCATCACACCAGAATAGACCAGACTCTGTTTTTGCAAACGTTGTTGACGTTAAAATGCCAATGTCATCAAACGTGTCTAGTATGGTAAGCGAAATAGGGTCAATGACGGTTGTCGTAGACTTGGCAAAAGAAAATAGCCTACCGCCGTATGCTACAAGCGCAATCGGCTCATGTGGCACAACCAAGAAGTCTTGGCTGTAATCAATAACGTTAGGCCGGTATGGCTTAGAACGAAGGATTGTGCGCTGTGGGTTGTTAAATGCGGCAGTGGGTGTTGCAAGATTGATATTACTGGTAGTACCAAGGTCTGCACGACCGTAGAACATATAGGCGTCAGCAGTCTCTACGAGCGAATAGCTCAAAGTCCATGCGTCAAGAGTCTGCGGAATGCCGGTCCTGTCATTGTAGCTACCATCGACTACGGCTGACGGCGTTTCGTCATAGACCACATTGATGTAGGTCTCGTATGGGTTTGCCGTGTCGCCTTCTCCGACAACCGTAAGATCAAGCGTGCCCACATATACAGCGGGCGTGTACTCACTAATCTCTGACTTTGCCGCTGCAAACTTGCGGTAGATCGCAGCCCCGGTAACCCGTGGGTCTAGCGTTCTGTATGCCCGAAAATGAAACGTGTGAGATTGTACGGTGTCCGAGCCAACATCTATGTTGCACAAGAAGTTAGGGACGTTAGTGCTGCTAGCATTGAGCGGCGTTTCCTCAAACCCGTTCAGTATAGTCGTGTAATAGTACTGGTACTCACCCTTTTCCATCTTAACAGAAGTGGTGCGCGCGGTTTCAAAGTTGGCGTTAGCCCGAAGGTCGAGCAGACTATTAGCAATACCTGCATTGTAGTTGTCTACAAAATACATGGTGCCCAAATTGGCAGGCGCTGTCTGCACAATCGCGCTTATGTTTGCCCCGCTACCACCACCGGCTATAGTCGCGTTAAAGTTTGCCGTGTACCCACTGCCACCATTGGTGACATAGGCACGCTCAATTGCACCTGTGGCGAGGTTTGGAGCGTACCACCCTTCAAAGCCGCCCGTAACACCCGTCTCGCTTAAGCCGCCACCCGTATAGCTGGAGCCGCCATCAACAATATCTAGGGCTACGACGCCGCCCGGGAATGCCTTGTCGTTTACAGGTGTAGCGCCAAACTGATTATGGTCAATAATCTCTACAACCTTTGGCGTGTATGCCGAAGAGCCAAAATAAATGCCGTCATTCATCTCGGCATATGCGTGCACAACATCGCTCTCTACGCGATCCGCACCCTGATAGATTTTGCTTGACCTAAATAGCTGCTCCGCATCCTCTTTGTATACCGACAGCCCAATGACCCGGTTACTGGCAGATGGCGAAGCATTAGAAAAGCCGCGTGTCTGTATGCCGACAATGGTGTGTACGCCACTAGAGCCGCCCTCTGTGTGGGCAAGCGGGCTTATAATGTTGCCGTTATCGGTCTTGAGGTTACTTGTAACAAGCAGTTCGTCTTTGGTGAGACCTTGCAAAGAACCGATTTTATCGACAAATGAGACATTCTGGGCAAAACTTGCCTCTCCCACATCAATGTCCTGTGGGTCTGCGCTACCAACGGCGCCTCTAAATACAGAAATGTCGTATGTACGTTGCGGCATCAGTAGTAATACTTAACCGGCTCCATGCCACCCTGTTGGCTGCGCTGTGTCCACTTTCGCCCATCCCGCACCATCTGTGCAAAACGTGCATTCATGTACTGCGCAGAATTAAAGTCTCCTGCAAGTTCACTGAGCATCATCATAGCATGGTATGCAAATGCCATATGAAACTGCTCTGGTATCCCAGGGACATTGTTCTGCCCCTCTACAAAGTTGACGTTTTGTGGCGTGACGTCTACGAGAACGCCCTCAAACTGGCGCACGTCTGTATCAGATACGTCATACTCATTTAGGCCAGCGGCAAGCGTGTCGGGCACCGTGTGCGTGTATACGACAATAGTCTTTCCGCTAGGAAGGGCTACATAGTTCCCATCACTGAGCGTGCCCACGAGTACAAAGCCGTTTCTAACCTGGTATACATAATCTGACGTGGTGGCGTCTCCCGATTCAGGGATGCCCGCCAAACGTTTTGCAGGCGTGCCATTATAGTTCTGCGCGCTATCTGCAACAACAACCTTGTCCGTCGTGATAACATCCGTATCCAACTTAAACTGCACCGAAGAACCATCGGAGCTATACGTGTAAATCCCTTGATAGATATGTGTCTGTTGGCAAAAGGAACGCATGCCCTCTTCCACAAACTTGGCCACCATGCGCTCCCCGGCCTGGGGAAAGCGGCCATAAACAACATCGTATAGCTCCTTGGTCGTCATTCAGCAGCTACCAGTTTTTCGTACTCTTCTTCGGCGTTGCTCTTGCCCCTCACCTTCATAACTACTTCACCATTGTGAACGACATTGAAGTAAGGGCCGCCTGCGCCGTGTACGCCGTCTGTGGGCGATAGGTTTTGCTTTGCTTCTAGCTGCTCAACCTTGTCGATCAGGTAGTTAATACGCTCCCCCCATTCACGAAAAAGCCGGGTAGTCTCCGCAACGGAGCCCCGGTAGCTAATACTATTCAAGGGTATTTTTTCCATATCTGATAATTAAAAAGGAAGGCCGGGGCCCAGTCGTCACCGGGCCCCAGCTATCCAAGTTGTTTAGGTCGTTAGCGACCAGAGTGAGTGGCTGTCCACCAACTGAATACCTACACCACAGTCTGAGAAGTACTCATCCTTGATTCCATCGTAACCGTCATCGGTCTTGATGTTGGTGCGGTATGCAATGGCAGAGTAGCTACCCGATACGTTTTCGCCACGCTCTCCCGCGTCGTTGCGGTAAGATACGAGCTTCACGTTGTCAGGGTTAACTACCACCATTCGCTTCTTGTTAGGACCGCGAAGAACCGGTGCACGCACCAAGTTCAATACAAATCCTGAAGGTGCGAATAGTCGCATAACATGGAGGCCAAACTCAGTCTGACGGGTTTCCACGTTGATCTGTGCCGCAGAGAACCCGAGGCTGCCCTCTCCTGCTAGGAGCTTGGACCAGAAGCCATACATCTCGTCACCGCAGTATGCCACAAACTCGCCGCCAGACGGATTGTACTGGGCGATCTTGTTCATGTCATCTACGAAGTTCGAGTACGAATAGCTTGAGCTGTTTAGCGTAAACAGGTTCTGCTGATCACCAGAAGAACGGCCGTAGCGAAGAAGCGCAGGAACCACGCCCATCGTCGTACGGATCGTCTTGCCGTTTGCATCAGTCGTGTGACTTACGAACGTGGTGTCTGATGCACTGCCTGCGCCGTTAGCCGTACCACCGATACCACCTGTGCGGTAGCCATAGAAAATGGCGCGCTCAAGTTTCATCATGTGCTCACGACCTTTATTGACGCGAAGACGAGAACGCTCACGCTCACCACGAAGGTTGGCTGCGGCAAGCGTACCCGTTAGCTCAAGCGGCGTACGGAAGATCTGCGTGGAGTTCCACACGATCTCAAGCTCATCACTTGCTGCTTCAGGGGACGTTACGCCTTCACCAGCTGCCGTCGTCTGAACGAGGAATACGTCATCAGGCGCAATGTTTGACACCTTCTGAACATCAGAATCAGCCTTACCAAGCGGCTTCATGGTTACGTTCGTCGTACCGGAATCATAAGCGGTAACAACGGCCGTACCCTTGTAGGTTTGGTAGTTGCTTACATTTGAGTAGATGTCGACTACGGCTCCGATAATGGAGTCGCCTGCGGAAACGCCTGCATATCCGTCCGTAGCAACACTAATGGTATCTCCGCCTGGGGCATAGTTACCATTAGAAGAGCCATTGGCTAGGAATTTAGGCTCGACCCATCCTGCTCGATACTCGAACATTTTGAAATCAGGGTCATCAACGGACTCAGAACCCATGTTCATAAGACCGGATAAAAATGGAGTCTCGCTGGTGTAGAGTTCTGCGAACTCGTTCTCAGCAAGGTAGAAGCGACGGCGGTCGTTGTATAGTACCCCCGTCGTTCCTAAGACTTTTGCTGCCATAGGTTATCACCTCAAAGGAATGATTGTCAAATGAGAGAACGGCGCCCCCTAGGTGTAATGAACCCAGGTTCTTTAGGCTTAGCACCGCCCGTGTTGTTTGCTCCCGTGACAGTTCTGCCCGTTTGCAATCGACGCGTATCGGCGCGCACCTGCTGAATGCGCTGTTCGGCAGCGGTAAGTTTTGGATTCTTACCGCTCTTTGTCATTTTCCAAGCATTGAAGATCAATCGACGGTTTTCCGGTTTTGAGTCATCAAAGGCAGACGCCCATTGTATGTATGCGTCTGCTTCCGCGCTCGTCGCTCCGAAATCGTTTATTGCTTCCTGCCGGATGCGTTGAACCACTTGTGTGCGCTGCTGCTGTTGCTGTGCCATGGCCTGCTCTCGCTGACGCTCCGTAGTGTAGTGCTTCATCTGAGCGTCTTGGTACTCGAGCATTTTGTCATAATACTCGCGCATGTTCTGCTCATACTGAAAGCTCTCGCTACGGGGGTCGCTTATAGCATCGTCCGCATCATAGTTTTTCGGACGCTCTGGCTTAACAGGTCGCTCTGGCAGTGGTGCCGATTCGGGCACTTGCGCGGGCGCCTGCGCTCTAGCAATAGGCTCACCCTTGATTCTCTTCTCGATTATGCCGAGAAGTTCGGGGTCTGATTGTATCAGATCCACGAGAGGTTTGACGCCCTCCACCTCCCTGTACTTACCCTCTAGAGTTTCGTACTGGTGACGAAGTTTGTCCCGATCAGACTGAAGACGTCGATAAGCCTCTACAGACCTATCATCGCCCGCGTCTGCCGGTTCGTCTTCGTATTGCCCGTCATCAACGGGTTCCTCAGACGAGTCATATTCACTATCATTTTCAGAAATTGTTTCGTCGTAGCGAAAAAAGCCGTCATTGCTGACTGGTGCTTCCTCCGCCTGGTTGTCCACCGGTTCCATACTGCTGCCTTATGTTTTGCACAACATCGTTTGTGCGTTGCTTGAATCTGTCGCGTGCAGCGTTAACTTGGGCCTTCGGTTCGGCTAGTGACGCCTTAAACTTCTCGACTTCTGTTCGCTTACGCGCTTGTACCGCTTCTCTATCTGCCGTTTGCAGATCGCCCGAGAGTTTCTTGATTTCCTCTTGCAGGGCGCCGATTTGCGATTCGAGTTGTCTAATGTATCCGCTTCGCTCAAGTATTCCTTCAATGTCAAATACCTCTGATTTCTTGAGTACCTCAACCTGGTCGATCAAGCCTGCCTGGAAGAATTGCAGGTAGTAATCAAGAAGTGCGAATCGGTTAGACGGCAGTGTTGATCCGCTCACAATCCTTATGTCTACGTTAATAGACTGAAGATCATTGAGCTTTTCTACTTCTCTGCCAAAGTCATCATACTGTACTAGGTTTACCTGTGCCTGTTCGACGTTGCGTGAATCAGGATTGACAATGCGTATCGTGCGCTCGTTGGTTACGTAGTGCTGATACATCTCAATCGTAACACGCGCCAGCTCATTCAGGGAACCTTCAATATCGTCTAGCTTGGACTTCATGCGACGCTGCGCATACTCGTCCATGGCCAACGTTCCACGGAAGGTCTCTGGTGCACGGGCTACATCACCTTGCTGGAATGCGTATAGACCGAGAATCGTCTCGATCATCTGCATATCGCGCTGGCTCTTGTTGTAGAACTCACCCGGTAGTGGCGTAGGTGCTACCACCGTTGGTGCACCCATTTCTGCTTCATACTCTTCCACCCATCGGCCTGGGCGGTTCACCTTTGCTTCAAAGGCTTCCCGATCAAGTATGCTACCGCGTGGAAGAAGAAGACCCACAGAAGCCGCAGAGGCGGCGTGTGCGATAATCTTGGATTCCGTGTAGTTGATCTGCCGCTGCAAGTCTCGTACATGGAACACATCGCTGGTTGGGTACGGATTCCGGTTGAACCCGTTCATAATAGGCACCACGGGCGGCCTAGTTACAGGTAGAATCTGATCGTAGATCAGCAGTCCACCTACAGAAGCCACACTTTGGTATCGAACCTGGCTGTAAGGAAACTCTTCGTAGCCAATGTCCTTGAGCTCTTTGCGCTTGACCGGGGTCAATACACTGGTAGAGCCTGGGATCTCGTTTTCAGCACCGGTCTCCGGTCCATACATCGGTAGTGGAAGCCGTGTGCCGTCCGGCATAGGATCTCCCGCCACATAGTGGAAGATCATCGGCGGCATGTTGCTTATGGTATCGTAGTCTTCCTCTGCTTCGAGCTCACCTGCCTCAGCGGCCTGCATCAAGAGCCCAATGTAGAGCTCCTGCATCTCAGAGAGCATATCACCAGTCGTGGTGACAAGCTCTTCGCCCCGGATCATGGCTACAATACCAAAGCCCTCCTTCCATTCCCTGTACTCTTTGGCATCAAGGTACTCCATATCACCGGACATGGCATCCACAATCCGGTAGTATGTAATGTTCTTCTTGGTAAAACGCTCTATGACGTCATACCTGGGCACAAAACTAGAATTCGGGTCACCAAATAGCGCCACGTCATTCTCTTGCACGTAGGTGCGGCCAGGCATGTGCTCATCCTGGCTCTGTTCTGCATTAGCCAGGTTAATATCAGGGGCTAAATCACGCACCTGTGCTTCGGTAAGCAGGTGGTGAATCACAATATGCTGCGCATCACGCCAGTAGCGGTCGCGGCTAGACGGATCGCAGAATACTTTTAGTGTTTCAACGTCTTTGATTTTGACTTCGCCCACACCGCCGGACTCGTTGGGGTCATAGTACGCGTAGAGTATCCCACGCCCCTTGACGTAGTAGTCATCGACGGCTTGCTTAAGCGCAGATTTCCCACGGCTAATGTTCCATGTGTGGTCCAGTAGCATGGTGGCGAGGCGGGATAGATTAACGTCCGAATCTTCCGCAGCAGTTGCCTGAAACTTTGGATTATTGGTCGTAAGCTGCGCCTTGGCCTGCTCGACCTTTGGGTGTATGACATTGTGTACGATGGCCGCTTGTCCACGGTCCTGGAGCTCATTTCGCTCGGCCTGTGTCCACTGCTGTCCATTACGAAATTCATCATCGCTAATAGCTTGTCTAGCCCAGTTAAGCTGGGCATCATTTGCTTCGTATTCAAGCAGCAATGATTCGGAGAGTAGAACCTCCTTGTTCTTCTCCTTGCCATTGGGAAGCGTTGACTTCACGTCTTCGCGACGCGTTCCAAACATGGACTCTATCATTACCACTTAACCTTGTTTGCCCAGTAGGCGGCTGACATCTTACCCTTGGCAATGTTCTTGGCGTGGCGTGCTTTGAATGATGCACGCCTCTTCTTCTCCGATTCTGTCTTAGGGTTCTTGCCTGCACCCTGTACGCCCTGCTGACCGAAACGGATCAGCTTGACTTTGTCTCCCTCCTTGGCCAAGACAGCATGGCTCTTACTTGCACCAGGCGTTCTCTTGGGCTTGTTGTAGCCGGAAAACTTTTCGCCTCTATATTCGATAGCCATTACTATAGTCCCTCAAGGCCTTGCATTGCCCCAGGTATAAGAGCCGCTCTGCTCCCGGGCGTTGCGCTCATGGACTGCATGTCTATACTAAAATCTGGCTCAAATGGCGGCATGGGTCCGGATACTTCCATCTGCGCAATATCCCCCATCTTACCCGCAATCCACTCGTTAAGATCGCCAACGGTTCTTATGCCGAGGCCACCTCTACCAAAAAGAGCGGGGTTAGCGCGCATCTGCTTTCTTGTAAGCACCTGGGATACGGGCCTGTCGCTCTCGCTGTTTACCAGGCCAAGGGCCCTAGTTATTCCAAAGTGGTGCGCCGCATACATGTTCTGTGCCGTAGCAGGAACACCGCGATTTTTCAAGCCCTGCATGTTTAGCTCTTGTAGCCTTCTTCCGTAATGGCGCTGTGCCTCAGGATCCGCCTTGTGCTCCTCAAAAGAAAGATTCTTAAAGGGGTCGTCATCATCAAGACCTCTTTGCAAGTCGCGATACGTGCCTTCGGTCATTTGATACATGCCTGCCGCACTACTTGTCTCAGACTGGGCATCAGACCTACCACCATAAGATTCGGCATCAAAGAGCCGCTGCTCGTAGGTATCATAACCTACGGGCCGATTGCCCCCTACAACCAAATCTGGTAGCATAGAGGGCTCGCGCTGCGACTCAAACGCGGCGATAAACCTGTCTTCCATTTTAGAGCGCGTGGCCTCTGTACGATTCGTGCTGTAAAACTCCCGAATGGCACGAAGATTTGGCGTCAAATATTCTCCTGTGTTCAGGTCTACGTCTGTGATTCGCCAATCCTCGAAGTCGGGGTTTATTGCTTTAGCAATTCTATATCTATTGTATAGAAAGATCTGCTGAGCATGATGTATAAAAGGATTGCGCTCGCGTAACTCTGCATTACGACGTAACCATTCTGCTCTCCTGCGTTCTTCTCGGGTTTCTTCGTCGGTAGCCACTACTTCTTCTTGTTGTCCGGTGACTGATTACGACCCGATGCTACGCCATACCCCGCAGCAGTTGTTCCGGCAGCTACGGCCGGGACCGAGCGGGTAACATTTCTGAACATTTCCCACAAAACCTCCTTTGGCAAAATATCTTTGTAGTTCTCATATGGTTTGATTGCATTGTTTTTGCCTAAATTCTTAGGCGTTTTTATGTCATAAAATCCGGACAGTATTTGATCTGCGAGAGGGGTGCCATAAAATTTTTGACCCGTAATATTTACGCGCCCGCCTCTACGATCAGACCCTATAGGCAAGATAGACCTTCTGTTTGCTGCGTCAAAAAATGTATCAAACATGTAATCTCGTTGCTTTGGAGTCAGCTTGTCGTACTCAGGAAGATTGTACGGATCAATGCCTTTCAAAAAATCATTATTAGCACTATCTGACAAAAGTTTTTCTGCGAATTCTCCAGACACCCTCGCCTGTATCTCTGCCGGTCTTTTCAAATAGGGACTAGCGCCAGACATAACATTTGAATCAGCAAGAATTATGTCATACATAAAATCTGAAATGCCAAGTTTTGATTTGATTTTATCTTTATGGGCTTTTATGTAATTATAGATTATATTTTGCGACGCATCTGTATTCCAAGGGGCTGTTTGTACAAATTGATTTCGTCCCAGATCAATCATTTCGCCAACAACGTCTTCATATGCCTGTAGACTCGACGGGTTATAATTATACAGGTCCTTGTAATCTTGTTCAATTCTTTGTGCGGGGCTCATTGAAGCCCTTGCTTTTCTTTCGTAATCGGAAAACTTGCGTCTTCCTATTCCCATGTCAAGCATTTCTCTTCCGACATTTCCTTGCAATGCGTGCGCAGCCTCGTGAGTTACAGTTTTGCGCCGAGGGTAGCTCGCGCCAAAATCAGCTTGTGGCTCATAAAACCCAGCCGTGCCGACACTAACACCAATAGAGTCTCGCTGTGGTTGCTCTAACATTATTTTATTTTTATGATCTATTGTCATTTTTCCTTTATCTACCAGATCTGTAAGATAAGCGTCAAGCCTTGGTAAATACTTGTTTTTATACAATAAAGAAGATCCAAAAAATGGATAGTCGTATATCATTATGTTTGGGTGTGGCGCCATTTGATCTGCTTTTTGTGCAAGAGCAAGAACTTTGGCTTGAAGTTCTTGCACCCCAACCCCTTTGTATAGATCTACAATCTCGTTAATCCTCTGTGGGTTTTCATTGTAGTATCGTTGCCAGTTTGCGCCCGACTCTGCCATAGTATCTGTCAAAAACTGACGCCTTTCAGCGTCGCTCATTGTGCCTACCATTGAGTAAATATCATTATCGCCATCTGCTGTAAACCTTTTTTGTAAGCTAGGTAGAACGCGATTAAAAAAACCGGCCGATTGTTGTGGATTGGCAGATCTTTGCGCCACCTGTTCAGACAAATTTCTTGCCGCAGTTCTTGTCGCAGTTCTGGCGGCATTTCTCGTGGCAGCTCTACCAGCTAGCCTTAGCGCATCATCAACAATCGGCACGGGCGCAACATCCATCGCCGCCTCTGCCAAAGCATAGGACGCTGGATTAGACTCGTAAGCACTGTACCTTCTTGCTGGCCGGCCGGTTATTCCGCTGGGCAATATCTCCCTGGCTGCATATTCGCCTAGCGATAGCAGGTTTGTTGCAGCCCTAGCAACTTCACTACCAACCATTCCCAGGCCAGCGCCAATATAGTCACTGGCGCCAGAGTAGTCCTGGTTGTACAGGTTGCGTTCCTGCCAAGCCTTAATACTATCGCGGAGCTGCCCAAAAAACAATTTGTAGGGTCTATCCGCCTCAACGACCACCTCGGGAAGCTCCCCGCCCCGATATACCAAAGGGTCGTTTGGATCGCGTATATCAGTGGCCACTACTTCTTCTTTTTACCGTACGACACCTTAGTTCCCTTCTTCTTAGCAGCCGCCTTGGCCATGGCCATTCCCTTGGCCGTATACGGATATTCCTTCTTACCTACTTTGGGCATGGTTCCCTGTGTTTGGTGAGTATGGCTAAAATATGCACGATACCTATTTTAGTTTCACACGGTCATCCAGCTAGACGGCGCAGGCACTCGTGCGTGCCCTGTTTGATCATAGGCTTCTACGCCATGATGTGGTGGATAGGTTCTAAGCGTAGCGTAATAGAGGGCGTCAAGCGTATCGTCATGCTGGCTCTTAGGGTACGCCGTAAGCTCTTGCTCTAATAATGTCATATCTGACATAAGGTACACTTCATCCCTTACAAAATAGGGTTGCATCGACTCGAGTCGTGATGACTTGGACGATCTGGGTTTCTCTCCCACGATGGACGGTATCTGGTACGATAGCTGTTCCCGTAGCATTTCCTGGTAGCCAGTTGCCTCAACACGTGTTCGATAAGGTTTGTATCTATGGTATTGCTCGATGGCTCTGCGCGCCACTTCAGACGGCGGTATGCGGTCTGCCACATACGGGAGCACAAATCGGCGCACATTCTCCGTTTCCAGTACATTGGTGCGCGCCACAGACATAACAACCGTTCTATCAGCACGGGTACTTGTGGTTGATGCAGGGTCAATGCCCATAAATATAGAAACAGGGTAGATCAGCGGCTTGTCTAGCGTAACCATGGAGCCCATGCGCTCATCTATGGACTCGGCAGGGTCGCCTATCTCTGTAATCACCATAAATGGTTGCGTGCCCCTGTGCTCTATGTGTCCATTGTAGTATCCCCAATACGGGAACACGCGGTCACTGTCGGCTACGATCTCACACAGGTACTCCCTAGCAAACACAGAAAGGCGCCCAGTAGCTTCATAGGCCGCACGCTCTTCCATCAGGTCATCAAGACTCCACTGCTCTGGCCACAGGCTTTTTCCTTGCTCATTTATGGCGCTGTAGTGCATGGTGAACCAGTTGCCCATACGACCGAGCTCATTAACCATACCGCGCTCGTGCATTGGCGTACCAATGACCACCACCTTGCTTGCCTCGTCACGAGAGAGTGCAGGAACAAGACCTTGCAAGAGCCAGCGCAGGTTATCCTCCATGGCCTCTGGCGTCTTGGTGTTGTTCTCGTCCTCTGGGTCATCGAGCACAATTAACGTAGGGCGCTGTCCATACTTCTGTAACCCACGCACCTGTTGTCCCGTACCACGGGCTAGGATAGTAGTGCCATCACGGAGCACAATCTCGTCTCTGGTCCAGCTCTTAGCGCCTGTGGCCCAATCTCCAAACAGGCTCCTAAAGTATACACTGTCTTCGAGCACCTCCTTGATGGACGATATGATGTTCACCGCATGGTAGCGACTCTTCGATGATATAACAACGAAGCCTGGCTTACGCGGACGCTTCATGGATATGTGCTGCACAAACAAATGCCATAAAGGAAAAATGACCCCTACGACCGACGTCTTTGCAAAACCGCGTGGCGCAATAATGTTAATGCGTTCGCGCTTAGAGCGAAGCACAGCATCCATCTCATAGTGAAACTTGGGGCTGGG
>Ga0208898_1001927_pt1 | contig 13149 bp, 8 predicted proteins | sample VirMetDEL_Mar_4_FD_184513 | JGI IMG/M metagenome (GOLD analysis project Ga0208898, IMG submission 184513) | Aqueous microbial communities from the Delaware River and Bay under freshwater to marine salinity gradient to study organic matter... | ecosystem: Environmental > Aquatic > Marine > Coastal...
GCCGTGGTCGTGCCAACAATGAATCCGTCTGCGCTCTCATCCCAGGCGATGATGGCGTTGTCGCCCGTGGAGCCACGCTCCATGATGATGCCTAGATCGTTGGTCGGGTTAGACGCAGCGCCGTTGTTGAGCTCGATCAGGCTGTCAGAGATAACCGTGTTTGTTGTGTCAACGGTCGTCGTGGTTCCCGATACCGTCAGGTTTCCGTCCACAACCAAGTTAGTTGCAATCTCCACGCTGCCGCCAATGGATATGTCTTGCGCCGCGTCGATGGTCATCGCGCTGGTGCCGCCGGTCGTGAACCCGATCTGGTTAGCGCCGGGGCGGTACACGCCCGTGTCCGTGTCGGCGGCGAACGCTATCGACGGCGCAGCCGCTGATCCGTCTTCCGCCTCGGGCAGCACGCCGACCGGCAACGTGGACATGTGCATCACCTCGATGTTGCCCGTGCCGGACGGCGGGGCAGACGAGAAGGTCAGCGTGGTGCCGCTGATTGAGTAAGTGTCTTTCTGTTGGTAGATGCCGCTGACGTAGACCGACGTGTTGTTTTCGGTCTCCGGGGCCAGCGACAGCGTAAAGTCAGTCTGAGACCCAGTACCGTTGAAGCGGTCAACGCTTTGCGTTCCAGCGTAGGTTGCGGCGGTCGCGGCAGAAACAGCCGCAGCCGAAGCGCTGGCCGAGGCGCTGCTGGCGGACGAAGCAGCATTTGACTCACTTGTTGCTGCGTTGCTTTCAGAAGTCGATGCGTTTGACTCGCTGGTCGCAGCATTACTAGCCGACGTGGACGCAGCAGCCGCGCTCGACGCCGCATTGCTTTCGGATGTCGCCGCAGCCGAAGCCGAGCTGGCCGCTGCGCTGGCGCTGCTGGTCGCCGACGCGGCGTCCACCAGCAAGTCCCACTTAGCGCTGTCGGCGTTGGATGATAGTGGCTGTGCGCCGCTCGACGTGTGCGACGTGTTGCAGAGGTAGATGTTGTTGTTGCTGGTGTCTTTCACAATGTCGCGGGCGTTGTAGTCAGTCGCCGCAGCCCAGTTGCCCTGAAACGTGCCGAGCTCCTGGGTGACCGACAGGTCGCCGGATCCATCGAACGCAAAGATCTTGTTGGCTCGATCGGCTGCGCTGATCGCGAACTCGACCGAGCTAATGGTATTCGTCTTCGACGCCTTGATCGCGCGGTCCAGCTCTTCCTGTATGCCCTGGGTGATGAACGTCAGACGATCGAGCGCGTTCTCATGGCTGTTCGCCGGGAACGGGTCGTTCTCAACGTAGTCGGTGCCCTGGGTCAGCGTCAGATTGCGGCGGATGAACAGCGTCTCGCCGCTCGCCGGCGCCGTCACCATCGTGACGTTGCCTCCGGCCTCTTCGCCCGCGCCGCTGACCGAGTAATGCGTGGTCAGCGTCTTCGTCGTTTCGGTGCCGTTGGCTGCGCGGACAATGACCTCCAGGTCTGCGGCCGCAAAGATCTTGAACGTATACGCGAAGACAGTCGTTGAGCCGTTGCCTGCGTAACTGACTTTTGTGGTGGTGCTGCTGACGCTCATCTAGTCAACCTTCCTTGCGCTTTAAATTCGTTTCGGACGTACTGGTAGTCGCGGTAGGCGCGCGCGACCTTTTCGTATTCCGGCATCGCGAACACCACCTCAAGGGCGGCGTCGTAGAACCGATCCTCGATGTCGCGGATAGCGTCGAACTGCTCCTTGTCGGTCATGGCCGTGTAGTTGGCCGACCCAATCAGGTTCTGAAGCGCTTCGATGAAGCCTTCCGCTTGGCCGGTGCCAGGGTTCTGCGTTTTGATCTGCTGCTTCGCCACGCGGGTCCATTCCGCCTGGAAGGCGTCGCTGAACGCGAAGCCCTGTTCCTTCTCTTTGGCGCTGCGCAGCGGCGCCTTCAGGCGGATGTGCTCGCGTTCCAGGGCACTGGGCTCTTCGCCAGGCCGGATGTTGAACGGTATGACCATGTTGTAGAGGGCCAGCATCGGGTTGACGCCGAACGGCACGTTGCTGGTGCGCTCACGGCCGAACACGTCGTATTGCACGGCCGACGTCAAATCGTTTGAACCGCCGAAAAGCTCGCGGTCTTTCAGCATGGAGTACCATTTGTCCATCGCGTCGTTGAACGCCGCGGTGCCGGTGCCTCGCCCCTTCACCATGCCGACGAGCTCGTACTTAACGGGTGTGCCGTTTTCTTCCGCTTCGCGCTGCACGTCCTCCAGCGTGTAGTATTCCGGGCGGCCGCTTGCGCGGCGGATCGTCGGGTCAACCGCGCGCTCGCCGGCACGAACCGCTGCCGAATAGGGTAGCCACGATTGCAGCGGGCCTGAGGCAATTTGCGCCGGCCCTTTCTCAAACATCTTTGTGAGGTCGCCGATCGTTCTCAGCATCGGCATGTCGCCGAAGTAATCTTTGACCGCGGCCATAGCCGCCGCAGCCATGTTGTCGCGCACGACCGGATTATTGCTGCGCCGCATGTTTTCGACGGTCGTCGCCGCGATACCAACAATCGCACCTACAGGCTCCAGGCCTGCGTAGCTGACGTACGTCAGCGGGCCGTTCGGAACCATCGTGATGGGATCCCAGATCGGCAGGTCGTCGCCGTCCTTGTCCTTCGGCCAGTTGTCGCCCTTTAGAACGAACGAATAGGGCCGCCACCCTGGCGGCAGCATGCTGCGCTGACGCTCGTCGGACGGCATCGCGCCGGTGATGCGTCCATCGACTGCGTAGCCCGCGACGAGGTTCATTGCGCCGTAAGCGAGGCTGACGCGCGCAATCGCCCGCTGGCGCGCTACTGGGTCTTTGAAGTAGTCAGCGGTCGCTCCCATGCGCTCGGCCCAGCGCAGGATTGCGTTTGTCGGCGCCTTCGCAAACGGCATCAGGATACGGCCGACGACGGGCACCTTCTGGATAAACGATGCCACTTCGCCGAGCTTGCCCATGTCGCTGGTCAGCGTGCTATATCGCGCGGCCTCGTCGAGCTGCCCGGCGTAGCTGCGCGGGTCGAGAATGACCATCGCGGCGTTATCGACGGCTTCCTGATCGGCCTTGCCGAGCGACTTTGCGATCATTGCTTGGCGATACGCCTCTGCGTACAGCTCGCCGCGCTGGGATGTGACGCGCCAGTAATCGTCTACCGCCATCAGCGACCGGCCTGGAATGCGGATCGCGCGCCCCAACTTGTCGACGAACTCACCCATTGGTCCGCTCCTGCCGAGGTTCTCAGCGTCAATCGCTTTGAGCTGGGCGCCTTCAATTTTGTTTAGCGCGTCAGCAGGCGCCTCGGTGCGAAACGTCTCCGCGGCTGTAATCCAGGCGTCTTTGAGGGCGCGGCTGTTGCCGTAGACGCGCGCCAGCGCTTGACCCAGATAGACGCCGTCTGCCGTGCTCCCGAGGCCCGCGCGGCCAAAACCGTCCGACCCCGCGCCAACCACGCGACCAATGCCGCGCTCGACGCCGCCGACCACGCCGGCGAGGACTTCCTCAAACGTTTGGTAGGCCATGAATATCGGCGTGGCGAACGCGTTTTTGATGTGGGTGTACGTCCAGCTCAACAAGCCGTTGACGTACACCTCCTGGAAAACACCGTTCAGCTGGCTGGGCCAGCCGCCCAGCGCAAATTTATTCAGCCCCGCGTTGCCGCCGTTCTCCTGCGCCTTGAGCAGGCCAAGCGCGAGCTTCTTCGCCTCGCCGCGCCCGCCGGTGTCGGCGAGGATCGCCGCCGCGGCCTCTGCCTGCTGCTCGGCAGTGCGCGCGCTGGCCGGGATGTTGAAAGCACCCAGGGCGCGCGCGATCTCCGTCTGCATGCCCTTGACTTGCATCTGGATGCCGGCGTGGATCGACATCTGGCGGCGGAACTCGACCAGCGTCTTGGTTGTGTCGTCGCCGTCTCTGATCGCGCGGGCGAGGCCGGTCAACCGCTCGGCCGATCGCGTCATCAAAATGCGCGCCGCGGTCGCCTGCTCCGCGTTGAGCAGCTCGCCAGGGCGGCGCTTGAGGAGCTCGCGCGTGAACCCCATCTCGTTGGCGAGCAGCGTCTCGGCCTCTTCCAGCGTTTCTTTTCGCGTGATGACGCCGCGCTTGGCCGCCTCGATCGGGTCAGCGTAGATCTCGCTGACCTCGTTGATCATCGCCTTGACGTCGTCGCCGGTCTGCAGCCGTCCAAAATTGAAATCGATGCCGTCTGCACCCGCGCGGACAAAGTCGCCGACCTGTTCCGGCCCGGTCCCCTTAATAGCGCCAGCCGCGTCGTAGTAATCCGCTGCGTTTTTGTCGGTCGCGCCCGCGCGCACTTCCATCGTTTGCGGGTCGGCGTACTGCAGGTTCTGCCGCGCCTGATCGACAACCGCCTGGTCCGGGCCGAGCGCGTCCAGCGCGCCGCTCGTCGGCGACGGGTTGATCGCCTCCCCGGCGTTCATGCCAGCGTCCTGGAACCGCTGCTGCCCTTCGGGCGACAGCATCTGCGGCGCGAGCTGTTCCTGGCGCTGCTGATACGGATCAGGCGCGCCCAGATCGCGGTTGGGCAGCATGCGCTCTTCCGAGCCGGTCGGCACGCTTTCGGTCGCGCGGCCAGGCTGCTTCGCCAGCATGCGGAATATATCAAGGATGTTGTCGAGCTTGCCGGCTAACTGCACGCCGTCTGGAGGCAAAAGAGGCCCGCCGCGGCGCGATGCTTCGGCCGCCTGGTCAGATATCGCCATGCGTTATTCCTGGGTTTGGCCGTTTACGGGCGCGGCGGTAGCTTCGCCGGGGTCTGCCGACAAAACCGCCGCGCCGAAAAGAGACGCTATTGGTATTTCGCGGCGGAATAATTTCTTCGCCGTTTCCGCCGGCGAGATGTTGAGCAACTGGGCAGTCACGTCGATGCGCTCGTTAAGCAATTCGGCGATGGTCTTCCGCCCGCTCGCCAGCCCGGTGCGCTCACCGCTACCGAACCAGCCCATAGATTGCGCCTCGGCGGGGGAGACGCCCATTTTCTCGGCCATGATTTTATAGATGTCTGCGAACGGGCCATACTCGACCTGCACGCTTTCGCCGTTGATCTTGGCGGACGCTAAGGTGTCATCGATCATCGTAGCTGGGTTGAGGCTAGTCGGGTCTTTTTTATACTGCGCCCTAAATTCGGGTAGTATCCACTGTTCCGGCACCTGGCCGGGCGCGATCTCGTTTAAAGCGTCAATCGCTGCGCGAATAGCGTGGGTGTCGACCGTGACACCGCTCAAGTTCCCCTCGACATTGGCCGCAAACGTCGATGGCTTAGGGTTGGCTGCGCGGCTAATTCCCCCGCCTTCTACCGCGTCCAGCAATTTCCCGTGGATGCCACTCGGGCCAGTCATCATGGGAAAGCCTTTTTCCGATATGCCGCCTGTACCTGGTCCGACAATTTCGCGGTGCGGCACACCGGCCTCGCGCTTCGCCAAGGCGAGGGATGCATTGCGGAGATTCTGGTCTGTAGTGGTTCGCGGCGATGTCGCGGCGTATGCCTCGGCAAAATCTTTCAGCCATTTCCGCGCTTGATCTGGCGACAGCCCCCCGACATTTATAGCAGCCTCGTATATCGGCCCGGTGTGATAAAAAAATTGGGTGTTCGTTCCCACCTCAGACGCAGCGCGGGCAGCCAATACCTCGGCGATCTTTTCAGCGTTATCCATAAGAGGGCGGATTCTGTCGCTTTTCGGGTATTTCTTGTTGTCGCCCAGGGGGCGACGGGGCGCGGTGGCGTGGGCGTCCTCTTCAAATTTTATAGGGTGCCGCAAATACGCCTCTTTCGAAGTGTCTATCACGCCCGGAACGTTTTCTCGGGGAAGAACACGGGCGCCCGGCGGAAGGTCCATTTGCGCGGCGCGGGCGTCCAAGACGTCGATCATCCCCGCGCCAAGCGCCTCGTTTTCCGATCGCGAAAAGCTGCGAAGGATCTGCGTCAGCGGGCCGCCTTCCGCGTCATCGGGTGACAGCAGGATGCCGCCGCCGCCGCCGAGCGCCGCGATCTGCGCACCCTCTGGTGATTTGAGAAAATTCTTAGTCCACCTGACCATTTCCGGGAAATTGCGGATCAGCGCCTCGCTGCCGCCCAGCGTGACCAGCGCTTCACCGGCGTTCCGTGCCCGGTTGACCCACTCACGATCTTCCGGGTCGGTCGCCATAAGATCGCGAACAGCGACAGCAGCCGGATGTGTCGCGTCCTCCGAGATCATGTTGAACACGTTCTCGTCGTTGGGAGACATGGCGGCCAACCCGGTCAGGCCTTCGGCTAGGATCGACGCGACTAAAGGCGCCGTCTTTCCCAGGTTGGCAGCCTGCGCCAGCGGCAATGCGGCGCGGTAGCCAACCGCCGCCGGCAAGATGTACTGACCCGTCAGGCTGCCGGCGACATCGCCGATCTTTGCCGGCAAGTTGTTTTTTGTTGCCGAGTCAGAAATGTCGTCGATCATTTTGCTGACGCGATCAACGTCTTCCTGATCGAATAGGCCGATGGCGGCGGCTGCATTGCCGGCGGCCTTGAAAACGCCGCGTGTCAGGCCGGCATAAGGCGCGTTTATGGCGGTCTCTATCTTGCCGAGGATGGATGGCCCGTCATCCTGGGGCGCGGGCCGCTTGATAGCGCCGGTGACGTACTGCTCGGTCGCCTGCTTATTGATCGCTACAGGCACGCCTTGGACCATGCCGTAAGCAACGCCCTCATCGTCGTATTCGACAGACGAGAAATCTGCCTCGCCCAGGTGCGAGAAATCGGTCTGCGCGATCTGGGCGGCGACTTCATAGTCGTCGAGATTCTGGTCGATCTCGCTCATCAATCAAGCAACTGCATCTTGACTTCCTCATTCAGAAGTTTGTTGAAACCGTTCAGGAGCAGGTCGCGAGAATTGTTTGCCATAGCAGCAGCCGTTGCTTCTTTGACGGCTTTGATATCGGCGCTCGCCGGGTCTGGGATCGCGGAACGAAGCGAGGCTGGCAGCTTTGAGTAGGATTCACTCAGCAAGCCTTGGCGATAGATTTTCATTTTTTGCTTAAATTGAACCTCGACGCTTCTTACGATCTCTCTCGCTTTTTCGACGATCTCGCGCTTAGAGGCCTTCGGGTTCTCGCGAATCCACTCTTTGATCTGCCGTCTTGACCGGAAGAAGGCCTGGCGAGCCGGGCTTCTGAGCAGTTGAGCATCGCTTGCCTCCGCGTAATTGAAGGCGTCGCGGAACTCGTCGATCGCGGCATCTTCCCCTTCGCCGCGTTCTTCCTGCAGCCGCCGCAGCCTGCTGCTGTACCAGCCCTGCGTGACCTGCCCTTTGCTCTGCATAAGCTCGTCAAAGGTCAGGAGGTCGAGCGCCTCCTTCTCGTCAAGCTGTGCTTGCTTAGCTGTCGCCGCCGGGCCTGGCTGAGCGAAGCCGGAGCCACCAGCCTCTTCTCCCAGGAGCCTGTCAATCGCGTTGCGCTTATCGGGCGTCTTATAATACCCAGACGCCTTCAGCGCGTTGTGCAGAGCTCTCGCTTGCGCCAGCGATGCTGGGTCGCTCGTGTTGACGTTGACGATCGCATTGTACTTCGCGTCGTTGTCTGCATCAGCAGCCGCGCTCGCTGCCTCGCGCTGATCCTTGCGCAGCTTGATGATGCGGTTCGCCTGCTTCAGCGCATTGTCGGCAATGGTCGCGCGCTGCGTCTCTGTCAGGTTAGCCGTCGCGCCCTTAATGATCGGGTCGTCGATGCTGCCATCGCGAAACGAGGAAACGATGCTCAGCACATCAGCGCCAGGCTTGGAGATGTAAGCTGACAGCGTGTCCTTAGCGAAATTCTCGTAGAGCTTTTCGCGGCGCGCCTGAACGTCCTCTGGACCCAGATCGCCCGTGGCCTCTTCGAGGCGCAAAACCGCTTCCGCCGCGGCCTCCATACGCATCATCGGCGACTGCGTGATATCGGTCGCTCTCTTGGTGCTCGACTGCGTCTCGATATCCAGGTTCGTTTTGCGGGCTTCCAGAACTCGCGCGTTGTTTTGCTTGGTGAAAGAGATGACGCTCTGCGTCTTCAGCTTATTAGCCGCGCTGGAAAACGCGCTTCGCGCCAAGCTGTTGGACATGCCGGCCTTGTACTTGTCTAAAAGCAACTGGCTCTCGGTCGTGAAGCCCTTGGCCGCCTGTTCCATGTTCGGATTCTTGAGCGCTTTATCCTGCGCAGCGGACAGCTCGATTTGGAACTTGCTGGCCGCTTCTGCCGCTTCGCTCTCGGCGCCAATTTGCGCGCGCTTGAAAGCAAAGTCGCCAACCTGCTTCCCGAATTGTGCAAGCTGCTGCCCAGCAGCAGCGGCCGCTCGGCCAGGCGCCTCCATAGCGGAAGAGTTGAGCTGGAGGTTCAGTATCTGCCCCTGACCCTCTTTCGGCAGCGCTCGCTGCGTTTCGTAAGTCGGCACTCGCATCAGGAGATCTGCGCTATCTGGGCGCCACCAAAGGCCATTTGTGAAAGGCCATTAAAGAGAGCTGTTTTGGCCTGGATGTCGTAGCTCATCTTCCTGGCGCGGGCCTCCAGCATGGAGATCTCGCCGCTAACCCGCAGGCCGGTCGCTCGCTCTCTCAACTGCCCGGCCTCGGTCGCGACTTGCAAGCGGCCGGTCTGGATGTCTTCCTCGGCCTCGTTCGCGTTCTCCATGAGCACGGCCAGGGGCGTGCCGCTGCTCGCGATGACGCCGGACTTTCGATACGCCGTGCCGGCTTTCGCCTGCACCTTGGAGAACTTCTTGCGAAAACGCAGCTCCTCGCGTTCGCCCACACGCTCGCGATATTCTGCGTTCTGATCAGCAACGCGCGCATTACGATCGGCGATCTTCTTATTATATTCGCCTGCGGCAATCGCTTGTTTGCCGGCGGCCTTGCTGCCGGAAATAGATGCAGCCGTTCCCACCGCAGAAAGAGCAAGACCTGCTGACAGCAGAGCTACTTCAATGCCCATCGACCCAAGCCCACCTTTCATAATCCTGGCCGTCTACGCCGTAGCGACGCATCGTGCCTTCGTGTTCCATTCCTAGAAAACGTGCCCAGCGTGCCAGCTCCGGCCAATCGCTGCGCATCGCCGCTTGCACGCGCCACATTCCGTGTGCGGTGGCTATCTGATGTAGTTGGCGGCGCACCATCCTGGCCGCGGAGAGCGGATAGTTTTTCATGCGATCGGCGCCGAGAAGCCAGGCCTCGCCGACGCCGTGCCAGAGCGGATAGATCCCAGCAGCTCCGACTAGATATCCGTTATCAATTCCGGTGAACGCCATGCCTTCTTGCACCAGCGCCGGAACAAAATTTCCCAGCTTGTTCGACGGTCGGTTTCTTTCGTCGTTCAAGCCGCCGCTCAGGAGATCTTCCGAGTGCGCGACCTCGAAAGGCACGAGCCGCATTACTGATCGAAGGTGCTCAGCGTCGCGTAGACCGCCAGGACGGTCATCGGCAACGGCTGGTCCTGGCGAATCGTGATCTGCCCATCGGTGTCGTAGTTGCCGTTGAGCTCGATCTCCTTGTCGCCGGTGTAGAGCGCGATGGCTTCGTCCATCGCCGCCGCCGACGATCGGAACGGCACGACGTCGAGGTTGTCAGCGTCTCTGCCGACCTTGAGGCCGACCGATCGATACAGCCGCACGGTCAGCTCGTTGATGCGCTTGATCTTGCCTTGGCTGGTGCCCATCGCACTGCCGGCGTCCACGCGCAGCGTGGTCATCGTCGAGCTGTACGAGAGGCCAACATGCGCCTTGGTGACGTAGCGATCCAGCGTGATCGCGCCAGAGCTCACCGTCTTGGGCGCGTGGACCGAGCCGTCAGCCAGGACGTTGATCGTTTCGCCTTCCAGGTGATCGAGCCCAGACAACGACAACGCAGCCTGCGTTACCGCTGCGCCGTCTGCGTGGATTGCCGCCACACCGACGACAGCTCGCGTGCAGCCGGTGAGCTGGTTGGCTGCGTTGCCAGTGTAGGTAATGATCTCGTTGCCGATCTTGACGGCGCCGCTCGCTGAGAACGACGTACTGTCGTCCAGCGTAATTGTAGTTGCCGCGGCGCTAATCTGACCGTTCAACGTATCAGACACGCCGGTAAAGTTTAGCGTGCTGTCAACAAACACCGCGTCGGTAACGTCGCTCCCAAAATCGAAATCCTTAATGTACTCGACATACCTCTTCGTGCCGCCGTTGACCGTGCGCCTCACGACCATCCAGACCTGGTCTTCGTCCAGGTCGCCTGGGATCGTGACAATGCGCTCGACGACGGCGTCGGTGCCGCCAATGATCTGCCGCGACCAGCCAATGACCTGCTCTTCTCTCTTGTAGGTCATTGTGACGATCTGCCCGTCGCCGCGGACAGCCCAGACCACGCTGTCAGGTTCCTGCTGGTAAGCGAGCTCGGTCAGGCCGCTTTCGGTTATGTGCTCACTGATGATCGCGACGTCGGGCGCGACGTAACCGTCGACGTCGAAATTATACTGCAGCTCGCGGACTTTGCGTTTTGCGCGCTGGACGAACAGGACGGCGTTGCCGGCCTGAACAGGTGTGTGGTCAGACGAGCCATGCGCCGTCTGTTGTTTGATCTGCACGTTCGTCGGCGTGATCGCTTCGTCGGTGCCGCCGGCGCGGACAACGAACTCGCCGCCGGACGTGCCGACGATCAGGTTCCTAGTCGAAGCGAGGAACCTGATGACGTTCACCTCGTTCGACCCGATGGTGTAAACCATGCCGTCGTCGTCTTCGACGCCGGCTTCAAAATTCTCAAAGTCGCCGCCCTGGCTGAAGAACAGCGTCTGCGGCTGATCGCTGGAGCCGGCGAACACCAGGCGCTGCTCGTAGAACGCCACCGCGCGCGGGTATCCGGTGCTCTCTGAGAAAGCGCCGAGAGCCCACTTGTCGGTGGCCTCGAGCTTGCCGGAGATGGTCACGCTGCTGCCCGCCGCTTCCGCGGCCAGGTCGGCGCCGGGGGCGAGCGTCAGCACGCTGTCGGTCACGTCTACCAGCAGGAACCCAGAGCTGGTGTTGTTTGAGGCTGAACCGCTGATGACGATCGTCTGGCCCGCCTCGAAGCCTTCATCTACGAAGGAGGCGGCGGTGTCTTCGATGCGGTCGTTATGCTCCAGGCCGGTAGCGTCCGGGTCGCCCTCATGGAACGAGAGGGTGCTCGCCGTGTAGCTCGGCAGTATTTCTGCGCGGCCGTCTTCGAGCTCCTGCGCTGTTCCGTCCACCTCCGTCGCGGAGGTGTAGTTGTCAATCTTGATGTAGCCTTCGTGAATCTTGACCAGGCGCCCGACGTCTGTGCTGAGGAAGGTGCTGGCGCTTGCGGTCAGCGTGATGCCGCTGCCGCTGCGCGCAGATGCCGTCAGCGTCGTCGAGGTGGTGTTGAGGTCAAGCATCGGGCCGCGCTGCAGCTCTACTTCTGTGATCGTCCAGGCGGTGTGGCTGGTGCGCGTAATCTTGTAGATAGGATGGTTCGGACTGACGACGTACATCGTGTCCGCTGCCTGGGCGAACTTGAGAGTGTCGAGATCCGAAGCGGTGTAGACGGTTGTCACCTCGACCGGCGAGCCGCCCGACGTTACCTGGCCGCCGTCCTTGTAGATGCGGAAGTAGGTCGGGCCGAACTCCAGAACATAGGCCTGCTCGACGTTGAACTCGAACGGCACCAGGCGCACGGCGTTGGCGCTGTTCTTCACTTCCGCAACGAAGCGTGTGCCCGGCCGGCGGGTCAGGCCGCCGTGCGGCTGCACGATGAAATTCTCGACCGTCGCTGCGCCGTTGTCGTACTTCGCGATATCCGTACGACCGTACAGCCGCGGCGTGATCTCGCCGGCGGTGAAATTCGCAAAGGCCTTGCTGACCTTTGGCATCAGAACCTCGAACTGATCAGGATATCGCTCTCGGAATAGCTGGCGCGATCGACGTTGATCACGTTGTCGGGCGTGCCTTCGGTCGCATCCACAAAGCGAGCCTCGCCGAGCTTGGCTTCGTACATTCCGAAGAGGCTCTGCGTCAGGGCCGCGCTGTTAACCAGCGCGTAGCTGATATCGGCCGCCAGGCGCGCAGCGAAGGCCTCGGTCAGGAGCTGGTCGTATTCGTTTGGATCGGTGATTCGGGCAACGTAAATGAACTTGAACGGCGTGGTGCTGGACAGGATCTTTCGCCCTTCCACCTTGTAGACGGTGTCCGGGTCTTCCGGCCGCAGCACACGCAGGCAGTAAGGATCAGTAGGCAGCGTGTGCTGGTAGCTAAACTCGAAAGCGGGCGTGTCGCTGTCAGCGGCAACGCTGGTGCGCCTGATCAGGCAGTTCCACGGGTGCGCGCGGAACACGGCATCGCGGACAAACTGGTAGCGCTGATTGCACACGCGCGCGGCGCGGCTGTCCTCGGTGAGCGAGATGATATTGCTCGCCCCGATCATGTTCAGCGCGCTGTTACAGATATCGACGTCTGATGCCATCTCAATTCCTCAAAAGAGAAGGGGGAGCCGAAGCTCCCCCAACCCTATTAGTCGACGACGTACATCATCATCAGCTCGATCGTGCCGGTCGCCGAGGCGCCCGCGAGCGAGACAGTGACAACGAACTCGTTGTCGATCGCACCCTGGTCGATATCGACCGCGGTGTTCGCCGAGAGAGCGAGCGTAGCAGCGACGTCGTTCCGGCCAGCGGAGCTGGTCGAAGTCGCAGCCAGGTACTCGTCTGCGTCAGCGGCAACCGACGCGCCGGAGCTGTCGGTGTACGCGGCATGACCGACCGAGAGGGTCGTCGAAGCGCCAAGGCCGTCGTTGTAGAGGTAACCACCGACAATCCGAGCGCCCTGGGGCAGCGCGAACATTTCGATGATATCGCCAGCCGACAGGCTGGCAGCCTCATAGGTGGCGTGAGCCACGCGGATGGAACCGCCAAGCTGGTTAGCTTTGACGAAATCCTTCGGATCGTCCTGCGTGAGATCGGTGCGGACGTTAGAGTATACGGTAGCCATATCTCAGTCCTCCTTACTCGTTGCAGGCGATTTCAACGACCTTGTTCTCTTCCATGCGGGTCGCGCCGAACGTGGCGCAGTAGTAGACCTGCGTGGAGTAGGACTTGTCGCTGCGCTCGTCGATGCGAGCCATCACGTCCTTACCGATCGCCAGCTTGCAGCCATCCTGCGCCCATGCGTAGCAGAGGCGAGAAGTGCCGTCGTCCGACAGCC
>Ga0208898_1001928_pt1 | contig 13146 bp, 7 predicted proteins | sample VirMetDEL_Mar_4_FD_184513 | JGI IMG/M metagenome (GOLD analysis project Ga0208898, IMG submission 184513) | Aqueous microbial communities from the Delaware River and Bay under freshwater to marine salinity gradient to study organic matter... | ecosystem: Environmental > Aquatic > Marine > Coastal...
GCTTTCTTATCGTCTTCAACAAATCCATGTGTAGTTGCGAGAATTTTACAATCAGCGTAACCCAAACCATTCATATGGTTTTTATGAATACCTACTTTAGTTCTTATCGCAAAATTAACTTTTCTACCCTTATTGGTAGCATTTAGTTTTGATACCCCTGAGCTTTTTTGATTTCCGAATAAGAACACTAATGCACAAGATAAGTAAATTGACTGTCCTCCCTTTGGTTGTATTCTAGGTTGTCCGAATGGATTATCAGGTAACTCTACCCAAGGTTGGTTTACAAATACCATAGTGTTGGTGTATTCAGATGTGACTTTGCGAGAAGATGTAATTCTCTGAGCCATACCCATACCCCATTTTTCCGATATAATTCTTGCAGTGTGTTGGTTACCTCCTTTTCCTTCATAACTCATCTGACAAGGAATTGTACCAATAGAGTCCCAACAAAACACAATATCGTGTGGTATCTCACCATTTTTTTGGGCGTTTAGAACTTCTGTTACATAGTCAAATGCTTGTTCAATATAATCAAACCCTAACTTATATAATAAAAATCCATCCCAATAACCGATAACCTCACCTGTTTCTTCATCAACCTCTTCAACGTAGTTAGTTTCTAAACCCATTTGTTTAGCGTGTTCAAAACTAAATTTTTGTTCTGTAATGATAAAAACAGGTAAGATACCTTTTCTTTGTGCATCAACCGCAGTTTTGATTAGTGCGGTTGTTTTTCCAGTATCTGAGTGTCCTAAAAGCATGTTAATCTGACCCATAGCAGGACCTGGTATTCCTGTCGCCTTCTGAAAGGCTTCCCCTAGGTCAAAGTACTTTTGTTCTTTGTACTTATCACTAGAGGAAAACTTCTTTCTTATAGACGAAAAATCAGATGCTTTTTTCTTTAGTGGTTGTTTCGCCATATCATCAATTAGAATGGTAATTCATCGTCATCGTCTAAGGATGATACCTCAACATCATTATCAAAATCCTCATCATCGTCATCATTGTTATAGTCTGACTCAAAAGATTTTGTAGTTTCAGTTCTCATCATATTGATTTCTTCTGACAATGAAGCAGTTTCTTTTTCTTCTTTATCTTCTTCTGCAACAAACTTCTTTTGTTCAGAATCCCAAATAGGAGTTTTATTAGTTGCTACAATTTCTAAATATTCATTAGACTTTTTAGCGTATACATCCTTGTGTGATTCTTCATTGTTAAACCATTCGTTTGCATATTCTTTATTCTCAGTAAGAATAGTTACATCATCCGCCATAATAGAATTAACTACACTATGACCTTTATCATTCCTACCTGAAGAAATAATAATATCTCTTCCCTCTCTAGGATCAGTGATATCACCTTTAAGTTTAAACACAGGAATTAATTTATCCATAACACCATCACCTGTCTTTTTGTGTTTAAATCTCCAAAACTTAACTCCGTGATCCTCATTCTCTCTATCAATTCCTTTAACTACGTAGAATTTTCTAGGAATAAATTCTTTTGCTAAGTTTTTAGCTTTCTCAGATCCATCCTCATATAAAGCATCTTTCGCCTCACATAATGGACAATGTTCACCATCATTTAAATGGTTACAATAGATTTTTTCCCATTTTCCGTTTACATTTTTTTCGTGATAGTAAACTTCAGTAAATGGAGACTTACCGTCTTTAGTAGGTAAGATTCTGAAAGTTTTTGTTTGTGTTTTTACCCCTTTAGGTAATTTTTCTGTGAAATACTTTTTAAGTCTGTCTTCACTCGACATTTTGTTTCCACTTTTAGTTGGTTCAGTGTTTTTTTCATACTGAGCCAAAATAGCATCTAAACTGTTACTCATTGTATATATTTTTTAAATTATTAATATACAATATTACGTATAGTTTTTCAAAAAGTCAATAGGTAATAAAAGAAAAACCCCACTTATGTGAGGTTTTAATTAGATATTTTATAATAAATTATTTTTCTTCTTCTTTTTCTGAACCAAACGATGCCCTTATTTCTTTTTCATCAAAATTGTCAACATCACTTTGTGTTAATGTGAATTCTTCTTCCTCCTCTGTTGCCTCATAACCTTCTTTATCTTTCCAATAATCAGTTAATTTAACACTATAAGGGAATGAATCCATCGATCTCATTTCTAACCTCTCCACAGGTGTTGGATTTCGTCTTTCGATTTCTTTTTCTAAGTCATCGATTTTATTAATAACGTTATCCATACCTGAAACTTGTGATTCTAATTCCGACAATTTAGCTAATAAATCATCCATCTTAGTACTTACACCATCAACAGAAGTTTTTGTTTCTTCAGTTTTATCAACAATATCTGTTACATCTACTTCTACGGTATCTTCACCACCTAATGGTTCTTCAGTTGCGAATTCATCTTCTACCTCAGTATCACCAAAAGGATCAGTTTCACCCTCAGTATCTGCACCTTCCTCTGTTTCACCTTCAACGTCACCAAATGGATCTTCTAAAGTTTCTTCTTCAGTGTTTGTAGTAGTATCCTCTACTTCTTCTGGTGTCTCTTCAGTATCTGCAAAAGGATCTTCTTCTTCCGCAGGTGGGTCTTGTTCTGTTATATACATACCATCAAATAAAAGATTATCTTCATCTTTTTCTTCTTCTGGCACATAGAAAGTATATTCCAATAACTGTCTATATCTTTTTAAATCTTCGGATAATAAATTTTTCTTACTCATATTACATTAATAGTTGTCTACCATCATTAGTCTTATAAACTTTGTTTACTCTTTCAACGATTTCTTTTCCGTCATTAATTAAACATTCATCACCTTCACACTCTTTTTGTTTATTGGTGTCATTAAGAAAATTATCTAATTTATTTTCCAAAGTTTCTTTTTCCTTAGTATCTTTTTTAGTTTCCATAATACTTTTTATTTATAAATATTAAGAAATTAGGAAAAATCTCTATTAATTGTCAATATTTTTAATTCTTCATTTTTAATAATTAACATTTTATTTTGATAATTGTCCCAATCTATTTTTACATCTAGATGATTTATGTTCCCACTATCAGTATCACTTATAATTTCAATTAATTGATTAAGTGCGTTGATCGTATAGAAACATTCTCCTTTTTTATGTACAATAATAGTCGGTGGGTAAAATGAATTTGTGTCAACTCTTTGACCTTGATTTAACCTAACCATAAAGGTTAAAATCTTTTTGTCTTCTTCGTTAAAGGTATATTGGAAAATGTTTTTATCTAATATTTTAAATCTGTTGTATAGATATTTCTTAAAACTATCTATTTTATCCAAATATACAAAAGACGCTAGCGTTATAATTTTATTGTTCGATTCCATAAGTATAAATGTAGGGAATATATCTGTTTTTGTTTTTTATTTTATAAATAAAATCCTTACATTTATTAAATATCTCAGAATCTATCAAAGTATTATTCGATAAGTTTTTAATCGTTTTAATTATTTTTTCTTTTTTACCTTCAATTAAAGATAATACATTCAAATCTATACCAAATATTAAGTTTTCACCATATATATAAATCATATCATTAGGTGAAATATAGGTAGTTGGGTTTTTTAAACTCAATATTTTTCTTATAATTCTAAAGTTTACCATTTTTTTACCATATAACAAGTCCAAATAAACATATGGGATGTTTTCCCCAAAAGAATTATAACAAAAAGAAATAAATGAATCTAAATCTGATTCATATTCTGATTTTCTTTCTTTTGTTGTGAAAGTCCAAAATAATTTAGAATTAATTTGTTTGTGTAAAATAGATACCCCATCTTCAACAAGTTCTTTTGTTTTTTCCCAACCTATAATTAACGTAGGTAACCTATCGTCAATGGTATCTAACTTACGACAAATCTTAAAGTTTTCTAACTCCAAATTAAAACTTGTTACTATATTTCCAACATACATATTACAAATATAATAATTTTTTTTAAAAAATACAATTATGGGTTAAATAAATCTATCAGTGGTAATTTATCTTTCTTATCAACAAATGTTTCTAATACTTTTCTAAAAATTTTAAGTGTTGTATCATTTTTAGTTCCTTTGTATTGTTGGGAAATTTCCTTTGTTTTTAAAAACATTACGTTACTACCCAAATTACCTGTTTCATTTTTTTCTGAAGAATAATCAAATGCGGTTTTTCCTGTTGTACTACCGACTTCTTTTGCGTTTTTCCAAACTTTTATTGACACATCTAGAGAAAGTTTATTATTATTGTAATAATTTTGTGGTGTTAATAAACCACTTTCACCATAGTAATCGTAATATTGTTTTCTACCCACCATATATAAATAACCTGCGGGTCTATACCTATATTCATCACCTTTATAAATATTATAGTAAGTTAATCCAGATAATTTTGTGGTTAATTTGTCACCCGAAAAAGTAACATTTTCCCATTCACTTAATGAATTATCTGTAGAAGATCTAAAATAATATGCCAAATCTACATTATATCCTTGTTGCGTTTCCCCAGAAGTTGTAGGTGTCACAGAAAAATATTTATTATCATCTCCCGAAACCACTTCAATACTAGAACTATTATATCTTACCGTAGATCCTGAAAATTCTGAAGATGTTGGGAATTTAACTTCGTTCTTTTGGTATTCACCTTCTGACCAATTTAATTGATTGTTTTTTAAATTGTTTGATTGTGCTAAAATGTTTGATAGAAACATAGTAACTTGTGAGTTACTGACTATTCCATTTGATGTTAGGGTGCTCTCAAAATTGTTTAGTATATCTGAAGACTGTATAATACTATTAGGTACACCTATCAATTCTAAATTGGCTTGTGTTATTTGTGTAAAGTCAAATGGTTGATTCGCAACTTCGTCTCTAATACCTATTCTATAAAGTACATCTGTAGAATTTAAATTAGTAAATTGTATTCTAGGTGTTGAATCTGTCGCACTTAAATCTAAATCCTGAGTAGTTAATATTTCTGTTGATGGTTTAGTCTGATATTGTGATTGTCTTAAACCTTTAAAACTAGTTGTCATATGGTTAGGACTGATACTATGATCAACACTAGTAATTAAATAAGCCCCATTAAAAAATGGTACATTTTGTAAATCAAAATACATTAATGGTTGTATATTCATACAACCTAATGCGTTTACACTACAAGTATACGACCTAGTTTTAAATAACCTTAATAGGTTAGTACCAACATTTGAAGCTTGTGTGGCTCCCCTCTTATCGATTGTATCACTAAGTACTGAGAAATATTCTGCAGTTTCTTTATGTTCTTGTTGACTTAAAGAAACATCGGTAAATATAGTTTGATTTTGTGCACCAAAAGCAACTCTAAATGCAACTAAGGAGTATTCTTCTTGATTTGAGTCTGTTGCTTTTTTAGTGTCTAACATATCAGGTGGAATTTCTCCATTTTTAAATGAATAACCATCATTATTAAAGTAATAATTATCCCTTTCTTTTATATCTAAATATTCAGAAACACCACCAACATATATTCCACAAAATATAGGTCCAGAAGCACTATTATCACTTATATTAACTTGTGGTTTAAATATTTTACTAATTTCTGTAGCATTTTTATAATTAATGTATGTAGGTAATATTTGAAATAAAAAATTGTTATCTCTTAATATTTGAGACATCATAAGGTATATACTATTATCTAAATCTTTACTAGTATTTAACAAGCTTTTAAGATTTATTGTAACTTCACTACCTATATCTCTCCACCCTCTATCAATAAACTTAAAATATTTAATTAAGTCTTTTTGTTTATTATCATTACCGCATAAAGAAAAACTTTTATCGTTTGACGATATCCATTTGTTATTTATATTTTTAAAATAATTATATATTTCTAATTTTATTAAATTATTTTGATTTTTCTTCTTATCGTCTTCAGTATTTTTTTCTCCTGTATTATTATCTTTAGAAGTTAGGGAATCAAAAACACTTTTAAATTCAGAAATATATTTATTATACGAACTTATACTTATAGAAAAAGGATCGTTTTCTTGTGGTTTAGGATTAAAAACATTTGGTTTTAATATTATTAAATTTTTAACTTCTTTTATTTGGTTTAAAATAAAATTAGCACCTCGTTTATTATTATTTTCCCCAAACGCCTCATCAGTATATTCTACTATATTCACTTCGAATTTACCTGGATTCTGACTAGTACCGAAATTAATAGAAACAAAACTTTTAAATTCATTTATAAATGCATTTTTAACACTTACAGGTAATTTCAGTAAACTATCTTCTATAGGAACACTTTTAATTTTAGATTTATCTACATTACTACCATATCCTAAGTATGTCATTTTGGATAAATACTCGTTTTTAGGTGTGTCAAAAATACTGTATTTACCTGTAAATTTTATTGGATCAACGCTTTGACTATATCTCCATAATAAACCACCAATAAAATAGACATATAATGAAGGTAGTTGTACTATTCTCGCACCGTTGTATGTGGGAGCACTATAGAAAACAGAATCTAAAAACCCCTCTTTAAAATTTCTAAACGGAAATGTAGATAACAATAAATAAGCTTTCGATTCTTTTGATTGTTGGTTATAGAATTCTCCACCAACCAACTCACTTTCAAATTCCTCGGTTTTGTTATTAGGATTAAATTGTGTTACATTTAAATATTCCCCTACTTGATTAGTTTTACCACTTATATTAATATCCGATATTTTAGTTTTAGATAATGTATCAAATTTGTTATCGTTAGATGTAATAATATTTTTTCCAACATTTTTATCCCATACATTTATAGTATTGTTGGTAGTTAAATTATTATAATTGTAAAAAGTTTTATAATATAAAGAACCTGTGGTTTGTATATCATTTGCATTACCATTGTCAACATTTGTTATATTATTATACTCATCAGTTTCTTTTATTTTAGTAGTAATTTTTTTAGCGTTATTGATTATATCGTTTTCATCAAATAATATAAAATCTATAGAAGGGTTATCCCTATCTTCTCCCAACAAATAACTTCCAAATTTTAATGGTTCTTTAAAAGATGGTTGTCCTACACCAATACCTTTTATAACTATATTGTCTCTATAAAACTTACTTTTAGTTATGTAATCATTAGTAGTAAAATTACCTGACTTCATTTGTTCTAAAACATTTTTTATTAACAATAATTTAGTATTATCTATTTTTAATGTCTCATAAGCATTTAACGCATCGAATTTACCATAATTTTCGTAAGATCCACCTGTTTTACTATTAAAAAGTGAATAATTTTCTAATATACTTAACCTCTCAAAAGTAGTGGATATAAAGTTTTCTTTTACTGTTGGTTCATCGTTGTAACTTCTAAACAATAGATATGGGTTTTGTTGGTAGTCAATTGGGTTTATAGGAAACCAATTATCTGTATCAATTATACTTTTTTTATTTACCGAAATTTGTTGTAAGTCACTTTTTCTTTTAATAAAGTTTTCAAAAACCCTTTCAACAAAATCATACTCTGGAAAATCTGTTCTTCTAGCTTCTTTAATTTCCCCAATATATATTTCTTGTATAGATTCATCTCCATTTTCTCTATAAATTGTTGGCCAAGCAACACTATTTTCATTACCATTTAATAAACTATCTGGTATATCTGTTCTATATCTATTCAATATATTTTTCCTACCATTAGTACTTACTTTTTCTGATTTTTTTGTTATTTCAGATATTGTTTCAACCATCGCTTGCGTATTATTAGCAATAATTTCAAAACAATTTTTTATGTTTGGTAAAAATCCATTATTTTTTTGGAAATTTTCGAATAAAATATCATTACTTTCTACTTGTACAATTTCTCTTTGGGTTTTGATGATACTTTCTAAATCATTAATCTGATCTTGTAATGTTGCTCTTATTTCTCTAAAATCTACTACAATTACTTTAGTTTGATTTAACATTGTCGCATTGAAAAAACTACCATCTTCTACCTCAAACTTAAAATTTTCTACATCAAAGTCACTATTAACCCCCGACTTATCATTTTCATAATTTTTTTTAAGGTATATACCTAAAGAACTGTTTTCAGTATACATTTCTTCCAAAACATTACTGAGAACAAAATTATTGTTAGTTAAATCATTTACTTGTGTAGGTATTATATACCTTTTCCAACTATCTGTTCCATTATTTAAATCAAATAATTTTAAAAAATCATTTTCTTTTGTGTCTTTTTCTAAAAAATTAAATACTGATGAAATACCTGATCCAATATTTTTTATTTTTTCACTATTTTTGTTTTTTAATTTTTGTAAACTATTTTTAGAATTTTGTTTCACGTCTTCATTAGATGCGACATATTCTTGATATGTTTTCATCGCATCATCTAACTGAATTATGTAATTTTTATAATCAGATAAATTAACAATATTAATTAAAAGATAATCTCTTATAGACCAATAATTGTTACTTAAATTTAAAACACCTAGTGAATCAATATTAGAAGTTTCTATTTGTGTTTTATCATTTTTTATTTTTAAATATTCTTTTTGTGTACTATTCTCTCCTTTAAAAGTAAATCCGTCTGTCGATTTACTTTGTTGGTCACTTTGTTTTGAAATGGGGGTACCTAAAAATGATTGAATGTTTTTTAATAAATTTAACTTTGTATTTAAAAACTTTAATAAAGAAAAATTATCACTGTCTAATTTAATTGATTCTGTTTCTACTGTTAGGTTAGAAATTTTTACAAAAAAGTCGTCTATTTTTCTTATTCCTAATGTTTTTTGTTTACTTAACTCTTCACTTTCCGATCTATTAAATATATCATTTAATTTTTGAAACCCTTCTTCAGTATTTACCGCACCTATAATATTACCCAATACCATATCATTTAAGAATGCTTGTTGATATCCTACAAAATTTGCAGTAATATCAAAATTACCTGTACTACCATCAAAATTAGATGTCCAATTTAACATATGTAAACAAAAATCTACTTTTTGCCCAAAATATCCTTTAACAGATAATTTAAATAACGGATAAGGCAATTTGAAAAATACCGCATAAGGTGATAATATATCATTATTAGTAATTGTGTCAAATAATGCGCCTCCTCTAACATCTGTAAATGTTATATCTACTCTAGGTACTAAACTTGCATCATATTTTATACTAATAGACTTAATACCAAAACCTTCAAGAATACCACCACTTGTAGTATTTGCGTTTGTAAAACCACCAATCTCTGTCCAATTAGTTGTTGCATATGTGTTTTGTTCTTTAGGGTCTAATTTACCTTCAGTATTATATTTTATTTTTGTAGAAATAAAATTAACTTCATCCTCAACACCAAATTTTAAAAAATCGTCACCATTATAAGTAACCCTACTTTTTGGGAATGCGGAAAACTTTACATATATAAACATATCTTCCGCAGGATGTATTCCGTTGTTCGGTAAAACCGTATCAACAACAAATACTTTTCCATTACCAGTACCTGTACCTATTTCTTCTACACCGTCACCCATAAAACTATATTTTAAATACCATATAGAGTTCTATACTCTTCTACTTTATCAATGTATTGTTGTAAACTATCTCTAAAGGGGAAAGGTATTACTATTATTTCATTATTTGGAATGTTTTCTTCTACTCCACCATATTGTGGATTGGCTAATAATATTAACCAACCATGATATGGATTATCATAATATTTTTGACTTAATCTATCTAATCTACTAAATTCTGATCTATAAACAACACTTTTATCTGTAGATTTCGGGTCTAACTTTATAAAAGGTAGTGGTTTATAAGTACCGTCTACTTTAAAACTTTGATATCTATCATAATATTCTTTTCCCATCTATTTTAAGTTAAACCATCTTTTGTTATTGTAAATGTTTTAGTGATTTTAGTTTTACTCTTATTTTCACTTAAAAAGGCGACAACTCTAACTTTATCTTCTGTGCGTTTAGTATAATCTTTATTTTTCTTTTCTTGATCCTTTAATGATTCGATAGCTTTATTATATGCTTTTTTATATTGTTGTGTCTTAAATGTTTTGAAATTATCTTTTGCAGTTTCTAATTCTTGTTGTTTAGCATTAAGATCTGAATCGTTTGTAGATAATATTGTTGGGTCTGCTATATCACCATTTATTTCTTTTAATGAAATAGAACCAGAAGAGTCTGTATCTGTAGTGTTTTCTTTTTCTTTAGAACCTATCTTAATTTTATACTCTATCTTATTGTTCGGATTAGGATCATTACCTATAACAATATCTGCGGGTGGTGTTCCATCTTTTGATTTAATAGTTACACTTAAACCTGTACCTGCAACTATTTCTAAAACATTATCACCATCCCCATCTGCATCATCACCAGTTTCTGAGTCTTCTAACTGATCTATCACACCTTCTTGTTTTAAATCTTCAATAAATTGATTTAGAGCTTCTTGTCCACCTAACCCTTCCTTCCTAACTTCACCCAATTTCAAACCGTCTACTATTTTACCATTTTTAATTGTGTCCGATCTAGGGTCATATATTTCAGTATTGGCATAATAATTAAACGACACTGCATTTTGTAATCTATTGATAGGTCCGTTTAGTGATTGTCCACCAATTAAGTCTATAGACATTTGTACAGTAGCAATCATAGGTTGTACCCCAATACCCTCAGGATTTAAATCATATTTAATACCACCTCCCGCATCGTAACTTACAGACAAACTTTGTATTGCAATTTTTGTATAGTAAAAATCACCTATTCTCAATATACATATTGGTGGTCTACCAAACGAAAGGTTTTGTGGTCTTATATCGTCACCTTTATCATATATACTAGGTCCCTGTCTTAAACATTGATTTAAGAATGTTAATCTACTATTTAAACCTTCAGGTGTGATACTATGAAATGTAGGGTTAAAATATTTTATTTTTTCCGATATTGTTTTAAAGTAATTTGGGTAGTTTTCATCTATAAAATCAAAATAAGCACTTTCATCTATTAAAATACTATCAATTAACTTAATATCTTCAGGGTCGTATGTACCTGCAGCATTTTTTTGTTCTTCTTTTTTAGCCTGCGCACTTTTAGCACTCTCTGAATCATTCTGATATGTTATTTCTACATAAGCTTCAGTACCATCTCTAACCACTCCGTTTTTTACATATTTTATATTTTTAGTACCTAACTGATTTCTAAGTTCATTTCTAACTTCAGTCGCTCTATCGTCAGCATCTTTTTGAGCTTCTTTAGTTTTTTGGTTTAGATTTAAACCTTCTTTTCTTTTTTCTTCTTTTCCTGAGTACCCATCAACAGTTACCTTTATACTAGGATTATCTGTGCCTACTAATTTATCTAATTGACCTTGTATCTTGCTAACAATAGTATTTAATTGATTTTCATCGTATACTTTGTCAGATGCATTACATTCAGAATTATCAGTAGGGCAATTATATTCTAAATTGGCTTCTTCTTTAAAAGTTTCAGAACTATTATCCACTTTTTGAGTTTTTTTCTCATTTAATTTTTTTAATATTTCATCTTTATCTCCTTGTGAAACCGTATTGTCTAAAGCATTAAGAAAGTCATCGGGTGCAACACATCCCGCTAAAAATCTTTCTATTAAATTATTACTTTTCCCTCTATATCCATTAATAACTCTAGGATGATCAACAACTATTTTAAAACTTAATGAACCCGTTCTTGTAACATTATTATAAGTATATACAGGTTCGTTTCTACCAATAAAATCTGTTTTATTCCAATTTGCAGATGTGTTTTCATCAAATGTCAAATCATATGGTGGAAACCACATTATCCTACCTTTATTACCTGTTAATTTATCACCAGGTCCAATTTCACTTACAGGTAAATCTGCTAAATTATCCGACCAAGCTAAATTTTCTATAGATAACATAAATTTCTTTTTAGTGGATGTCGAATCTTCTAATGTAGGATAATATTTAGGTTGTCCTGCGTCAGTTAATACACTTAAAGATTTTTTAATACTTGTAGTAGAAAAACCTTTATTACCTTTTGGTGATGTGAATAAACCTGTGTTTCTTATTGCGTTTCTGTAATTATACCTATCATTAACAGTCCATACCCTACAATAATTACCATTTGCTTCCGCATCTATTAATAATGATTCACTAATAGCGTTACCCCTACTAATCAATCTATTTTGTTTTTTATCTTTAAAGAATTTTTTAGTTTGATTAATATAAACACCGTCTTGATTATTATCAACTAATTGTTGTGTTTTATATAATAGTGTTTTTTCATTAAAGTTTTGTTCACCACCAGTAGTCCAAAAGAATTTGTTTGGTTCACCGAAAGGTTCTCCTACCCCTTCTATGTCAGTTCTTTGTCCATTACCACTAGTGTCTACATCTCCATTAAAATCAGAACTATCAAAAGTTTTCGTAATTAATGCACCTCTATTTGTACTTTTTTCTGAACCAATGTAATATCTTCCATTCGTACCTTCTTCAGATGTACCTTGTAATCTTCTATCATTATATAATGGACGATATGAATTTCTTTTTAATAACTCAAAAGTAAATTGTACTTGTGATAGACTAGTTCTTTCTAATAAACTACCCATTCTAATTTCTACACCCATTGTTGGTTCAACACCTTCTTGTGCGTCAGGATCACCACCAGGTATTTTATTACTACTATTGTACTCATTCCACCCTATCGCATCGTTTGGTAATGAATCAGAAATAACAGGATTACCCCTTAATTTATTTACATAATTGTCAACTATATTACCCAAAGGTTCTGTTATATAACCTGTACTATCAGTATTTGGGTTCGCCTCATCCTCAACTTGTGCAATTTTATTAATAATACTATTTTCTAACTCAACACCACCAACAAGTCCCAAAGATGTTTCACTTTGGAAATTCAATCCTTTATAATTATCAATAACATTAAATGGAAGTTCAACACCAACACTATCACCATTAGGTATCAATCCAAATCTATCAGAAGAATAGGATGTTGGATACGGTTTTCTTTCTCTTTCCCCAAATTCTTCGGGAACAGGTTTTGGTAAGGTTGGTGGAATTGTTAAATTATATGTAACATACTCATCATTTTGTGGTGAATATGGATTTAAATTAACGTTTTGAGTTGTTCTAAAAAAAGTTCCTAAAGGAAACATTTTCTT
>Ga0208898_1001930_pt1 | contig 13140 bp, 8 predicted proteins | sample VirMetDEL_Mar_4_FD_184513 | JGI IMG/M metagenome (GOLD analysis project Ga0208898, IMG submission 184513) | Aqueous microbial communities from the Delaware River and Bay under freshwater to marine salinity gradient to study organic matter... | ecosystem: Environmental > Aquatic > Marine > Coastal...
GCATGGAAGAAAGGTGTTAAAACATTGTATTATATGCGCACCGAATCGGTACTACGCGGCGATATTGCCGCTGAAGCGATGGCAGACTGCCTTGCTTGTGATGGATAAAAATAAAGGGGAGCCGTAATTGGTTCCCCTTTTATTTTTTATTATTAAGATGCTGCTGAAGCTATATAAACTTCAAGCGTAGCGGTATCTGATGCTCCTCCAACCGCAATAGCAGAGAGGCTTTCAACATCTACTAATGTACTCCCAAAGATTGGACTGGCATTAGCTTCTGCTATCATAAGATCGTCTGCACTCCCAAGCACATGCGACTGCCCTGGGTCTAATACAACTTGATAATTATTATTAGCGTTAATTACAGCTAACTTGGCAGGAATAATGGACCCGGTATTGGTTACCCTTATATATTTAACGTTTGCCACAGGCAATTCTACACTTGCCCCTTCTACATCAGCACCAAAAGCCGCTAACACTGTAGATGCGTCTTGAGGTATAGTTAATGTTCTTTCGTAAATTTCTTCAATATTAGTTATTGAAAATGTTTTGCTTGCGCTTCTATTTCTACCGTCAAGAACAAGCGATTCTGAATGTGTTACTGTTAATGTTGCCATTATTTCTTATTTTTCTTTAGTTTGGATCTATCGTATCTTTTTACTCTACCTGTTCTTCTTCTTTCCTCTTTTGCTGCCGCTATATCGGCGGGTGTAAGTTCTGAATAAGTATCAGGTGTATCTTTGCTTACCTTGACTGTTGGTCTAAATGTACCGCTATCCCCAGGGCTGTATTCTTCTTTGCCTTTAGGTGTTTGCCATTTTTCTTTAAACCAACGTTTAAGTGCTAATCCTTCTTTTGTTTTTCTAACCTTAAAAGGTGAGTTTTGCTTGTATGCCATAATAAAAGGGGTGGGCGACAAATAATAATTCAAGGTAGCGAATTCCTAGCTGCACGCCCAGTGTAACCCCGTGTTATTTTATTTTACCTTTACGTTTCCTGCACTTTGCTATATAACCGCTTGCGTAAGCTGATGGGAAAACATCGTATTTAGCTTTAGCTTTGTGGTAGCAGGCATCTTTAAGCTTAATTGGTGAAGCTAATTTAAACGCCATAATATCCTTTTTTATAATTTTTAGCAACAGATGATTTTTTCTGACTAGCCTCGTATTTTTTCTTTTGCTCAGCACGCTTTTCCTTCTTTAGTTCAGCGTAAGTTTTATCGCTAAACGGAGCTTGTATGGCTGAGGTGAACTTATCAATTACTCTAGTGCTTTTACCTTTCTTCTTATCTTCTTGAGACTTTAAAAAAGCGTATTCCTGCGGTGTACTTTGCTTTAATGGCGTGGCCATCATGTTAGCAGGGGAGTTTTTTTCAATAGCATTTTGGCGAGCCGTTTCCCAAGAACTCATTTTTCCGTCTTTGTTTAAGTCTCCCCGCATTTTTAATACTGAAGGACTTTTTGGTTTTTGCTTGTACATATTATTTGTTTTTATTTTTATACAATAACCACCATCGCTGTGCTGTATACCCGATGGATACGAGCAATAGTGATATTTTAAGTATTGTTTCTACCTGTGCCATGCTTATCCCCATGGTGGTTACGTTTAACAGCATTAATCTAAAATCTTGCTCGTTCATTTTTAATCTAGTTATATTGTGTCAAAATCTGTATAGGTGATTGTAACATCACCACCGTTTTCTAAAACCTCAGCAATTGCTGGATAAACTCTTTTGTACGCGTTAACAGACGAACCAACAAATCCATTGCTTTCACCAAAATTCACTTGTTGAGTATCACCAAGAAGTAAGCAACCAGAAGTGTGCTCGTCAGTATTGCCAGTATGGATAAGGATATATTCGAAGTTAGGTACATTACGTACCCAAAGCATTCCTTTGTGCATCTCCCCATATTTCTTTAAATATCTACCATGAAATCCTCCCACCGTCCGGAGAGTAATGTTATATGTTCCAGCAGGCACTCTGGTTTCACCGTATTCCTTAACGTCTCTGTGCTCGTCTTCGAGTGTATAGCATAGAAACTTTCGTCCATCTGTAACGTCAAATAATATTCCATTGGTTGAATCTTTTTGGCTGCTGAATCGTAATACCTCTAATTTCATTTTATTTTACTTCTTAGTTCAATAATTTTATCAACTCTATCTTGTTCTGTTTTTAGTGTAGCGATTTCAAAAGTAGGTAATTCAAATTTATTAATAATCGCCATTTGTTGACTTCTTGTTAAATCAAAAAGTTTTTCTTCGTCAACTATTGTATTATCGTTTATTGTCTTTTGTCGTTCAGCGTCGCGTGTTTTACGCTTTTCTTCTCTAGCTTTTTCTTTAACAGCTTCTTCTGCTGCTTTTTGTTCAGGTGTTAGTGCAGCTACCCTCTCTTTTTCTTCTTGCTTTTTTCTTTTGCGAGTTTCCGCTGCTTTTATTACACCTTCTTCTTTACGACGAGCTTGAGCTTCTTCTTTTATTTTTTCGTTTACTTCGTTCTTTACGCCTACATCCCAGGTTTTCCAGCCCGCAGCTAAAGCTACTCTTTGCCACGCGGTGTTTTTCGCGTTAAAAGCCTCTGCTACTGATGTAAGCTCCGCAATAACACGGTCTAAAGGCACATTAGTTGTAGCTGAAACAACATTACCAAGTATTGACCAATTAGGGCCAAGATTTAATCTACCCTCAGCAGTAACCGCCCAGCCTCTTTCAGCTATAGCGTCTTTTTCAAAGGTTCTTGTTTTAATTGCTGTATTTATCTTACGTGCTTTAGAACCTATAGGTGGTGATATATCAAACAAAGATAATATAGTATAAGAATGATCACCTAAAAACCCTTTTGCTTCTTGCTTGTTATATTCTCTAATAATATTTTTTGCCGATGCTAATATAGCTCCATATACACCAGAACCTCTTAAAAGAGTATCAAGCATACTGTTTAACGCACGCGTAATTTTGCCCTCTTCTTGAGTGTTTCTTTTTATTAGTTCTTCTTCTGTTAAATCTTCGTCGTCTTCATCGTCAAATCCTGGTATAAGTGCAAACAATGCAGACTGCAATGAAGAGAATATAGCGTTTTGAATCGCTCCATAATATGCAATTCTTGCTACTTTAGTCTTCCAGTTGCCACGTCCGTTTATAAGGTCTAGTGCGTCTTTTTTCATTAAACGCGTCATCTGCATAGGTGTGTTTTGGAATGCAAACACGATCCTACCTAGTACACTTCTTTGTATTTGTGATACAAGTGCTGGATCAGAAGACTGTTGGGTTTCGTCAGATATTTTAGAAAAATCTAAAAACGCTTGCTTTTCCGCTGCTGCCTGGTCCATACCTCCTTTAACGTATGTATTTACTCTATTGCGGTAAAATGTTGCACCACCAGAAGCAATTGCCATACTATCCGCGATCTGTGTAGGTGTAAACCCAAGTTTAAGTAAACGAGCGAGAAGCGCTTGTGGGCTTCTATTGCTTTTATTAGCAATGCTAGCTATCTCATCTGAACTTACATCTTGCTGTAGACCACCACGGCGTTCCTTTAACTTGTCAGAATTAAATATCATTGCAAAGTCTTTCCAGTATTGCTTTTGATTAGCAAATGCTGCGGCGGCTTTTACAGGGTTATTATCTGAATAGTTTATAAAGTTAACGGTAGAAAGCATCTGTAACAATGCTGATCTCCTGTTAAAGAACATGATTGCACCAGTAGAGCCATTAATCCAGTTTAACCACTTACCTACAGTTTTGTTTTGGCTAGCACCTGTTGAACGGTTAGTACCGTTAATCATTGAATACAAAGCATCTTCAATTGCTTCTCTGTGGTTTTTACCAAATGCAGCTTCAATTTTATTTAGGTTTTCTTTGCTAAATATAACCTCAGCATTAGCGATAAACTCTTCAAGGTATTTTTTACGTCCAATCTTTTCTGTCATACCGTTAAGATCGGATAATACTGTACCGCCAACCCAGTGCTCTGTAGGTGGCATCCATTCATTTCGTCTAGCCACAACTAATAAAGAGTTAGCAAACTCCATAAGCTCAGGTTGTGCTTGAATCGCATCTTGCAATACCTTTGTATCTTTCTTAGATAATCCAGGTATTGTATCAAACCCGGCTTTTTGCCACAAATATACGCGTACAGCGTGGTCATAAGTGAACGGGCTGGTGCCAATAGTTTTATTTAATAATTTGTATTGTTTAGGAGACGCTTTTACAGCTGCTTTAAAGTCTCTTTTTATCTGTTGACGAATACCTTCTATTGCTGATATACCTTTAGCATAAGGCGTCATTAATTTATCTTCAAGCCATTGCTTGTCTATTTCACCTTGTTTACCTTTACCTGAAAAAGCGTAGTTTACAAGACCTCTAAAGTCATCAACAGCTGGTGCTATAAAGAATTTAAACTTGCCTTTTTTACGGCCACGTATTTCAGCTTGTACGTCTGAAAAAGTTTTAAATGCTTCAATACCTGTTTTGCGCTCAAGTATTTCGTTAAATTTTTGGTCTAAAGGCTCACGCTTTGATCTAGACAATTTAGCTCTTGGTGTGCTCTCTATTTCTTTTATATTTTCTTTAGCTTTTGTAAGCTCTTTGCTATTTATTGTAACGCTGGATATTTTATTAAAAGCATCTGCATAAGATTGACCCTCTATGCTTCCATCTTTAAAAGACTCAACAGCGTATTGAATTTTACCTTTAGTTAGAATATTATAATACCTACCCCAAGGTGAAACTTTTCCAGGAATATATCCGTGTATTTGACGCCCACCTAAACCTGCATCTCCTACAACTTTGTCCATTGTTTTAGGTATAATCGCTACAGTATAATCTTTTTTAAGAGCATCTAAATCTATAGAGGTATCTCCCAAAACGTGGTATTTATACATTAAAGCTAAAACAACACGAGCAGGGACAACATGCTCATACCTATAAGCCTCTTTGTTTTTACTATTAAAGCCTTTAGCAATATGAGTAACAGGTGCAGCTAGCCTAAGAGAGGTGTTTGTGCCTGAATTCATTGCAGCCATAATCATCGCTTGGATTTCAGGGCTTTTGCCTTTTAACCCTTTAACAATTTCAGTAGTTAAATCCCAAGCTTGAGCCGCGGCTTTAGCGTCTTTTTGCTGTAATTCTTTTGAAGCGGCATACTTACCGTTTAAGTGTTGAGCTTGTACACTAGCGCTTGTAGGTATAGTTTCAGCATTATCCCATTGCTCTTGAGTATATAATTTACCTTCGCCTACTAGTGATTTTATTACATCTGCTGTATTATAAAATAAATCCGCACGGCTACTTCCACTTACCTCACCATTTGGCTTAAATCTACCTGTTTTACCTGAATTTGCAAATGTGCTATTTATAAATGTTTTAGCAACGCCAACAGGAAGATTAGCTTTTGTAATAATATCAACTACCGTTTGTTTGGCTTCTAATATTCTGTTTTTATCTCTAAAAAGCTCGGTTACGCTAGACGCTGCTTTTGTTAATGCATGAACAGCTTCACCAAAATCAGCTTGGTTGTCCATGCCTTGTAGGATTTCCATAAAATCACCAACAACTTCTGTTGCTGCTGTAAGCTGCACCGCGTCTACGTTTTGAAATATTTTTACAAGCTCGTTAGCTATTTGCGTATACTGAGGTTTTGTAAACAAATCGCTATAAACAGCATTTAACTCATCTCTTAAAATATCACGGGTAATACCATTGCTAGCGCCTGCTAATCTTTCCGCTAGCTCTTGTTTTCCAGCTTCCCATTGCAACATACCTGGACCATCTAGTATAGATCTAACTTGGCGGCTGTATTTAGCGGAACCACGCTCTGCGTCTCTAGCAACTTCTGTTACAAAGTTTTCAGTAAGCGCGACCCCAAGGCCTTCTTGATTGTCTTTAAATGCTTGTCTTACCTCGCTTTCTGGATTCTGTAGTTCTTCGTTTAGTATTTCAAAAGCAGCCTCTGCGGCTAAGTCTTTTGATAAAGCTTTAGGGTTAGCGCGCTTTAAACCGCTTACCTCAACATTACCAGCAGCGTTAATACCAACATTGTCAAACATGTATTGTAATACAGCTAACTGGGCTACGTTAAGGTTTTTAACAGGTTTACCATCTATTTTAGCCTGCGCTCTCATTTGAGCGTCTGAAAGTCTTCTTACTTCAAAATCACCAGACGTTTTGCCCTCTTTTCCTTTAGATTCTACAGAGGCTCTTGCTATTTTTTTACCAACCCAAGCTGGATAACTTACAAACTCACCAGTTTCAGCTAACTTCTTTTGAACTAGCTGTGGCATTTTAACCTGCAATGTTGTTGTTGTAAGATTCTGTGCTATAAATAAACCTTTGCTCGATAAAAACTTTCTTATTTTAGCTTGATCAAGAGACAATTTACCTTTAGCGTTTTCAGAATACATAGCGTCCTGGCGTATAATGTCCCAGGCAAGGTTTCCAACGCCGTCACGGATGTTTTTAATGTATTTCCTTACGCTAACATTCTTTCCTTCAGATAAGTCCATACGTGCGCCCTGTGTGCGTACAACAGTCTTTAACTTATCTTTAATTTTTGTTTTGGTTTCTTGGCTTACAGTTTTACTTTCTGTTAAGCTGGTGTATTTAGGTGTTTCTTTAGTTTCTTGGGTTGTTTCAATTTCTGTTGTTAAGCCTTTAGCTTCTGTAACGTCCTGCTTAATACCCGCCTCAACACTTTCAATACCTAATCTCGATGCTAAATTATTTGCACGCAGATAAGCGCGGTTGATAAGGAATTTTTCAATATCTTGCTTACCTTCTTTGTACTCTTCAAAAGCCAATGCTTCAACTTCTGTACGCAGAGAGTTTTGAAAGTCTTCGCGGCTAACATTATTTCTAGCATCTACAGCAATAGGGTCGTATAGTGCTTTTGTACGATTGGTTACGATTTTACCAATTAACGGCGACAATGCTTCACGTATTCTTGTTTCAATTCTTTGTTGAACCGCATCTGCTTGCGGCTCTACACCAAACTTTTTAGCGATCTCTTCTGCTTGCGCTTTTCTTTCGTTACGTTTTTTAAGAAGGTCTTCTACTTCTGTCGCTTTTTCAGGCGATAGGGTTCTAGAAGCTTTCGCCATTTCAGTTCTCGAAGCCGCTGCTCTTTCTTGTGTTTCTAATTCAACAACAGGGGTTTCAGGTTCCGCTTCTTCTTCCTTTTTAATGTTGTCTTGAATAAATTTAGAAATTGCAGCATCTGACTTTTCGCCTCTATTTTCAGCTGAATATCTTGTGATAAATTCAAACGTAGACGCACCGTCAGATAAATTAAGCCCTTTACCTGTTTTTTTGAAAACGTTGTTAAAAAATCCGTTTATTTTACTTACAGCGTTAAGACCAACAGTGTTGCCTTCTGACAAATAATCAGAAAGCGCAGTTAAAGCTTCTTCGTAATAAGCAGCGTCTTTTATGCCGTCAAAATCATAATTTACTTCTAAGTGATTTTGAATATGAGCAAAAGCCTCAGCATCGTTTCTTTCTAAAAATCTAAGCAAGTCTTCACCCGCTTTGTTTGCAGCGCCATCACCAATGGTTCTTTTAACCATAACGTGAAAAGCTTCGTGCATAAATGTGCCCACTTTACCGTTTCTTGCTGCTGCGTCAATATTAACGTATATATTGCCACCTAATTCTAAACCATTAAGGCTTTGAAACCAAGACTCTTTAGTAAGACCTTTTTTCTTCTTTGGTGATAATTTATTAAATTCAGCATCCGCAAGCTTTCTAAACTCAGCGTCTGTTTTTGAAAATATTTTACCTTCAAGACCGTTTTCTTTTAACAGGTTTTCAGCTTGTATTCTATTTTGCTCTAATGCTGTTTTATTTTTATCCGTAAAATAGTTTGATCTTGCGGTAGCTTCATTACCACCTGCTTCAGCAATTTTTTGTGATTTTTCCTCAGGGGTTAAACTATCAAACTCTTTTTCAGCCTGCGCTTTTTTAAGTGCTAATTGATTTCTTGATACTAATAAACTAGCGGACTTAATCGCCAAGCTACCTCGTATATTCGCCTTTGTTAAACCGGTTTCTTTTTGTGTAGCTAAATCGCCTAACAATGCTTCTCTTCTGTCTGATAATTTATCAAACTTAGACTGCAATGAGGCTGCTGTTGCAGAAACTTCCGCTTGAGATAAACTGCTGTTCGATGCTTTAATTAAGCGAGTATTAATTTGGCGCATGCGCATATTAATCTCTCCTAACTCAATAATTTCTTCCGCTGTTAAGTTATTTTGTAAACGCTCTATAGCTTGGTCTTGTAATAGCTCACCCTCTAGTTGGACTTCTCTAATAAGCTCTACTGTAGTGGGAGCAAGATTACCTGGTAATTCTATATTAGGGTTTAATAATGTAGATAGGTTTTGATCACCTATCAATCTACCAAGCTCCTGTATTTTTGCTTTGTATTGCTTTATTTCAGACGCGGACATAGATTCGTGTGCCATGTGAGCATACATTGCAGGGGCTGCACTTTTTAACTCTAATGGTCCACCAATAAGAGCACCTCCGAAATAAGATTCAGTAACACCTTCAAATAAATTAACATCTTCACCCATAATAGTCATACGAGCAAAGTTGTTAGCGAACTCTGTTGCACCTTCGGTTAAACCTTCTTGGTTTGCTGATTTAAGAACAGACTTAAATATTTCTCTTTTTGTCGGTGCAAGACTAGTAACTTTGTTTACACCATTTAATATAGCGTATGTACCAAGTCTTTCAAATATAACTTCAGCAGCACCAGCAACAGCCGCTAACCCAATTTCTTTATAAGCAGGAATGTTTACAACTTCTTCGTCAGCTGCCATTTGCTTTTCAAGCTCTACGCTTTGCTCTTCCGTAATAAGGAAGCTTACATCGCGCATGCTTTCATCATCTTTGTATTTTTCCGTTATGGATTGGTAGGCTGCGTTTTCAGCAGACATCATATCCAAACCGCCGGACAATAATCTAGCAACTTCGTTTTTGTATTCTTTATTTAGCTGTAACGTTTTACCGTTCTCAAGCATGCGAGAAACCGCTTCGTATTCCTTAACAGCACTGTCAGCAGCCGTGCTGCCGTAACCGCTTAAAAAGAATAAAGGCATTGCCGCAGGACCGGTAAACGCTAACGTTAAAGAAGGAATAGCCTGAACGCTTGTATTAGCCGCCCAATTAACCATGTTCCCGAAAACGTCATCTCCTTTGAATATATCATCAAAAGCTACGCCTGTATCAAACCCAGCCATTTCTTCAGCGGATTCAGTAAGAATATCTTTAAAGTCAGCTTCACTCGCTTTTACACCTGCTTCAAGTGCTTCTTCAGTAAAACCTTTAGTTGCAACTCCAGCTACAACATTCATTATTTGCCATGCGCCATATCCTAAATCAACGGCTGTCTTTTTAAAATTAGCGCCTAATTTATTTAAAAGACTGTAGTCTAAAGATAAATCATTTGCAGCTTGAAAAGCTAATTTTGTTTCGTCTGATTCAACTAAATTTTCAAAGCCTGCAATTTTTTGTTCGAATTTAGCTTGATTTACAAAATATTCAGCTTCGCGCTTTTTAAGACTATTATATTCGGCTTCAGAGGTGGGATTCGCATTAAAAGCTTTAACCGCTTCATTAATTTCATCTCGCTCTTTTTTTAAGGCTTTTTGAATATTCATTAAATCACCCTTCCTTTCAGCAAGCTCAACTTCTAAAGCGCGTGCTTCGTATTGAGAAATGGTTTCTACGTTTTCTCTATCTTTATCTGATAAATTACGCACGTAAGATTTACTGGCTTTATCTTTCTTTTCTGCTAAGGCTAATTTTTGTAATTCGTCTAATCTTTTTTCAGAAACATTAATTTCACCTGATTTTTTCCAGTCTAAATATTCTTTATATTCAGCTTCTGTTTCAAAATCTTTTTTAGTTAATTCAATATTTACAATTGATTCTCTTTCATTACCTATTGCAACGCCTCCCCTTGCTTGCTGATTTATCATTCTTTGGCGTCTAATAGCACCTTCTTTGCTTAGCCATTTATTTTTAACCCACTCTTTACTTTCTTCAGCTGTAACCGTTTGAGCGTTTATTATAGCTTGCTGCTCTTCGTATAAATTTTGAGCAGTTTTTCCGCTTGATGTTATATTGCCTCTAAGAGAATCAGCATAATTATCGTCTCCGTATTGGTCAATAAAATCATTAATCTTTTTAAGATTTTCTTCTGATGCAAGCTTCCCTGAACCAAAAAGCTCTTCACGTGCTTGAATAAAAGTCTCTCTACCGCTTGCATTTTTTTGAGTTAATGACTTTAAATTAATAGCGTCTAATCCAGGAATAGCTTCATCAATACCTATGCCTATAGCTCTAAGCCTACGCGATAAAAGATTTTTTACTTCAGTGTCAGAACCTTGTAAATCTTCTAAAGTTAAATGGTATGGATTAGTCTTTTGTGACTCCAATGAAATATCGCCCGAACTGGAATCCCCAGCGGGCGTATTCGTTTCTGCTCCCGATACTTGAGTCGTCGTCTCGGAAGCTGTTGTCTTTCCCTCAATAAACTCCCAACCAGTCTTTTTAGCCCATTCTTCAATAGTTAAACCTTTTAACTCTGCAGAATGTTGAGCATCTTGATCCGAAATTATTTCGTCACCAAATTTATACATAATTTTATTTTATTTTACTCTTACGTTTAACCAATCAAGGCTATCTATCATTTCTTGTAAATTATCCCAATATCTAACAGCGTCATTATAAGTGACAGCCCATCGTTTATTTTTTTCGTCCCACTCTATAGTTCTACCTTTAATGTCTACAGAACCACCATCGGTTGGCAGGTTTTCAATAACTTTAATTTCCCCCGCGTATTTGTATTCGCCTTCTTCCGGCGTTTTAACCTGCTTTCTTTTATATATGCTAGTTTCCGTAATTTCACCCTCAACAATTAAATCAATCATTTCGTCGCGAGCTTGTTCAACATTAATATCACCTTTATCTAACTTAGCTTTAACATCTCCAAACATGTCTTCAAATTCAGGAAAGTCATTTAATAAAGATGTTACAGAGCCTTCGTTTTTTAAAAGATCTTCGTATTGGTTTTTACGCGCTTTTTTAGACTTTTCAGTTACGCCTAGTTTACCTTCACTAATACTCGCGGAGCCAAGATCAATAAAATTTCTAGCACTAGTGTCAGGCGCTTCTGGCATTTTGTAATCATCAAGTTTTATGGGATCTTTCTGACCTGGTACAGTAAACTGTATTTGCCCTTCTTTGTCGATGCTCATTGTAGCTGAACTGTCCTTTCCGAATATTGCTTTAGCTATTTCACGCTCTTCATCAGTTGTGCCAAAAGACATACCACCGTCGGCTATAAGCTCTCCAAATTCGTTTTTAAGCTTATCAAATTTTTGAACTTGAGTTGCAAGCATTTGAACATGTTGATTACTTGCATTCATTTGCTCAACACCTCCTTGATAAGACTCGCTGCGAACATCTTCTGAATTTGCAACGGCAGCATTGGCCCCGTTGTTGTAATTCATTTTTTCATTACTTAACCATTCCCCAACAATCCCTTGGTATCGAGGATCCGTAACAGCGCTAACCTGCATGGTTGTTCTGTTTTGGTAATACTTTTTATATTCTTCGTTGTCTTGTTTAATTTTATCTTTACGCTCTTTATCTTTAGATAATATAGCTTTTGATATTTTTTCAAAACCACCGGCTTTTGTAAAAGCTGCTGCTCCAGCACCTACTGGGTCTTTAGACTTAGCTAACTCTCTAGCGCCTCGAATTAATGCTTGATCTGCCGCCATAATTAAGGAAATTCAAATTTAGGAGTCTCAATTTTAGGAAATACTTTAGGAACAAAGTCATCAGCAGTCATTTTATTTTTAACTCCAAATTCGTCCATACCACCAATATATGTAGCAGCACCACTTCCAACACCACCAGCGATGTTACCAAATCCTTCTACCATTTGTCTACGCGCAGCTTGATTAGCTTCTCTAGCGCCCTGCAGCTCTCCCATATCCATGCCTAACAATGTAGCATCTAAATCTGATTGCCTTTTTTGGCGTTCTAATTCACCTGAAGCAATAAGTTGTTGATTTTTAGCCTCTTGTTCACCAATTTGCCCGCTAATTTTTTGAGCTGTATTTGCTTGGTTTGCTGCGATAGCCGTAGCTAGTGATGCAATTCCTGAACCACCTGCAGCCGCTCTAAAGTTAGCCATAGTGTCAGCACCCGACTGTCTTGCCTGTGCTGCTTGAAAATCTGCTTGCTGTGTATTTACAGTAATGTCCTCGTAAACGTTTGTTATATCTTGGTTAGCGTATTGTTGGCGACTTCTTTCAAATGCAGCCTGAGCATCTCTTTCTCTTTGTTCTCTTTCTTTTTTTCCTGAAAATGAATCAATTATTTGTGCTCCACCCTGTATAATATCAGGAGCTGCGGATATTGCCGCGAGTGCTAAAAGTGGTAATGGCATATTTAATTAATTTTATACTGTTATTATTACGTGATATTAGCTGCTTATAAACGCCTCTGTGCCAACAGCAAATAATTCGTTTTTACCTGTTCCTGTGTTTGTAAATGTCGCTTGGTTGAAATAACCTAATATTCCCGATGTATTCGCCCTAGGGTCTTTTACAAAGAACGCGAAGTCGCTAGCTGCGGGTAAGTTAACAGGAACGTCGCTTGTTACTTTTGTAACTGTCAATGCGGTTTCTGTTGACGAGTCTGTTACAGATGCGATAGTGCCAAGTCTATATATTTTAGCATCAACTCCGCTAACATAAAAGAATTCATCACTTATTTGTAAAGAATCAGGTAAAGTTAAACCCGCGGCAAATTCTATTGTAGCGGTAACTCCGTCGGTGTAATTAGATATATTGCCTATGCCTTGTGTTGAAAACTCTGCTGTATCCAATGTATTTGTGGTGGCATTTTGATCAGAATTATTCCAGCTTAATGTTTCACCGCCTATAAAGTTAAAATACTTACCTTCTCTTTCAAAAAACTGCGTAGCGTTTCTACTTTTTAAATTAGGGTTTATTGTGCCTCTTGTAAAACCTGTTTGCTTATCTGTTTCTAAACTAACGGTCCAACCCGCATCTCCCTCGTAAAATATTGTTTTAAAGTTTTTAATAGAGGATGGGGCATCGT